>OIYG01000001.1_pt1 | contig 313597 bp, 295 predicted proteins | sample 1587861 | NCBI WGS metagenome assembly OIYG01 (sample SAMN03283272) | human gut metagenome | biome: human-associated habitat; material: feces | host: Homo sapiens | place: Peru | collected 2012 | reverse complement strand
TCCTACTCGATTTCTTTAATTTTTTCTCTTCATTTGTTAAGCTTTTGTTACACTTGAACGATTTTTCAACTAAAAAAATTAAATTATAATTAAAATTGCAAAAATTTCATTATTTTTGAGTTAGAATAAAATTAGTCAAGAAAGGAAAAAGGTATGTGGGATTACTCTGAAAAAGTAATGGATCACTACAGAAATCCAAGAAACGTTGGAGAGATTGAGAACCCCGATGCAGTAGGTATTGCAGGTTCTTTGACTTGTGGTGACCAATTAAAAATATATTTAAAAATAGAAAACGATATCGTAACAGATGCAAAATTTCAAACTTTTGGGTGTGGTTCGGCTGTTGCAAGTTCAAGTATTTTAACTGAAATGATTATTGGCAAAACCGTTGAAGAAGTTAGAAAAATTACAAATAAAGACATTGCAGACGAGTTAGGCGGATTACCTCCTGAAAAAATGCACTGTTCTGTTATGGGGTATGAAGCATTGGAAGATGCTTTGAAAAATTACAAGGCTGACGGCTATGTCGATTTGGACGAAGTTCTTGCCGAACATTACGGAACGGAAGAAAAGAAAGAAAAAATCATTTGTACATGTTTCCAAATTACTGAAAATGTTATTTGGGATGCAATTAAGCAAAACGGCTTGAAAACGGTTGAAGAAGTTACAAACTACACAAAAGCCGGTGGAGCATGCGGAAAATGTAAAGAAGCTATCCAAGATATTATTGATACTTATTATCACAAAGAAAAAACAGAGAGCGAAAAACTTACTCCGACTCAATGGATTTTGAAAGTAAACAATATTATCGAAACTCAAATTTCCCCGGAATTACAAAAAGATGGCGGTGATATTGAGTTGGTGGATATCAAAAATAAGACAATTTATGTAAAATTGAGAGGAAGATGTTCCGGCTGCAAAAACTCAATGATGACATTGAAAAGTTTTGCGGAAAAGACCTTACAAAATTCATTGGGCACGGACGTTACACTTGTAGAGGTAAAATAAAATGGAAAAGATAATTTATCTTGATAATAACGCAACTACAAAAGTTGATGAACGAGTTTTGGAAGCCATGATGCCATATTTTAAAGAAGAATATGCAAACCCTTCCAGCATGTATAATTTCAGTAAGAAATCTTCTAATGCGATAAAAGAAGCTCGAGCAAAAATCAGAGATTTTGTAAACGCAAAAGATGAGAAGGAAATTATTTTCACTTCTTGTGGTTCAGAAAGTGCAAATACCGCAATTCGTGGGGTGTTAAATTATAACAAGAATAAAAAACACATAATCACAACTAAAGTTGAACACCCTTGCGTTTTAAATTTATACAAGCAACTTGAAAAACAAGGTTACAGAGTTGATTATATCGGCGTAAATTCTATCGGTGAACTTGATTTGGAAGAATTGAACCAAGCCGTTGATGAAGATACAGCGTTAGTCTCCGTTATGTGGGCTAACAACGAAACAGGTGTTATCAATCCGATTGGTAAAATTTCCGAAATTATCAAATCTAAAAATAAAGATACAAAATTGTACGTTGATGCCGTTCAGGTAGCGGGTAAAATTCCTATTGATGTACAGACAAACGGTGTTGATTTACTTGGTATTTCGGGACATAAATTTCACGCTCCGAAAGGTATTGGTGCTTTGTATGTAAATTCAAAAACCATGATTACTCCGTTAATCATCGGTGGGCATCAAGAACGTGGCAAACGTGCGGGAACTGAAAATACTCCGTACATTGTCGGTATCGGTAAGGCCGCTGAACTTGCTGCCGACGGTTTAATTTATGAACAAACCGAAATTAAGCGTTTGCGTGATAAATTGGAAACAAATATTTTGAATCGAATTTATAATGCAAGACTAAATACAGGTATTACAAACCGTGTTCCAAACACTACAAATATCGGTTTTGAATACATTGAAGGCGAATTGATTTTACTTCACTTGTCTGATGTAGGAATTTGTGCTTCTTCAGGTTCTGCTTGTACTTCAGGTTCTCTAGAACCAAGCCATGTCTTAAGAGCAATGAATGTTCCGTTTACTGCAATTCATGGTAGTATTCGTTGGAGTTTGAGCAGATTTACAACTGAGGAAGAAATTGATTATGTAATTGACAAACTTCCGGGAATTATTGAAAAAGTTACTTCAATTTCTCCATATCAAAAAGAACTTGAAGCTTTGAAGGTTTTGAAGTCAAAAAGTTGCTAAAAAGATAGATAATAATACAGCCAAAAAGACGGATTTTTAAATGAAAGTTCGTCTTTTTTATTTTATAAAATATCACTCGGGGCAGGACTTTTGGGTGAGAATTTTTAAAACCTTGAACTTTTGTCTTACGAATAAATATTTATAAATCATGATTTCAAAATGACTTATAAGAAGAATAGAATTAAATACTAAAAATTTTTATTCTGACTCTAAGGAGTTTGATATTATGAAAAAATTTATTTTACTTTTATTTGTACTAATAAACTGTCAAATAGTTTGGGCAGTATCAAACACACAGATTTTGGACAAAATTGAAAATTCTCTATACGGCTACACATATTCGACCGATTCTGAAACTTCAAGATTGAACAGGCTTGAAGAGAAAGTTTATGGTAAAACTTCAAGCGGAAATTTTCAAAATCGTATTGCTAAATTACAAAAGGATATTTCTGCTGACCAAATAGGTAAGGAAATAGAACCGAAAGAAGATACTTTTGCGAACCCTGAAGACAGTTGGGTGTTTTCAAAAGAACCTGTAGAAGCTAGCAAAATGGACTATCCTGCGGTTGATGAACTTGAAAAAATAGTATTTAATAAAGAAAATAAAACTGAAAATCTTAATTCAAGGCTCTCAAAACTTGAAACAAAAACCTTCGGCAAGACTTATGAAAATGACGAGTTATCGATTCGTGTAGATAGGTTGAAGGCTGAGATTAAGCCGAAAAAGCCTGTGGTTGCAGAAAAAACGCAAAATACTTTTACCGATAATTATCATTTGGATTCTTATGGGGCAGACGCTTTTGATTATACGGGTTTTAACAATAGAATGGGCAGTCGTCAAAATTATTCGTCAAACAGTTATTCTTCTGATATTGATGACTTTGACGGGTATGCTCCAAATGTATTTAAACCTGCAAAACAGTTGAATATCTCAGCAATAGAAAAGGCTTTGTATAAGCAAAAATACGAAAACGAACCGATGGACAAGCGACTTTCCAGAGTTGAAATGAGCGTGTTTGGGACAGAATTTAGTCAAGATAGCGAAAGTGAACGTTTGAATAGGCTATCAAGTGCAATCAATGCTCAAAAATCAGCGAGAAAATACGATAGCAACAAGTTCAGCCAAAACATGGCAACCGCCTTTCAAATCGGAACATTGATTCTTATGGTACTTGCTTGTATTTTGTAGTCTTATTCTGCCGTTGCCGGTTCTTCGGTTGTTGTTGAAGCCGAAGTACTTGACGTTGACGTGCCTGTAGAAGGTTTTGCAATAGAATTAATTATGGCATTATGCAAAAGATTTTTCAAATTTTCTGAAGTTTGCTTAGCATTTTCTTTTGTATTTGCCAAATTCTCTTTTGTTTGAGTAACAGACTTTTTCACCGTTTGCACTTTGTTTTTCTGATTTTGTACGATGTTATTTACGTTGTTTTTCATCGTTGCAACGTCAGCTTTGGTATTTTCAACTTTTGTTTTTACATTTTCTTTGACTGTATCTTTTGCGTTTTTCAAATCTTGTTTCAGATTGATATCAGAACTTTCGCCCGTTGAAGCAAGCCATTTGAAGTATCTTACAGACGAAGCTACTCCGACAACACCAGAATATGAAACCTTAAAGTCTTTATATGTTGTACTTCCGCTTGATAGTGCAGGAATTTTTGAAAGGTCCTCCGTGTTCGGATTTGAGGTCAACTGATTCCAAACAGTTGCGGTCATTGAACCGAGTTTCGGAATTGAAGATAAAAGTTTTTCCACCGACAAATCACCAATTACACCGAGCATTGAAACAACTTTTGAATCCAATCTTCCGAGTATAATCATATTTGCCGTATTTTGCAAAATGTAGTAAGAACCTGTCGCATAGTATGACATCAAAGGTCCTGAAACAATGATTTTTGACAAATTCGCAGTTCCGCTGTTAAGTGTTATTTCGCCTGTTATGGCTTTAAATTTATCTGTTTCTTGCAATGCTGAAAGTGTTGATAGACTTGAAATTGCGGCTTTTAGAATTGAATTTGAAGTTATGTTTTGAGCTGCCACAAGGTTTTCCAATCGACCGATACCGACAAATCTTCCGTTTTGAATATCAAAATTTATATTTCCCTTCATTGATTTTATAATATCTACGTCCGTCAAACCCTGCATTCCCAGTTTTGCAGTAAAGTTCATTGTCCCCGTCAATGCATCTTTTATGCCGACAGCTCCGTAAATTGCGTTTGAAGCGTTCAAGCCTTGTGCCACAATGTCTAAACCTGTTTTAAAACTGTTTATTTCATAAGACAATTTTCCTTTTATGTTGCCGTCAAAGGCTTTTGCCGTAATATCAGACAGTGTAAAGACATTGTAATCTTTTAGTGAAATTTTGCCCGAAGCCTCTTCTGCAATCAATCCGCCCGCTTTGACTTTTTTTGCATAAGCGTTGCCGTTTAGAATTTCACCCGACAAATCCGCTCTCAAATCTGTGATTGCAAAATCAACGTCTTTCATTGAAATATCAGGAATTGAAACACTGCCTTTGATGGTCGGTTTGTTTGGAGTTCCGCCGACAGTAACGGCACCGTTAGCGGAAATATTTGAATTATTAACTCCCCAGATAGGAAAAGACAAAGTTTCAGGAACGCTTAATTCAATGTTTAATTTTGGTTGTGTGTATAATTTTGAAACGTTACCGCTAAGTTTGACAAGTAAATTGTTCCCTTCGTAAATTCCTGACGGAATAATGTTCAATGTATCGCCGAGCAATTCAAAGTTAGCCTTAATTTTTGTTTTTTTGTTTTTCAATTTATCAATATCAACAAAAGAAACATAATTATCTTTGTCTGCATCTGCTGAGAATCTGAGGTTTTGCACTTTTGAATTACCTGTTACATCAATTGAGATTGGTATGCTTCCTTTATAAGTTATCAGGTTTGCAAATTCTTTTGGTAACAACGCAATTATATCTGCACTTTGAATTTTACCTTTAGCAAGAATATTTATAGCAGGTTTGTCTGTTGCATAGTCTTCAACTCCGCCCGTTATGTCGATTTTGGAATTGTTCAACAGCATATAGGCTTTGTTGATTGTTATATCTTTGTTATCCATTTGGATGCAGGTATCAGGAATTTTCACAGATACTGCTTCGTTATTTGCAACCAATCCGAACAAATCAATGTCACCCAGCAAGGTTTTTCCGTCATAAGCCGCATTAACCGATAATTTAGACAGGTCAATGTGCGTTGCTGAAGGCTTATTATAAACCTTCAAACCTTCCAAAATTGAAGTCAATTCAGGTTTTAGAGAGGTTAAAGTTCCTTTAATCAATGCATTAAGAGAGATTACACCGCTAGTGATATCGTTATCTTTCAACATGCCAGCTTGTCCGACTGCTGCAAGTAAACCTTTTACGGACAATTTTTCTGCTACGATTTTTAAGTCTGTTGTGGCGTCCTGACTGATTGTTCCCGTCAATGTCAGCGGGTGATTAAAGATTGAAAAGCCCGCATGTTTGATATTTATTCCGTTGTCAAAATTTATGTCTGCCGTAATTTTGTCAACAAGTACATTATACAAACCGTATTTGAATTTTGAAGGTAAAATTTTTAAATAACCGTTTGAGGAAACTTTTTTCATATCTGAAGTTACGTTGAAATCCGCATCAATTTCGCCTGTAGCACTCAAGGTGTCAAAATCGTTGATGTTAAAGGATTTTGCCAAACTGTCCACCAAATTGATTAAATTCATGAATTTTGCATTTGAACGCAATGTCATATCAATGTAAGGTTTGTGACCTGTTTTCAGGCTTCCGATAATCTGAGTCTTTTCATTCTCATCGGACGATGAGAACAAAATAGAATCAATATTTGTATTGTTTCCTTTAAATTTGAGATTGATGTAACTTTCAGGCAATTTTTTACCGTCCACCGCTACAGACAAGGCTTGAACATCAATTAAACCTTTAAAAGCAGGATTTTTTAATGTTCCTTTTACCGTTAAATCTGTTTTTATGTCCGCTGTAAATTTGTTTGTATCAATAGATTTTAAAATATCTAAAACATTGAATTGCGGAGCGGTTGATTTTTGTGATGTTTGAGTTTCCTTTCCTTCATCAACTATCACATTTTCGGGGAAAATAAGGTCGTTAAGTTTGAGGTTTGGCATTATTTTGTTGAAAACTTTGATATCGTAATTAGATATCAAAACTTCGTCAAAAACCACTTTCCCGTCAGTTTTAAGCTTAACTTTTTTATCCAAAATAAAATCTGTTATTTTCAGATTTTCACCGATTAATGAGTACTTTTTAGAAGTCATTAAATCTACTGCTGATAAGTTATATTTGTCGATTTTTACATTAGGTAATTTGTTGGATAATTTTAACCCAAAAGGCAAAGTAAAGGTTTCTTTGACGGGTTCTTCGTTTTGCGGAAAGTAGTCAACAACCAGCAAAGAACCATCTTTTTTTATGTCCAAATTTGCTGAAATATTTTTGGCATAAATCTTACCTAATTGAATTTTTCTAATCAAAATCGGTAATAATTCAAGGTTTCCGCCAATATTGTCGGCTTCAAAAACTTTACTTTCGTTTGACGGAATTTGTAAGGTTATATTTTTCGCCTTAACTCCGACTGCTAAATTCCACGAGGTGGTAAAAGACAAATCTTTTAATGTCATTTCCAACCCTGTTGATTTTTTGACAAGCTCGGTTATTATTCCTTCTTGTCGTCTTAAAATCGGTGTCACGACAAGTGGTGATAATAGAAAAAATGCGTACAAACCAAGTGTAATAATTAAAACAAAAGATAAAATTTTCTTTGTCTTTTTATTCATTTCCCTAACCTCAAATTAAATATAGTTAAATTCTAGCACAAAAACGATTATAAATTTTCAAGATTTAAATCTTTTACAAAGTTAATAGCTTCGTCTTTTGTTTGAATATCGCCTGAAATTTGTGCTTCGTGCAGACTTTGCAAAACTTTGCCTAAAATCGGTGAAGGTTTTATCTTCAAAATTTTTATAACCTCGTTACCGTTCAACAGTTTAGGTAATGGTTTTAGGTCTTTTTTCGCCTCAATGCAAAATTCAAGAAGTCTGTTTAGTGCGGAAATATTTTCTTCAACGATTTCCTTTGTAATCTCCGGTCCTTGAGCCGATAGTCTGTCAGCCTGAGCAATTATAATATTATCTATCGCCTTGTCTTCCGATTTTCTCAGATATCTCATCATAATTTTTTCATTTACGACAGGTGCAGACACAACTGCTGTCGGATACATGTGTTTTTTTATAATATATGAAATGTATTCGATTTGTTTGTTTGAAAAACATAGTTTTTTTAGTATCGGAACGCACTCTTTTGCACCGACTGAATCGTGCTTAATAAACCGATGACGTCCGGTTTCTGCTTCAATCGTCCAAGTTGAAGGTTTGCCGATATCGTGCATAAAAGTTGCAAGTTTGAGGTGCGCAATACGAGAAAAACCGCCAAAATCTACTTTATCAAGGTGTTCTTTAACTTCGTCCGTTGCTTTTTCGTACAAAAGTTGAACTTGTTTTACCGATTCTATGCTGTGCATAAATAAGTCTAAGTGGTGATGCTCGTTTGGCGGAACTTTTTTAACCTCGTGCATTATCGGAAAAAGAAGTTCCAGCAATCCGCATTTGTCCATTGCTAAAAGGCTTTCTGCACAATATTTTCCGTCAAAAAGTTTCATCAATTCATATTCGATTCGTTCTTTTGCAGGGGTAGCAATCAATTTTGCGTGAGTTTTGGCGATATTCATTAAACTTTCGCTCAATTCAAACCCTAAAACAGAGTAAAAACGGAAAATCCTGAGTAATCGTAACGGGTCATCCACAAAATTTTCCTCTTTAATTTCTCGCAAAATTTTGTTTTCTAAATCCTTGACATAAGATTTGCAAAATTCTGGAATTTCGCAAGTTTTTATATTAACCGCAATCGCATTGACGGTTAAATCTCGTCTTTTTATGTCCTGTTCAAAATTTCCGCCTACGGGATTAGTTATATCCAAATAATTTATTTTATCTGGCAATATGACACGGTAAATTTTATTTTCTTCATCCAGTGGAATAAATTTGCCGTTGAAAAATTCTGTGATTTTCAGTGAAAAATCTCGTGCCTCAGTATCTGTGACAACTAAATCTCTATCGAGTGACAACTTGCCCAATATTGAATCTCTCACTGAACCGCCTACAAGATAAATTTCGTTGTCAAAAAAACTCGAAATGTTATTTAAAACTTCGTCATTTTTTATACTATTTGTTAAAATTTGAATATTCATAAATTATATTTCCTAATCCGACAACTACTGCAGTTTCAGCCCTTAAAATCAAAGTCCCGAGAGTTAACATTTCAAGCCCGTTTGTCTTGAAATATTCAAACTCTTTATCAGAAAATCCGCCCTCAGGTCCTATTATGACAAGCACTTTGTCACCCTGTTTTATCGGAGATATTTTGAAATTGTCACGAATTGTTTTGTTTGCTATTCTTTCGCAAAAAACTATTATTTTGTCGTATTTTTCAGCGTTTATCAAATCTTTTATTGTAGTCAACTCTTCACATTTCGGAATTTCTGCTCGTTCACATTGTTTTGATGATTCATACATTATTCGTTGCCATTTCGGAATTTTCTTTTCAATAACCGAGCGTTTAACCGAACAATAGTCCGTAAAAACCGGTATAACTCGATTTATTCCGAGTTCTGTCGCTTTTTCAATAATAAAACTTTGCCCGTCATTATTTAGAGGACTTTGTGCCAAGTCTAAAGTAAAATCAAGACTTCTTGCCGAAGGGTACGATTTTTCTATTTTAGCGAAGATTTCATTATTGGTAATTTCTGTAATAAAAGTTTCGTATTGGATTTTATTTTCATCAATCAAGAGTAATTTTTCACCCGCTCTTGCTCGCATTGCACGAGCAATGTGAGTATAATTTTCTTTGTCTGAAATTGTTATATTTTTCTCTTGAATTTGATTAGAATTAATAAAAAAATGTGGCATAATCCCTTGCTCCTGTTTCAAATATCTTACCACAAAATAAGCATTTGCCGTTTTTTATATCAGTCCAAAATAATTTCTTTTTCGTTTTTGTAGGTGACATAGCCAAGATTTGCTGCAGGCGGTTTTCTTATATATTTTCGTTTTGTATAAATAATTCCGATTTTTGACGAGTTTTTCACACTTGAATATTCTTTGGCTAATTGGGCACACCTTAAAATTAAATCATCTGTTACTGTGTTTGTTTTTAACAAAACGTGAGATCCCGCATTATCTTTGACGTGAAACCACAAATCATTTTCATTTGCAATTTTAGATATTATGTAGTCATTTTGTTTATTGTTTTTTCCTACATAGATTGTTGTTTGTTCGTCAGGCTCAAATCGTTTTATTTCGCTGATTTGCGATTTTTTATTCTTTGATTTGTCAGGTTTATTTTCTTCAATTTCATCAGAAATTTCAAACAAATCTTCAATACTTTCTGCAAAATTTATTGAATATAAAAGTTGCTCAAAATAAACTTTTTTACTGTGGTAATCCTCGTATAATTCGGTCAATTTTACTTTTGCAGTTTTTGCTTTGTTATATAATTTATAAAAATTATTCGCATTATCTTTAATGGTTTTTAGATTGTCTAATTCGATATCAATATATTTATTGTTTTCGTAATCATAGACATTGACGGAGTTTGAATAGTCTTTGAGATTGTACAAATTCGCCATTAGCAAATCTCCGTAAAGTCTGTATTTGTCGGCTTTTGAATCAGTCAACATTTTGTATTCGATTTGTTTTAATGCTTTGTTTGCTTTTTTTAATTTCTGAGAAACGATAGAGGAATATTTTGTTTTGAGAACAGAAAATTTTTCCTTTGCAATGTAGTGTGAATAGTATTTATCTATCATTTCGTTTACGCTAGCAAGAGTTTCGTTGAGCTTTGGTAAAAGTGTCGAATATAAAGAATAAGTTTTATAATCTCTTGAGATTGCGGGGGTAAGATTTTCTAGTTTTAAATAGTTTTTTACTTCGTTTGTTGTGCAATTTTGGCATAAATTTGCAAAACTTTTCGAAATCATATAAAAATCATCACTTGCTGTTTTGTAGTCAAATTCACCACAGTAATTATAAATATCGCTTTTTAATTGTTTTGGCGGGTAAACGTAAGGTAATGAACCGTAAATTTCACGCTCACGACTTTTTTCTGTCCCGACATTATGAGCACAGCCTAAAATAATATCAGTATCCGTATTGTACAAAATCACGTTTGAATATTTACCCATAAATTCAAATGCCAAACACAGTTCAATTACGTCCCCGACCTCGTTATAAGTTTCTATAAAGAACTCTAAAATTCGTTCATTTTCAGGCTGATTAACCCGTGCGATTTTTGAGCTCTCTAAATATTTTCTCAATAACATACAAAACATAGGCGGTTGGGTCGGAATTTCCAATAATCTGTCCGCATAAGTTTGTTTTGTGACAAAACAACAGTGGTAAAATTGCGGGTTTATGTTTACATAAAATTGGCGGGTTTCTCCATTGTTTCGTAATGCAAAAATAAATTCACGCCTTGTAGGTTGTTGAATTTTACTTATTCTTGAGCCTGTTAAAAACTCTTCTTGCTCTTTTAGCCACGCTTTTAGGGTTAATACATCAAAAGTAATCATAACAACAGAATACTAAAAAATTTACAAGTTGTCTATTTTTGTTTTGCATGTTATCATTGGAAAATCAAAGGAGAGAAAAATGTCAGAAGAATTTAATAGAGATTTTGAAGAAAATTCTAAAGTGATTTCTGAAAATTCAATCAATGTCTTAATTACAACAAGAGATTATGTGGTAAAAGGAACTTTGTACTTGCCTATGAATACGGGATCTACAAATCCTACTTCAGAAAATTTATTGTTTTATGTTTTGAATTGCGGAAATATGTTTATAACATTGAGAAACTGTATAATTACTACAAAAGATACTATCGAGTATATTCCTGAAAGAGTTGCTTGTTACAATATTAACCTTAATATCGTGGAATCTTGCAGAATTATTGACGAAGATGAAGCAATGTATTAATCTTTTGTGATTTTTTATAATGTTTCTGCTAATATAATGTTGAAAATATAAATAGACAAAAAAGGAAGTTAGAGATGATTAAAAGCAAATTTAAAGATCATGAATGCGGAAAACTTAATCTTTCAAACATTGACGAAAAAGTCACTTTGTCAGGTTGGGTTTCATGTATAAGAGATTTAGGCGGAATTTTGTTCGTTGAATTGAGAGATAGAAGCGGTTTTTTTCAAATCGTTGCAAACCCTCAAATCAACCCGCAAATTCATAAAGTTTTGGAACATGTAAAAACTGAATACGTTATCAAAGTTACCGGTAAAGTTTCAAAACGTCCTGAAGAAACATATAACGAAAAATATCCTACAGGACAAGTTGAAATGTATCCTGATGAAATCGAAATTTTGTCAGAAGCAAAAGTTTTACCTTTCGTACTTGATGATGAAAACGTATCTGAAGATATCAGATTGAAATACAGATACTTGGATTTAAGACGTGAACCGATGTTGTCAAAACTTGTTATGCGTCACAATATTGTTCAAGCAATCCGAGCATATTTGAATAATTTAGACTTCTTGGAAGTTGAAACACCTATTTTGATTAAGACTACTCCTGAAGGTGCGAGAGATTACCTTGTTCCGTCAAGAGTTCAAGAAGGTAAATTCTATGCTCTACCTCAATCACCGCAAATTTTCAAACAGTTATTGATGGTTGGCGGTATTGAAAGATATTACCAAATTGCAAAATGTTTCAGAGATGAAGATTTAAGAGCAGACAGACAACCTGAATTTACTCAAGTTGACTTGGAAATGTCCTTTGTTGAACAACAAGACGTTATCAGAGTTGTTGAAGGCTTGATTGTAGATGCGTTCAAGGCTGCAGGTGTTGAGGTTAAACCTCCGTTCATTCAAATGCCTTGGCAAGAAGCAATGGACAGATTTGGTTCAGATAAACCTGATACAAGATTTGGTTTGGAATTGTTTGACATCGGCGATATCATTATGCAATCTGAATTCCAAATTGTTAAAAATACTTTGGAAAACGGTGGTATTGTTCGTGGTATAAGAATTCCGGGTGGTGCTAAATATTCAAGAAAAGAAATTGATGATATTACTAAATTGGCAGTTTCTTTTGGTGCTAAAGCACTTGCAAACATTATTTATAACGAAGACGGAACAGCAAAATCTCCTGTATTGAAGTTTGTAACAGAAGAACAAGCAAAAGCAATTCAAGAAAGAGCTCAAGCACAACCTGGTGATATTATTTTCTTTGTTGCAGATAAACCGAAATTAGTTTACGACGTTATGGGCAGATTGAGATTACACTTCGGTAAATCTTTGAACTTGATTGACGAATCTAAACACAATTTGCTTTGGGTTGTTGACTTCCCGATGTTTGAATGGAGCGATGAAGAAGGCAGATTTATGGCAATGCACCACCCATTCACCTCTCCAAACTTGGAAGACTTAGACAAGTTGGATTCAGGTGATTTGGGCAATGTTAAGTCAATCGCTTACGATATCGTTTATAATGGTACGGAACTTGGCGGTGGTTCAGTGAGAATCCACTCTTCAGAAGTTCAAAAGAAAATCTTTAAAGCATTAGGTTTGACAGAAGAAGAAGCTCAAGAAAAATTCGGATTTATGGTTAATGCTTTGCAATACGGTACTCCGCCTCACGCAGGTTTGGCAATCGGTTTGGACAGACTTGTTGCACTTTTGGCAAGAACTGACTCAATCCGTGACGTTATTGCGTTCCCTAAAAACGCAGGTGCTAAATGCTTGATGAGTGATGCTCCAGGGGTTGCGTCATTGCAGCAATTGAGAGAATTGCATATCAAAAGTACAGTAACTCCAAAACAATAATTTTAATACTAGAAGAGCCTTGAACGAAAGTTCAAGGCTCTTCTTTATTTGTTAACTTAAAGCATTTAAAGCATCTAGCACATCTTTTGGGACTTCGCTGTCTTGAACCTCAGAAGTCGTGACTTTTACTTTTTTCTCCATAAACAACGCTTCTTGAGTTATTGAACCATCAGAATTCACGGTTTCTGATAAAATTTTAGGAGATTGGAGTTTGGAAGGAAAAATTAACGATTTTAATCTCTCAATTTTTGCAGACCTAATTCTTTTATTTAAAACACTAATAGCATTATCATATAAATAGGCCATCATTTCTGATTTTGTTGGGTTTTGATTTGCTGAACAGTGCAGAGCATCAAAATAACGCTCACTTGCTCCGCCAACTTTGTAAGCTCTAGATTCATCTTTCAATGTATTTCTTAAAGATTTTAATATTTTAAGATTTAGCTTTGGATCTACGGGATTTTCAATATATCTTTGTATCAATTTATTTAAATAATCTTTAATAGTTTCATTTTTTAATTTCATTTGAGAATGCAATCCTACATTGTTTAAAGCCTTTTCAGTGTAACCACCAATTGCAGAAAAGTCGAAATTGCCCGCTCTTAATAAATGAGCTTGCATATCATAATTCTTTTCATTTAGAATTTGAGAATACTTTTTCGCATAGTTTGCAGACCACTTCGGACCTCGTAATTTAATATATAATTTCTCCAAATTAGCTCTTGGACTAAATTGTTTAAATAACGCATGTTCTAACTCATGTGTTGCTGTATTTACAGCTTCACTAGTTCTCATTGAGCTTGTTCTTAAAGACAATAGAGTTTTTGAGGTCTTTGGATTTGGTAATACTGTAGATTTTGAACCTTCAAAATATGTTTTGGTCAAATCTTTTGGAATCCCCAAATCCTCCGCATAGCGTTGAAAAATGTTGAAATTATCACTGATTTCGATTTTCGCAGCGTTCTTTTTTCCTATACGTTTTGCAACTAATTCCTGAACCCTTGCAGGATTAACAGTTTCTCCTGATTTTAGTTCTTGTGCAAGGTCTTTGCCTATATTTTTACAAGTTCGTACGATTTCTTTTCTCGGCATTATACCTGTAGCCTTGAAAAATAAACGATAAATTCCCATTTTTTTCTCCGATTAATATATCCCCTATATTTATATAAAAACATCTCGCTTATTAAAATTGCCCCTTTTTTTTACAAATGTTTTCTGATAAATCTGTGGGCTTCGATTACGTCATCGTAGGATATTGGTGGCGGACCTTCCAAAACTTCAAGCGGTGGGTGCTTTTCTGTCTTGCGGTTAAAGTTAAATACGACATTGCCAAAATCTTTTCCGCATTTTTCACAGGTCAAATTACACAGCAAAATATCACCGTCTTTTTCTAAAATTTTTATGGAACTTTGGGTAAATTCGTTTTTGCAATGAGAGCAGCAAAGCCCTGAAAATAACGTTTTTATATCTTTTTTAGTAAAATGTTTCATATCAATATTTTATATTAATTTTTGTAAAGTTATCAACTATCTGTATGATTAATTGTTATTTTACAGCAAAAAATGGGATTAATATACATGTAACCAAAGGAGGTTATCATGGCAATTAATCTAATTTTATTCGGTTTCATCGTTTACACTGCATTAATTGTTATTCCGAGCATTTGGGAAGAGCTAACTACAGAAAGCTAGGCTTTTTCGAGATTTCGGCAAACAGTGGTGTAAGGTGAGTGTGGTTTTTAATAGTGTAAAATGAACGCTTAATAATTAAGCGGTTAGTTTCTGTTGACTAATTTTAGCAAAGCTCTTGTTGTAAACGGTACACTTAATAAAACGGGGGATACATGTGCGTGTATCTCCTGTTTTTCCACATTAATTTTACGAGAATTTTCATTAAGTTTTTATACAAATTTACGATAAAAATAGCAAAAATTTTCATTTAGGGATTTAATATTTTGGGTGATACATAAAATGAATAATGATATCTCTTTTACCGCAAAATATATTTCTTCTGTTATGGTTCAAAGGCTTACCGATAATGGCAAATATCTGCCGACAAAGGCTAATGCTGTTGAGTTATCCGCAAAAAATAATAACGATTTAAGTACGTTGGAAAAGCTTAGTGAAAAGTGGGGAGAGGATACTTATGCAAGTAATATTCTTGATGAAGCGACATCTTTAAACGAATTTTATAACGAATATCGTCCTACCGTGTATGCCTTAACAACGCAAAAAGACAATTTCGAGAAGTTACAGCCCAATAAGATTTTGGGGCTTATGGAAACAAGTGATGAATTCGGTACGATTAAATCTTTGGATTATTTGCAAACAAATCCTGAGTTTTTGGACAAATTTAAACCTGCAATGAAACGGATAGGAACCGCAATGCTTAATTTTATTGAAAGTATCAATAAAGGTCGTAGAATTGAAATTGATGCGGTCGAAAGTGCAAAATCGTTTTACCTGAAAAACGGCTATAGCCGCTCAGCGGGATATTCTAATATCTTTTATAAAGATATCAAATAAGAGGAATCCTTTGCTTTTAAGCCTTTCAGAATGACGCACCATTTGGTAAGCCCACCAAATAGTCATTCTGAACAGCACGAGCAGTGTGCGAAACAAAGTGAAGACACGATTAATGCGAGTGCGTGATTCAGAATCTCTTTAATAATCAAAATAAAGCAAAGGATTAGTCCCCTTAAACTCTTGTTCTATTTATATTTTTCCTCCCCTTCGAAATCATAGATTTCGGTTCCCCTGCCAGCGGGGAACATTATTTTTCAATATTTTTAGAAATTACCCCTTGTAAAAACTTGACATGAAGAGACCCTGAAACGAGATTCAGGGTGACCCTTTTGCTTGTTTGTTTTCAGAATGACGTACCATTTGGTAAGTCCACCAAATAGTCATTTCGGACTTCAATTCGGAATATGTTTCCCTTCACAAGCTTAACGATGTTACGAAATGTAAAGCTTGTTTTAAAATGTCAGAAACCCTTGTTATAATCTCTTTATGGTATGGTATTGTATGGTGTGGCGGGGCAATATTTAACGTTCTTTTGTTTTTATATCAGTGTAAGGAAAGTCGATTTTTAATTTGTAGGAAAAGAAAAGGAAAGGTTTAAATATGTCAGTTATTTCGCCAATTTACGGTTATCAAGGGGTGTCTTCTTCCGCATATCGGGTTAACAACAAGGAAAAACAATATACAAACCCTATTTTGAACAATAAAATCCAAACTCCTCAGAATAAAATTGAGGAAAAGATTAATCAGTTTAAAACAAAGGTTTCACCATCAATAGTTACGGCGGGGGCGGTTTTAACAACCGTTGCAGCGATCGGGTTGTTAATTGCAAAAGGTAAATTTAAACAGGCTAAGCAACTTGCGGAGCATATCAATTTCACAGAAGCAAAATCAATGGAAGATGCGGCAAAATTTGCCAAAGAAACGTTAGGTGTAAAATTGAATATTGGCAACAATTTAGACTTTGCAAATTTTTTAAATGAATCCTTTGTGAAATTATCAAATTCAATGAAAGGCAAAATTCGCCTACCCCAAAAGGTTGAACTAAATCCAATGATAAAATCTCAAGATGATTTAGCCTGTGATGCAATGATGTTTAAGAATGGAACTATGCAATTAGGGCAAATTTTCCAAAAAATAATTGATATGGCAACTAGAAATCATATTAGTTTAAAACAAGTATTGGCTCTCTGTGCCAAGAACTTAGAACGAGATAAAAATGCTTTTCAGCGTTTGATTTTTCATGAAGTCGGACATTTGAATCACAAAAATTTTACCAATATGGGTAGATTAAGTGAGTTAAAGGCTCGAGGAATAAAAGATACGCATGTCACAAAACAATTTTTACAAGACGTTAAAGACAATAAAATCGTTAAAGATTTCTTAGGTAAAAATACAAGTAGTGAACTTGCTGATGGAACAATTTACGGATTGAGTTCCCCTGCTGAGTTTGTCGCAGAAACCTTTAGTTTAAAGGTTCAGGGTACACCAATTCCAAAAGAAGTTGAAACTCTTTATCAAAAATATGGTGGTCCGAAGGTCGGTTAATAGTTCTTCAAAAGTACAAAATACCTCGTTTGGAACAATTCCCAACGAGGTATTTTTATAATTTAAACTATGGTTTATTATTAAATTTGATTTAATGAAATTGCTTTGACACCTGCATAACGAGCCTTGTCCATAAGTTTAACGACAGCTCCGTGAGAGGATGTTCCGTCTGCTTGTATCAACAATCCATCAGGATAATCCTTAATTGCACCTTTGAGGATTGTGCCGAGTGAATCCGCTGAAACCTCTTCATTATTGATATAATATTTATCGTTTGAGGTTACCGTAACCGTCAAAATTTGCGGGTCTTTGTCAATCTGAGATTGCTCGACATTTTCAGGTACTGACAAACTGATTCCCTGTTTGTCCAACATCGGGGCGATTACCATCATAATAATCAGCAAAACCAAGAAGATATCCGTTAATGGTGTAATATTAATTTCGTTAAATGTATCTCTCATTATTCGTTATCCTCCGGAAGATTTACGTTCTTTTTTTTCAGTTCTTTTTGGTCTTTTTTGTTTAAAGGTTCGCCCGCAACAACTAGTTTTTTATAATCCGCATCTTGTGCAGCGTTCATGATTTCCATAATTTTTGCACTTTTTACTGCTTTGTCAGCCTTTACGATAACTTCAGGTTCTTCTTCAGAGCCTTTAGCAGCAAGTAACTTGTCAGTCAACTGACTTGCAGATGTACTTTCTCCATTTACATACATCACGCCGTCTTTTGTTACCGATATTGTCACTTTATTTTCGTCAATATTTATTCCGTTGTTCACCTCAGGTACGTCAACCGCATTATCCATTGACTGGAAAGACGGTGCAACTACCATCATGATGATTAACAATACCAAAAAGATATCTGTTAACGGTGTGATATTGATTTCTGTGAATAACTGTTGTTTTTTCTTTTTATTATTAAATGCCATTTTGACTACCCGATTATTATAAGTTTACTTTTGATGAAGAATATTTGTTTTTAGGTTCGTTTTCGCCATCAATAAAGCTCAAGAACAACAATTTGATAAGTTGGAAATCGTCTTCATAGTGTTTTACAACTGATTGGAAAGAGTTGTAAAATATTACCGCTACAATCGCAACTCCAAGACCGAAGGCTGTAGCAATCAATGCTGAACCGATACCTGAAGCAACAGTTGCCGCTTGGTTCCCTGAATCTGCCAAAATATTGAAGGTTAACAAGATTCTGACAACCGTACCGAACAAACCAAGAAACGGAGCAACACCACCGATTGTACCAAGTATTGTTAAGTGGCTTTCAAGTCTTCTTGTTGCCAACGCTGCGGAAATATCAAATGATCTTGAAAATCCGTTCTTTTGTTCCTTGAAAATTCTAACTGCTTCTTCAATAACGTCACCGATAACGCCGCCACATCTCAAAGCTGTATTTTGAGCACCTGACAAGTCGTTTTTAGAAAGATATTTGTTCAACTCTCTCATGTAAACAGTGATGTCACGTTGGTTCTTTTGGTAGAAGGACCATTTTTTGATTACTACGCCCAAAACTAGAACCGAGCATACGAAAATCGGTAATAGTACAGGCCAGTCCATTTTAATTGAATCTAATAATAATTCCATAGTTTTTTATCCTCATTTCTTGTCTTAATAACTTTATCTAACCTTTGCTCCGTAAACATTATAATCAAATGTAAACTGAATATCGATATTTGCTCCCTTGTATTCAGGCGGTAACGCTCTGAACGGTGCGGCAACTTTTACTGCGTTAATTGCGGCTTGGTCAACGTTTTGAAGTCCTGATGATTTATATACGCTGACAGACAATAATTTTCCGTCTTTTGCAATCTTGAATAACAGAACTACACGTTTACTTTCGTTGCCCTTCGGAGGTTCCCAATTCATTTTGATTCTTCTTTGAAGTTCTCTCATGTATGGTCCAAAATCAGGTTCACGGATTGCATCTATCCCCGGACGACCTCCGCCGCCACCCGGATTTCCGCCTCCTGCACCTGTTCCTCTACCGTATCCTGAACCGCCGGTGCCTGAACCCGAGCCGCTTCTGCCTGAGCCTGAACCCGATGCTATTTTATTACCAGAACCGCTTCCAACAGGTGCAAATGTCGGATTTGGTGTATAAGTTCCGCTACCTCTTGAGCCACCATTGCTTGATGAACCCGAACCGCCTATAGGTCCTGTTGAATATTGACCTCTTTTTGTTCCGCCTGACGGTACTGGAACTTTAAACGGTGTACCCGTAGGTCTTTGGGTAGGTTTTGGTGTCATTGGCGGTTTTATTGAAGGTCTTGCCGTTGGCGGTTGAGGTTTTGCGAGTTGTGGTTTTTGCACTGCCTGTTGAACCTCAGGTGACGGCGTAACATTTTTCTGAGTTGTTGTTTGCCTTTGTGGTGTCGGTTTCTTCGCAGGTGAAGGTGCGATGCTTTGAGTAATTTTACTCATTATTGACTGTTTTTTCGGTGCTGCTTGAGCTTTGACAGGTGTTTTTGGTCCCGCACTTCCGCCTTGAGCCGGTTTTGAAGGTGCTGCTGACGGTAACGAAACAGGCTTTTTAGGATCATTTATTCCGCCCGTGCGAGAGTTTTTATCTGCTCTAAATCTTGTATTCGCATCTTTAGGCTTTTGTTCTTTATCTACAAGTACAAATTCAATATCATTAACGTGCGGTTTCGGTTTGTTGAACATTGTAAGTTGAATGCCAAAAATTGCCAAAATTGTGATTATCAGCCACAAAAGAGCAATCACAACAGGGTGAGCAATCAAAGAAATCAGCATTGCTTTCTTCATTGAAATACTTGTGTCTTTATCCCTCACAACCGCAGGCATTCTGTATTCTGATGAATTTGTGCTTTTTGTATTAAACTCTCTGTTCAAATTTTCTGTAAATTTATTTAGTATCGACATCTTATTCCCTAACAACAAATATTATAGTCTTATTTGTTTACATTTTATTTTAAAGCAACAATGTTAATATTGCCTATATTACTAATTTTCCGTATTAGTCGGGTTTACTGTTATTGCTTGGAGTAAAACAATTTCTACGCTTGCGTTTGCAGGCAGGCTTACGTCTTCACCTTTATCCCAAATTGATTTTACAAGTCCTCCGCCAGCACCGACAGCCGTTGCCAACGCCGTACCTCTGCCGATACTTCCGCCTGATAACGGTGAAATTATTACTCCGGCCAAAGCACCTGCTCCCGCACCAGCAACAACATCGGTTGCGTAATCCTTAGTTACGTCAAATTTTGTTCCGCCCACGAGAGTTCCTGACATGTCATCTGTTTTAATAATTCCTGAAATCGGAATTTCCTGACCTGTAGGTGTTGTAATTTGAGTAAATCTTATTGCTAATTTACCGTTGATACTGCCATGCTTTGCACTTGAAGCTTCTATAACCGAACCCTTAACAGAACTTCCCGCAGGTGCGATAAGTTTATTATTGTAGTAATAATCTTTACCTAAAACCATGGTTACCGTTTGTCCCGTTACTGCTGTTGCAGAACTTATCGGCATCGTAAATATTGCCTTGAAGGTTTGTCCCGCAGGAACAACTGAAACGCTGCCTTTTAGCGTATTTTCGTTAATTTTATACTGTTCCTCAATAATAGGTTTCGGAGTTATCGGAGTCGGTTCTTCGTAGCTGAAATTTGGACGTGCCATTACACTACTTCCAATTACTAACAAGGTTGCAACAAGCATTATTTTTTTCATTTACAATAGTTCTCCCTAATACATCTGTCTATAATTTTACTTAATTAAAAACTTTTGTCAATTTGTTACATGGATAGTTTACAATCAAATGTTAATTCGTAATAGTATGCGTAATCGGCACTGGAGCTGTTAAGATAATGATTTGTTGGTCGCCTGCGGGAATTTTTGTATGAACTCCCATACTTCTTTTTCCGCCCGGACGCATTTGCAAGGTTGCAGCTCTGTGATTCCATGAAATACCTTGAAATTTGCTTTGGTAATGTGGCATTTTTACCCAATCTGCAGGTGGGGTTAACTCTCCGCCAATCATATTATTATTTGAGGTGTAAATATACCCCTTTACGGGTGTTTCAAATCCGTCAGGCATAATCATTTTTGTGATTTTAATTTTCATGGCAGCGTTTGTTCCTACTACAGGTTCGTTGATTTTCTCAATGTAGCCGTAAAACTCGGATTCTCTCGGAATAATATTTGTTTCGTACATAAAAAGGTCACTCGTTGAAATGAATTTGACCTTGTATCCTTCAGGACAGGTTTCTGTCGAAATTTCTTGAGTTGAAAGTACGGGAACAAAAGAACCTGTCGGCAAAATTATTTCATCATACCCTTTTAATTCAAGTTGAACGGGTACGATTTCTGCTGAAATACAACTTTGCGGAATACTAATCTGTATTCCGACTAAAAACAAAACTGTTGTAATTCTTGCCAAAAATGCTCTCATAATTATTATTATAACAGTTTTTACAAAGATTTCAAGATTTGACCGTTAGAAACATTTTCTTTTCTTATATATTCAATATATTCAAGAATTTTGTTGTAATCTTCTTCCACTACCATAACTGAACGAATTTTAGCAGCATTGCGAATACCTGCGATATAGTATGGGTAAAATTTTCTAAAAAATTTAATTGCCAAACTTTCCCCACGAAGTTTGATTTCTTCATCCAAATGCCATCTCATCATGTTGAGTTTTTCGTCTAATGTCGGTGGTGCAATTTTTTCACCTGTTGCAAAATAATGAGCAATTCTTCCGATAAGTGTCGGGTCACCAAGCACTCCCCTTGCAATAGCCACACCGTCCGCTTCACTTTCTTCAAGACATTTAATTGCCTCTTCAATCGAGGTAATATCACCGTTTGCAAAAACGGGGATATCTACATTATGTTTAAGTTTGCTGATTTTTTTCCAGTCCGCAACCCCTGAGTAAAACTGAGAGCGGGTTCTTCCGTGAATTGTAATAAATTCCGCTCCTGCTTCTTGCATTTGTTGCCCGAATTCTACAAAATTCATTTCATCTTGTGTGTAGCCGAGCCTGAATTTTACGCTAACGGGCTTATCAGTTCCCGCTTTTACAGCCTTAACCAAATCGGCTGCAAGTCGTGGGGTTCGCATCAATGCGGCTCCGTCTTGACCTTTTACGACTTTATTAACCGGACAACCCATATTTATATCAATCATATCCGCAAATTGGCTTAAATATCTTGCTGCAGCTTCCATTAAATGCGGTTTGTGTCCGTTTATTTGGTAAACAATCGGGTGATGAGTGTCATCCAGTTTTGTAATTTCAGTTTTTACATTTTGAGCCAAAAATTCGGAGCTTATCATCTCTGTTGTCAAGAGTGCTGTCGGAGCGTGCTTTCTGACAAGTGAACGCAAAACATAATCTGTTATACCTGCCATTGGGGCAAGTGAAACCTTACTTTCTATTAATTTTGCTACTCTATTTTGCATAATCCTTCAATTCTTCGGCTCTTGCTTTTGCGTATTCTTTATATTGGTCATCGTCAGCATTTGAGTTTGCGTAGGCAATATAATATTTATACGCATTTTTGAAATCTTTTAGCGAATCATAATCAGAAGCTATCATATAATTACAAATCAGAAAATCTTTGTTTAGTTGATATGCTTTTGTTAAGTCGCTGATTGCTTCTTTTTTATTTTCCTTCGCATCATATATCATACCACGATAATAAAAGGCGTAAGCGTTATTGCTGTCTTTTGCTAACAATTCGTTGAATTTTACAAGGCTTTCGTCATATTTTTCTTCATCATACAAGGCGATAGCCGAATTTAGCAGATTTGACCTGTCGTTTTCTTCGATAGATTGCAGATATTCAATCGCTTGAGTATTGCCTTTATTAAAGGCAATCGCTTTTTGCAAATAAAATTTTGCATCTTCGTATTTTTCGTCTTCCCCATACAGGCAAGCTATGTAGTATGCAATGTCAGAATCTACAGGTTTTAGAGCAAGTGCTTTTTTGTAATATTCAATCGCATGTTCTCTGTCCCCGAGTTCTTGGTATGAAGTAGCGACACCAATCATCGTATCAACCGTCGGCGGTTGAATTAATAAATAGTAACTGATTGCGTTTTTGTAATCTTTGTTTTTATACGCTGTTGCAGCCTTATCCATTTGTTGGTTTAACTTCATATCATTGATATTGTTAAGTGTTGAGGTAATTGTTGCTTCTTTTGGAAAAGCGGCAGAAGCGGTTTGCAAAGTCGAAATTGCAGCATCAAAATTATTGCCTTGAGCAAGGGCTAAGGCTTTATTTACATAAATTTCAGGTGATTTACCGTTAAGTCTGATTGCTTCGTTGTAAAGCGTAATCGCATCTGTCAACTTACCGTTTTTGTGCAGTTCTATTGCGTAATCATAGAAAATATCCGCAGGGTGCATGTTTTCCATGTTTTTATTTACATATTCAATAAATGCAGATGCGGTCATTGTCTTTTTCGCATTGCTAATCAGTTGGTTTTTGATGTATTCGTTTTCGGGGTCAAGTTCAAGAACTTTTCTGTAGCCCTCTTGAGCAACTTTATTATCGCCAAGTTTGTCATAGCATTGAGCCCTGTATAAATTTGCATTAATATTATTAGGATAAAGTATCAGAACTGATTCATAAGCCTTGATAGCTGTTCTGTAATCGCCTTTTTGCTGATACAAAGTACCCGTGTTAATTCTTGTATTTGTGTTTGACGGGTCAAGTGCTTCTGCCTGCTTGTAATAAGTGAGAGCTTCGTCTAACTTGTCCTGTTTTTGTAAAATAGCACCCATGTTTGCGTACAAGGCACCGTTTTTAGGGTTATTTTCAAGTTTTTTTCTGAAAATTCTTTCTAATCCGTACAAAACCTCTTTATTATCAGAAGTTAAGTGTTGCAAAACGTAAGAATACTCCGTCATTGCATCTTCTTCGTTGTTTTGATTATCAAGAATTTTTGCATAAGCAAGTCTTAAATCCAAATTTGTAGGATTTACTGCAACGGCTTTTTTATAATATTCTCCGGCTTTCGGTTCGTTGCCTAAAATCTTCATTATTTCCGCAACTTGTTCAAAACTTTTTGCTTGCAAGTTTTTACTGCCAAGTGCTTGCATAAATTCATACGCTGCTGCAGGGAAATTTCCTTCTGCACGAAGTCTTTTTGCCGTGTTAAATCTGTTTTGAGGCGAGGTGTCAAATTTTGTAAATTCTAGGCAGTTGTTCAAATTGTTTTGAACTTTTACAGTGGCAGAAGATGAGTTTTGAGCAGCCCCGCTATTCGGGTAATAAACTAAATAAAATAACGCACTTCTAAAATCATCGGCGGCTTTTGTCCACTCTTTATCTTTGTTTGCGTATTCCGTGCCTCTTGCAAGGTACGCATTGATAAGCCCGATTCGTGCGGAATTATCAAGATAATTTATACGCAAAGCACTCTTAAACTCGTTGATTGCGTTTGGGTACTGATATTGAGACATGTAAGTCTGCCCTAAGTCGTAATGCTCCTTAAAATCAGCGAAAGCAATTCCGTTTAGCAGTGTTAAAATAAAGCATAGTTTCGCAAGTTTAGCCAATGTTTTCTTCATAAGCACTCCCTTTTGAAACTATTTTATTACAACAATTTTTTTCTGTATATACAACAGTGGGGTAATTGTAAACTTCTGTATCAAAAAGCACGAATTTCTAACCTGAAACCCGTGCTATGATTTGAAAACTTATTCCATAATAAAATCGCTTACTGAAATATAGCTCATGCATTCATCAAACAGTTTTTGTAGAGGAATTGAAATCATGTCTTCCGTAACTTGATTGTCTTCCAAAGTTGCTGTGGCTAAATTCATTTGTTTGTTTTCCATTTTTTAATACTCCTCATTTATTCTTTCGGGTAAATATCCTTAATCTTAACAAGTTTTTTATCGGTTCTTACTGCGGAAAACTTTAATATAAAATGTATATATTCCGCACATATTTTATGAAAATGTTGCGGTTAGTGTCTTTGAATGCTTTACAAAAGTTAATGTTAGTAAAAAATAAGATTATTATAATTGAAATTTTATGCTAAAATAAGTTGCGTAGTACTTAATATAGGAGATAAGAAAATAGCAAACGATAACAGATCCGGCAAGGATAAGGACAAAACAATAATGAACGAGAAAATCCGTTCAAAAGAAGTCAGATTGATAGATAATGAGGGTGTGAATCACGGGGTAGTACCAACAGCAAAAGCGTTGGCAATGGCAGAAGAAGCAGATTTAGATTTGGTTCTTATAAGTCCGAATCAGGCTCCGCCGGTTGCTAAAATCTTAGACTACGGTAAGTATAAGTACGAAATGGCGAAAAAAGCCAAAGAAGCGAAGAAAAAACAACACGTTGTTGAAATTAAAGAAGTTAAAGTAAGATATAAGATTGACGTTCATGACTACGAGGTTAGAATTAAGAGCGTTAGGAAATTTATTTCTCAAGGTAACAAGGTTAAAATTGTTGTCATGCTGAGAGGTCGTGAAATGCAACATTCAAACTTGGCGTTTGAACTGGCTAACAGATTTTTGGCAGACTTGACAAACGACCCTATTCAATTAGAGAAAAAGCCTCAATTAGAAGGTCGTAACGTTACGCTATACTTGGCACCACAGAATTAGAATAATATAAAAATGTGTTTGTGAGCAAAATGTGCTTGACTTCAAAAAATCAGCAAATATAATAAAGAAGTACCGATTGGGAGCAAACACGAGCCGCAATAGCTCAGTTGGTAGAGCAAGGGACTGAAAATCCCTGTGTCCTTGGTTCAATTCCGAGTTGCGGCACCATTTTTAAAAGAACCCGTTTTAAGGGTTCTTTTTTTATGAAAAAGGTGGAATAACTTTTTATAAAATGTTGGGAACAATTACTGAGTGTAGCGGTTTCCACCGCAAATCTATAAATATATATTATCGTTAAAAATTTGAGTGAAGATGTCATAAAAGTTTAAATCCTTGGCATCAAGTACTATTTTTCCGATTTCTTCCCCTTGAACTTCACGTTTATAAAACGGTGAGTAAAAATCGTCAGCCACATCTGAAACCACATCAATATTTTCGCTTTTTACAGCCTCTTTTAATGTTTTAAAATTCAGATTCAATTTATCAACTTCTTCCTTGAAATCGGGATTTTGTATATTTTTGTACGCATAATCAAGCGGTGAGTAATAATCAAGGCGAGTGTAAGCATTATTTGCTAAATTCAAAAGGTCAGAATCTTCGGCATTCAAAATATGTTCAAGTATTGAAATTTCGTTTTCATCAAATTTGTTGTAATTGATTTTACGAAGTTTTGTCATGTCGTTGATAATAGTTGATTTTTCTTTTGGATTTGCTTCATTAATTAAGAAATTGATTGTGTTTACTACAAACTTATCATCAAGGCTTTTACCTTTTGTTTCTTGCACCTCTTTATCTTTCAATGCTAGTAAGATATTTTTTGCTTCGGGCGAGATTTTGTAATCACTCATATTAGTTGTTTTGACTACTGGTTGACTTATATAATACGGATTTTCATACCACTTTTTAGGTTCTGTTTTAATCTCCGGTTCAGGTTGTGGCTTATTTTGTGGTGCATTGTTTTCATAATGTCTTTGAGGATAGTCATTATAATAGCTTTCTCGCCTATTGTTTCCTATTCCTTGAAATTTAATGAGGTTTTGTATTGGTTGAATTAGCATAGTGTGTTCCTTTTTTGAAAAGTTGTTAGAATTTGTACTTTTAAAAAATTTTTATTTATTCTTTTTGACGAAATTCATCGCCCAAGCGATAAGATTCGGATAGCGTTCGAGGTGAAGTCCTTTTCTTATCCATTCGACAATGTTGTTTTTGGTTGAATCAATATTATTAAATTCTTTGTAAATAAATGAGTAAAGTCCTGTTCTGTCAACGCCTTCCATGCAGTGAATATGAATTCTTCCGCCTCTGTTTTTTATTTTTTCTGTTAAGTTTAGAAATTTGAAGATATTTTCTTCATTCGGAGATTTCGAAACTGAAGGAATTGAGTGGTATTTCATACCAAGAGAGTTTACCGTTTCACGTTCGTTAAAATTTAACTTTGCAGATTTGTTACGTCTAAAATTGATAACATCAGTTACCCCTTGAGATTTTAGCCACGCAAAGTCGTCTTTTTGAGGTTGTCCCGAGCGGGAAATGAACTTGTCTATTCTGTCGTATTTGGGCGGAATGCCGGTAAATGTAATTTGTGCTGTTTTCATTTTTTATCTTGAGTTAATTAAGTTTTCAGTCAGTAATTCCAAAAATTTTTTAGTTGCCATTACGGCATTAGTAACTCCACGTTGTGCGATAATGGTCCATTCTGTTCTGTTTTCTTCTGTTGGAACTTTATTTTTGTGCGAGATTTGCAAGGTCATATCAAACAAATCTTCAAAATTTTTAGAATGAAGAGTAATTGGGTTTACTGTTGCAAAAATTTCATGTTGCTTATCGAGTGTTTCTATTTCAAATTGCCTTAATGCTTTTCTATCCAATGCTTTTGCTATAATTCCGCCCGCATCCGTGTGGTTGGGTTGGGTAATATCCTGTAAATAATGCAAAGCTCGTCCAGCTTTGTCAAAAATTTCAGTAGCGGAAGCCTTATTTTTTATATCTTCGTCCATTTCTCGCAAATGTTTCAGATAAGTTTGTTTTGCGTTGTGAGTTCTTGTAAAATCAAGGAAACTTTTTCTCTTTTGGGTCGGGTAATAAAAATGTCTTTGCCCAAACAAAAAAGCCTCATCAAAATCGGGTTGTTGTACTGATTTTGACATTATTTTCAGAATCTTGTCGTCTATTGGCAATGTCTTTGCGGCTTCTTTTAATATGTTTGTGTGCATTGGGTAAACCCACCCGAAAGTCGGTGGATTTATAGAATTATTTATTTCCAAAAGTTTGTCCTTTTTTTTATTCTATTGCTTCTGCGGCAATATTTGCATCGTATTTAGGCAATTTATCAAGTTTTCTGTTAATATCGTTGATGTTGTTTGCTGATTTTATTGCTTTTTTCAAGAATTTTAACCCAAACGGTTTGATTAGTCTTTGAGTGAAAGTCACGGTATTTAACGGATCTTCACTGTTATCGAAGACATCAGCTGCTAATGCTTTTCTGTTTTGGCATTTTCTTATTACGATGTCAACGGGATTGTGTTCTTGGTCTTCAACTAATCTGTTTAATTCGTTCCAAAAGTTTTCATAGCGAGTTTCTGAGGCTCTATAGGTTTGCCTTTTAATTATCGCATTTGCACTTTTGTCCAGTTTAATTGCCATTCCAAAGTTTGTAGTATTGTTTATCGGTGTAACGTTCATATTTCCCCCTTGGTTTTTTATTATAAAGTCCGTAAATAATATTTTTTGCGGGTTATGTGAAGAAGAATTTACAAAAAAGAGGCTTTTCTTCAAAACCTCTTTTTAACGTGTTATCTAATGAAATTTGTTTTTTCGCCCGTTTCAAATTTTGGTTTCTCTAACCCGTTTTGTTTACCGAGTTCAATACATTTCAATATCCAAGCCATGTTATGAGCAATATTTCTCATTGTTTGCAAACCTTCTTTATCTTGCAAAACCTCTTCAGGCTTGTTGCCGTGTACCATGTTCCAGTAGGTAGAACTTATTACGGGCATTTGACGAATTGTAAAATATTTATTTATAACATCAAGAGAGGCGGTTGTACCTGCTCTTCTTGCCGATGCTATTGAAGCGGCAGGCTTGAATTGGTAAATTCCCTGACTTCCGCTGCTATAAAAGGCTCTGTCTAAGAAAGATAAAATTCTTCCGCTCGGGTGAGCAAAGTAAACAGGTGTGCCGAAAACAAAACCGTCAGCTTCTTTTGATTTTTCAACAAATTCATTAACTTTGTCATCATTGAAGATACATTTACCTGTTTCTTTACATTTTCCGCACCCTATGCAATCTCTGATTGGAGCGGCACCGATTTGGAAAATTTCATAGTCTATTCCGTAAGTGTTAAGTGTTTTTCCGACTTCTTCAAGTGCGGTGTATGTGCAACCTTTTAGGTTTGAACTTCCATTGAGCATTAAAATTTTCATATAAATACTCCTTTCTAAGTTTAAGTTTATCAAAAGGAAAGTTTGTTTTAAAGCTCTGTGAAAAAAGACCGATAATTTGACTTTTGAACTTTGAAAATATAAGGGGAACGATAAGTTGTCAACTAAATTTATAAATTTGTTTTGTTACCCAAAAGTCACCCATTTTAGAAAAGTTTCACAAAATAAAAAGAGTCCTTGAAACTCAAGAACTCTTTATTACGCTCGAAGAGATTCGAACTCCCGACCTTTTGGTTCGTAGCCAAACGCTCTATCCAGCTGAGCTACGAGCGCACATCTCGTATAACTAAAGTTTACATTAAACATAAAAATTTTTCAAGGGGATTTTTTAATTTTAAATTATTTAACATTTTTGATTTTCTTTTTAAAAGTTATATAATTTAAACAGGTAGATTTTATGAAACGTTTTATTATTAATTTTTTATGTGTAATTGCATTTATCCTATGTTTTGTGGGAAATGTATTTGCTACGGATTTTGGGATAACTTCGGTTGTTTACGATGATTCAATGTCCTTTTTGTCAATAAATTCAAACGACAACGGGGAGTATATGTTTAACGAAGTCCCTAAGTTGTATGTTGACCAACAGGAGCATAAGGCTTATTTTGATATAAATCCGGCAGAGTTGAAAATTCCTGCTCAGGATTTGATTATCAATTCTAATAATATAAAAGAAGTTTTGGTGAAACAACATTCTGTTGAGCCTAATGTGGTAAGGGTTACGATGTCATATAATGACGGATTTAATCCTAAGAATATTCAGTTGAAAAGGTTGAATAATTCTTTGTTTGTTCGTTTTGGTACGGCACAAATTCAAAATTATTACTTCCAACATGTTTATACTGATGCGATGTCTTCGGTCGGGGAATTTTTAGAAACTTCAGGTATTCAAATCCCTTTACAAATTGCTAATAACAGTATAATCAGTCAAATTAATTCGGCTTTTCAGTTGGGAGCAACAACGGAAGAGAAAAATTATATTTTAACTAAGAAGGAATTGTTTTTGCAGTCAAAATATTATATTGATAATTTGAATGTTAAAAACGGAGTTGTTCGGGTCAACGGGTTTGGTGCGGTTACTTTGACAAAACCTTTCACTTTGTCTAATCCTCAAAGAATTGTTTTTGATATACCGAACACTATTGTTAATCCGTCAATTCGCAATAAGGAACTTTATATAACACAAACCGAAACCGTCAAAATCGGTCAATTTGACAAAACAACGGCTCGTATCGTTATTTCAAGTAAATATGCCGACAAATATTTTCCTGTGATTTCTTCTGACGGGCAAAATATTGAATTTTTGGACGGGGTGACAGATAAAAGACCGCTTGTATCTATGCAAAAATCCGTATTTAATAATTTGGTTGAAGAAATTGCGAATACAAAGACAGTTTATGACAAGTTTATTTTCACAAAACCTGTTGTTTATGCCATTGACAGAAATTCCTCAAGTATGGATTTCTATTTTTATAATGCGGAAAAATCCTCAACTTTGAATTTAAAAAACTCAAAAGTCTTTAACGGGGCAAGAATTACCTCATTGACAGGTGGGGGGATAAAAGTTTCATTGCCATTAGAAAAAGGTGATGTTGTTGACCTTCATGCCGGTAATGACGGAAAAACTTTGAGGCTGAAAATTGTTTCTCAAACAGTTAATTTGCCGGTACTTAAAAAGGTGGAAGAACCTGTAGTGACAGTTCCGTCTGTTGTTATTACTCCTGTTAAAAAAGACAACAGCAAAAAGGTTGTTGTAATTGATGCCGGTCATGGCGGGTCCGATTGTGGTGCAACAAGAAACGGAATTTATGAGAAAAACATAACTCTTGATGTTTCTAAAAAAGTTTATGATTTGCTTGTGAAAAAAGGTTATGACGTCTATATGACAAGGGATAAGGACGAATTTGTATCATTACAGGACAGAGTTACGATTAGTGAAAATATTTCACCTGATATCTTTGTAAGTATTCACGTTAACTCAAGCAATGCGGAATCTCCGAACGGATTAGAAACACATTATTACAAAGATAACAGTTTGCAACTTGCCAAAACCGTTCACGCTTCGCTTTTAAATAATATCAAAGCGAATAATAGAGGCTTGTTCAAATCTAAGTTTTATGTTATAAACCATACTACAGCACCTGCAATTCTTATAGAAATCGGATTTATTTCAAATACGGCAGAACGTGCTCAGTTAGTATCAGAGAGCCGAAAACAGGCTACGGCAAAAGCAATAGCGGAAGGAATACATGAATACCTTAAATAGTAAAAATAACAATAATTCCCCGATAGGCTTTTTTGATTCAGGAGTTGGCGGTTTGACGGTTTTGAATAAAGTTAAACAGATTTTGCCGAATGAAAATTTTATATATTACGGCGATACCTTGCACATGCCTTATGGGGATAAGTCAAAAAGTCAGTTGTTGGAGTATTCCAAAGATATTTTAGAATTTTTTGAAGATAAAGGCTGTAAGGCAGTTGTAATGGCTTGCAATACCACATCTTCCACAATTTATAACGATATTAAAAACGATTATGATTTCAGACTATACCCTATTGTGCAATCTGTTGCAAAAATTTTGGCGGAATTGCCTATTGGTCGGCTTGGAATTTTTGCAACCCGTGCAACTATTGAGTCAGGGGCATATCAAAATGAAATTTTTAAGTATAATTCGAAAATGAAAGTTTTTGGTCAATATTGTCCTAAATGGGTTCATATCGTTGAAAATTCGACAAAAAATACTGAAGAAAGCCGTCAAACAATTAAGGCTGATTTGCTGAAAATGCTGGAAAATAATCCCGAAAAAATCGTTTTGGGCTGTACTCATTATCCGTTTTTGACAGATGTATTATCTGAATATGCACCTGCTGATTTGTTTTTGGATCCTGCCGTTGATTTTGCTAAATATATTAAGCAGGATTTGGAACGTTCGGGCTTGCTTACTTCTTCTGTTTTACAAAATAAAGAAGAGTTTTATGTCAGTGCAAACCCTGAGCAGTTCAAAATTTCCGCTCAAATGTTTTATGAATTAAAATCAAACCCTGAATTATTAACCTTTAAGAATTTGGTTTAGGCATTCTTCATAAGTTTCAACCTCTATGATATAGTCTGTTTTTAGAATTGAGTTTTTATCAATATCAAGGACTGTTTTGTTTTCTTTTACCGCATAAGTCGGAATATTTCGTTTTATGCTTTCAAAAACTGGAATTGAGCCGAGCGAATTGTAAGGCATTACAGTAAAATCAAGGTCTTTAACGTTAATACCTTTTGTTTTATCTGTTGTGATTTTAGGTGCTTGAGATAGGCCTAGCAGAATACATGGTAAAAATGTCGGTGTTATGTATTCAGAGGCTGATTTCGGATGCACTATCTCTGTTTCGATTTCACAGTTTCTAAAGGCAGGTGAGTGGGCACAAGGAACTTTGTAGTGTTTTGAGATGTAGTGTGAAAGAATTGCTTCTACTCCGCCGACAGGGTCAACACCTGTTCCGTTTGCGTATTCGGGGTTGTCTTCATCGGAATCTTCAAACAAACAAACTATTGCGATTGCATCACAACCTTTTTTTAGCAGATTTTTGCAGGATTTGCCGAGTGTTTCAATATTTTTGACGTTGCCTGTCGAAATACCGTCTTCGTTCATGAAAAATTCAACTCCGACCTCTTCTTCCGTGACTTCGTATTCTGCAATATCAATGTCGTAAACAACTTTTACCGCATTGTGAGTGTTGATGTGAACATTTAAAACCTCTTGCGGAATAGCTTTATCATAAATTATTCCGATTTTGTTGCCGGTTGATGGTATCAGGTTAATTTCACCTTTGAAAAACGAATCCAAAGTGTATCCTTCCGTATATAGCATATTTGGGGTAATCGCAGAAAATCCGCCCGCATTTACAACGTTAGGATTAACTATGAGATTGGTGTGTTTTGCAAAACGTCTTGCATACGCTCCTGCATCTCCCGCATAACCGCCGATTGCCGCTCCTATTCCTGTCGGTACAATAAATGCTCCGGTTTTTCGTTGTTTGTTATTTGTTGTCATTTATAAATTTCTCCATTCCGTTGAAGATTGCTTTTGCCGTGGTTTCTTGAAATTCCTCATTTGTAAGTTTTTCCATATCATTGGGGTTAATCATATAGCCGACTTCAAGAAGAACTGACAAATTTTCGGTATTTCTGACAACCGCAAAACTTGCATCGTTTACTCCGTTATTTTTCAATCCTGTCTGCTTGTTTACTTCAGACAGAATATCTTGAGTAAGTTCTGAGGCTTGCGGATAGTAAACATAACCTGTTGAACCTGTTGGATTGGTGATTTTTGAGCCGTTCCCGAGTGAATCGTTGTGAATACTCAAAAATATATCCGAGTTATGTTGTTTTGAAATCTCAACTCTATCATTAAGACTTACCTCATTGTCGCCCGTTCTTGTCAAAAAGACATTTGCACCTGCTTGTTCAAGATATTTTTTTAGTTTTAGAGTGATTTGTAAATTCAAATCTTTTTCGAAATTTCCGAAACAACCGACCGCACCGAGTTCATCTCCGCCATGTCCGGCATCTAGTGTAATATTTAACCCTTTTAGCGGTGAGTTTTTGTCTTGCGAAATCTTTGTGTCTTTTATCTCAATTACAAGCTCGTGGTTATTTTTGTAATAACTTTTATACCCCGTGCTAAATCCGGTTTTATTTATGTGGACTTCATATTTGTTTTCGGGATAATTTTTGACGTTATAAACCGTCAAATCATAGCCATCATTTGTTCTTATAAAATGAGTCATTCTATTGTCTGTTTTGTAAACAATACTTTCACTCAAAACGTACGGAACTTTTTTGTTTACCTTTATTGTAAAAATTCTACCTTCGGGTGTTTCTTCATAGACAAAGCCTTCAACTTTTACGGGGGAATTGTTATAACCTTTTATTAAGGTTACAAAAGACTTGTCAATCCACGCATAATCATCTCGTGCAAGTTGTACTTTGTAAAAGTTTTCATATTCTCCGATAACGTTTAGCGGCATACCTTTATCGTAATGTTGTAATCTTGTAATTCCGCCGTCATACGGAAATGAACGTAAAGGAACATTATCACTTATCGTTGCTACGGTTAGCGGTTCGTCAAAATACGTCACTTCTTTGCCTTGAACGTGTGGCTTTGGTTGCTCTCTTTTAATTATGTAAGTCTTTTGTTCCGTTCCGTTATCAAGGACAAATTTATTTTCACCAAATTCCAAATTTACAGGGTAGAAAAATCCGCCCTGACGGGAGAGTTTGATTTCTTTTGAATTTATTGTCAGTTTTTTTTCAGGGTTTTCATGTCCCGTAAAAAATGTCGTATCAGCGTTAATCGTGACATTATTTGATTTCGGATAAACAATTTCCACGCTGTTTGCCTTTTGCGAACAAAGTGTTAAACAGCTTAATAATGCCGTTAAAATATATCTTTTCATATAAATACTATACTATAATTTTATATAAAATATAATTTCGTAAATTTATTTAATATTTATGATATTTGAATTACATTGTGATAAAATTAGTATATTGAGGAATAGCAAATACATGAGAACAGAGAGTTCCAATAACAGGCAAAATTTATCGAGAACGAGTGCTTGCAACAAAGGGATTAACAGACTTTTGATTGTTTATGCTTTTGTTGTTTTTGTTTTGATTTTTCACTTAATCAGATTGCAGATTTTTGATCCTAATAATTATCGTGAAAAAGGCAGAATACAACGAGCAAATCATGATTTTGCAGTTAGGGGGGATATTTACGATCGTCATGGTATAAAGTTGGCTACTGACAGAATTTATTATAATATCTATGCTCGTCCTGTTGAGTATTCAAAGAAGGAAAATCCGAGAAAAATAGCTCATTTGCTTTCTCCGATACTCGGAATACCTGAAGCGGGACTGTATAAAAAGCTTTCAAATACAAAAATCCCCGTTATTGCTGTAAAAAAAGATGTTGATAGAGATACTGCCAAAAAAGTTATGGCAGTGCTTAGTGAAAACGGGTTCCGTTCAATAAGTTTAGATAAAAAGAACACAAGAGAATACCCGCAAGGGGTGTTCGCTTCTCATGTTCTAGGTTTTTATAATTTTGATGCAGGGGTATCAAACGGGGTTGAACTTACTGCAAAAGATAAGTTAGAGCACGCAGTTCGAGCAACGTATGAAAAAACTCGTGACGGCAGAATTATTTACAAAATTCCGACCGACCCGATAGGTCCTACCCGTAATCCGAAAGGTCAAGACGTCACTTTAACTATTGATGCTGCAATTCAACACGTTTGTGAAAAAGAGTTGGCTAAAATTATTACGGAAAAAGAGGCTTTGCGTGGTGCGGTTATTGTTATGAACCCTAAAAACGGTGAAATTCTTGCCTATGCGGTTTATCCGACTTATGACCCTAACCATTTTCAAAAAGCTTCAAACTTACAGATTAAAAACTGGACGTTGACAGATGTTTATCCGCCGGGGTCAACTTTTAAAACCATTACGGTAACCAGTGCAATGGAACTTGGTAAAATTAACGAAAATTCTATAATTGAAGATTCGGGAAGAATGAAGTTTGGCGGTTACACAATCGAAAACTACGATTACAAAGAAAAGGGTGCTCCGGGAAAAATCAATTTGGTTTATTTGTTTGAACACTCAAGTAATATCGGTTCTGTGAATGTTGGGGCTTTGATGAGCCATCATGAATTTTACGATATGCTCAAAAAGTTCGGTTTCGGTGCTAAATCAGGCATTGACCTTCCTGGAGAATCGTCAGGATTACTGGCTCCGCCAAAATTGTGGGATAAAGGTTTGCACATAACTATGTCTTACGGTTACGGTACTTCTGTTTCTATTATGCAAATGGTTTCAGCAGTTTCCGCTCTTGCCAATAACGGTGTAAGGGTTACCCCGCATGTTATAAAATATTCTGCGGAAGAAGAGGTGGAGAAGGTTAAACGTATTCCGACAATTTCGCCTGAAACCGCTCATACAATTACAAAACTTCTTGCAATGAGTGTTAATAACGGTAAATCTTGCATAAAAATGGATAAATATAATGTTGCGGCAAAAACAGGAACTTCAAGAAAACCGTTGGAAAACGGTCCGGGGTATTCGGGTGCGATGTACACCTCAACAATCGGTTATTTGCCTGCAAGTGATCCGCAAGTTTTGATTTATGTAGTTGTGGATAGTGCGAAAAAAGGTCCTGTTTGGGGAAATACCGTTGCAGGTCCGGTGTTCCACGAGGTTGCGGAACAAACCGCAAGAATTTTGGACTTGAAACCCGATAAGGTGCCTGCAGTTTCGCCTGCTAATAAGAATAATTAAAATGGGAGATATATAAATGAGATTAGATGAATTAATTGAATATTTGCAGTATGAAGACTTAATCAATTTTAAAAATGTGGAAATTTCAGGAATTTCTTATAATTCAAAAACAACTAAAAAGGGCGATATTTTTATTTGTATGGTCGGAGAACACACTGACGGACATGAATATGCTCAAATGGCGATTGATAACGGGGCTGCTGCTCTTTTGGTGGAACACAAAGTTGAAGGTGTTAAAGTTCCGCAGGTTCAAGTCGATTCAACTCGTCACAAAATCGCAGATATTGCGGACAGATTTTATTCAAGCCCTTCAAAAGGCCTAAATTTGATAGGAATTACTGGAACAAACGGTAAAACAACCGTTACTCATTTAATTCAAAAAATCTTTGAAGAAAACGGTCAAAAGTGTGCTTTAATCGGTACTTTGGGGTATAAATTATCTTCAAACGGTGAATATCGTGATGCAAAACACACAACCCCTCAAGCACCAGAGCTTCAAGCCACCTTGCGTATGATTAAAGACGTTGAAAAAATTGATAACGTGGTAATGGAAGTAAGTTCTCACGCTCTTGAACAAAACCGTGTAGGCGGTTGTCGTTTTAATGGTGCTGTTTTGACAAATTTAACTCAAGACCATTTGGATTACCATATCACAATGGAAAATTATTTTAAGGCAAAAGCAATCTTGTTTGAAGGGCTTACGGAAGGCGATTTTGCGGTTATAAATATTGATGATGAGTATGGTAACAGATTTTTGGGAGTAGTTCCTGAGGGTGTCCGTAAATTTACTTACGGTGTGAAAAAAGAAGCCGATGTAATGGCTAAAGATATCAATTTTTCACTAAACGGTGCGGAATTTAAACTGGTTTATGGCGGAAAATCATATTCCGTAAATTTGCACATGAACGGTATGTTTAGTGTTTATAACGTTTTGGCGGCATTAACGGCTGCACTTGCAATGGGTATTGATATCAATATTTCGTTGAAAGCGTTGCAAAATGTTCACGGAGTTGCCGGAAGATTTGAAATTGTCAACAAAAAACCGTTGGTAATTGTTGATTATGCTCACACTCCTGACGGTTTGGAAAATGTTTTAAAAGCAGCACGAGAAATTACACCGACTGACGGCAATTTGATTTGTATGTTTGGTTGTGGTGGGGACAGAGATGCCACAAAACGTCCTAAAATGGGTGCTATTGCTCAAAAACTTGCAGATAAAATTGTTATTACAAGTGACAATCCACGTTCTGAAGACCCGCAACAAATTATAACCGATATTATTGCAGGTTTAAAATCTGTTGACCCTGATATAGTAACGGTAGAACCTGACAGAGGTGAAGCGATTGCTTTGTTGAAAACTATTGCAAACAATAATGACGTGGTCCTTCTTGCGGGAAAAGGTCATGAAGATTATCAAATATTGAAGGATAAAACAATTCATTTTGATGACAGAGAACAGGCAAGAAAAGTTTTTGCGGGAAGTGTAATTTAATGATGAAAACACCGTTACTTGTGGAACAACATTTTCATGGTTGTTATGGAATTGATTTTAATAAAACAACAGTGGAGCAAATGCTTGAGGTTTCCCACAGGCTTTTGTCTGAAGGTATCGGGTATATTTTTCCGACAATCGTTACTGATACTGTTGAAAATACCAAAAGACAAGTGCAAATAATTAAGCAGGCGGCAGAGCAACAAACAGCAGGCATGGCGAAAATTTGCGGGGTGCATTTGGAAGGAATTTTTCTTAATCCTGAGAAAAAGGCAATTCACAATGCGGTTCATTTTCTTCCGCCAACCATTGAAAATTACAAGTTACTTGAAGATGATTTTATTAAAATTGTAACCCTTGCACCCGAACTTGTTACTTCTGACAGTGATTTAATCGAATATTTACATGGAAAAGGTGTAAAAGTTCAAGCAGGGCATTGTGTCGGCGGAAATTTGACAGGTTGTGACGGTGTAACCCATACTTTTAACGCCATGAAAGGTGTTGTGCATCGTGGCAAATCTACCGCTTTGTCCGCCTTAATTGAGGATGATATTTATACCGAGGTTATCGCAGATGGTGTGCATGTTTCTGATGAGGCTTTAAAGTTACTGTTCAAAGCAAAACCGACAGATAAAGTTATTTTAATTTCTGACTGTTTGCCGTGTACTCATAGTGAAGTGAAAGAGTTTTATTTTGCGGATGAAAAAATTTATTTTGACGGAAATCGTGCCGCCTCAAAAGCAGGAACAATCGCAGGAAGTACAAAACTTTTGCCTGATATTGTTAAAATACTTGCTCAAAAAAACATGTTCAATCAGGAATTTATATCAAATCCTTACAGGTATCACAATATTGAACCAAAAGGAACTTTGACTTGGGACGAAGAGTTCAATATTGTTGAAGTGAAGGGGTAAAATATAATTTTATATTCGTGTTAGAATTCAAGAGTAAGAATAATGGAGTTCAATAATGAGTAATAATCAAATCGATATAAAAAATTTGAAAAGTTGTATAGACTCATTAAAAGAATGTATTGAGGCGTATAAATCAAATACTGACAAGAAAATACAAGGTTTTATAGAAGATTCTTGTGTTAAAAGATTTGAATTTACGGTTGAAACTTCTTGGAAAACAATGAAACGATATTTAAAAGTCGTTTACGGCAAAGATGACAAGGAGTTAACAATGAATAATATCTTTCGTTTAATGGAAGGGTATGGATTTATTAAATCTTGGGAAGCATGGCGTGGTTATTATGAGCAACGTAATGATACAAGTCATGAATATAATCAAAAGAAGGCAATGAATATTTTGAATTCCATGAAGGATTTGCTGGAAGATGCAAATTACTTATACACCGAATTAAATGAGGAATTAAACAAGTAAATGTCACTTGGGATAACTGATAATGAACAGAAAATAATTGCGGGTATTTTGAAAGAATATTTTGATAGATACTCTTTCTATTACTATGGATCAAGGGTAAAAGGAACCTTTAATAAAACTTCTGATTTGGATATTTTGATAAAGGGTGCTAAAGAAATGCCATTGTCTGAACTTGCTTTGTTAAAAGAAAAATTTGATGAAAGCCGTTTATCATTTATTGTAAATTTTACTGATTATAACAGTATTGATGAAGATTTTTATAATTTAATTAAAGATGATTTGATTCGTGTCAAATAATTAATGAGTTAATATTACATATTTTTTATATAATCTTCTTCGATTTTTGGTAATATCCTGAAAATCCTTGACAAATAAGGGTAAGTAGATGTATTATATTTTCTGAAGTATGTTGAATTGTAAAGTTTTTGTAAATATTTATAAATTTATGTAACAAAACACTAAATTTTTAACACCCTGGAACCGTTTATATAAATATACAAACATGTGAAAGTGTCATGTGCAAATAGTATAAGGAACGTGAAAATTGCAAAACAAGAACAAGAATATATACGAGAAAGGATTGGCAAAGATGAGAAGAAGTAGAAAAGCACAAAGAAGAATTGTTGCATCAATACTTACGGGTGTTTTCCTAATGCAACAGACAATGACATTATCAGTCTTTGCGAGTACTATTACTTCAGTAGGTTCAGGGGTATCTCAAAATGGTAATACATTTACTATCGATCCGATGCAAACTAACGGTAATATCGGTTTTCAGAGATATGATAAGTTTGATTTGTCAAAAGGTGATACTGCGAACTTAAACTTCAAAGATGTTGATACATTTGTCAATTTATTGAATAGCGGTTCGTTCAATATCAATGGTACATTGAATTCTATCAGAAATAACAATTTCTATGACGGTAAAGCAATTTTCATTTCACCAAATGGAATGGTTGTAGGTTCATCAGGTGTACTTAACGTTGGTTCTTTGGGTGTTTACACTCACAGTGCTGATCAATATGACACTATTATGCAACAATCTGACATCAGTCGTTGGACAGACAGAGATGTCGGTTTGACAAGCAACGGTACTATTACTATTGACGGTAAAGTATTCTCATCAGGTGATATTGCTTTGAGAGCAGGTCAAATTAATCTTGGTCAAACAGGTGCTTTGATTGGTGGTTTGAATACTACAGTCGGTCAAAGTGTAAAAGATAATCCTGCAAATGCTGCTTTATTCTCAAGATTGGTTAATTTTGAAAATGTCGCAAGTGATAAAAATTCAAGCGGTAAAGGCATTATCACAATTAATAACTATGTAGAATCTGCTTTAGAACAAGCTACTGACGGTTTGAATTTGCAAGGTACTGTTGCTAACTATGCGACAGAAACTCAACAAGACAATTCTTATGTAAACGGTACTGTTGATTTAGCAAATATTCAAATTTACAACGGACACGGAGATGCCGTAATTGGCGGTAATATTACTTCAAACGGCGGCAGATTGAATATTACAAACCGTGCTCAATTAAAAGACGGCAAAGGTAATTTGACAATCGCTGATGGTGCTAATATCAATTATCGTAGCGGTTCAATGTCTATCCACAACGGTCCTGTAACTTCAGGTGCTACAGGTTGGGCTAACGATCCAGGTAACTTTACATCAATGACAATCAACGGGAACTTGTCAGGTAACGGCGATTTGACGATTACACAACTTGGTGCGGGCGGTATGACCTTTGGAGAAAACAGTACGGTTACAAACAACGGTACTTTGACTATCCAAAACGGTAACAAGTCAGGAACTGATGCGGCTAATGAATTGAATGCCGTATCTGCTTCAATGGAAATCAACGGTAAAATTTCGAACACCGGTAAATCAACAATTACAAACTATGGTAAAGCCTTGAACGTTAACGCTACAGGTAATGTATCAAATGCAACTTCCACATTAACTATGTATAACTTTGGGGAAAAAGGTTTTAATGTTGCAAACGGCGGTTCTATTAATGGTACTGATACTACAATTTATATGTATAACTATGGTGCAGACGGTATGAATACTCATGGTAATGTTACTGCAAAAGGTACAGGCGACATTAACATGACAAACTTCGCATCAGGTACAAACGGTATCAATATTTACGAAGACAGTAAAATTACAAGTAATAACAACGTTAATATTACAAACGAAGCAACAGGTCGTGACAACAAATCTTTAAGAAACGAAGTTGGCGGTGTTAACATCAGAGGTTTGGTAAATGCTACTGAAATCGTTAATATTAACAGCGATTCAGGTAACGTTATTTTAGGTTACACAACTAACGACAATTTTGTTAAAGGTAAAAATATTAACATCACGACAAACGATGCAAGTATTCTTAACTATGGAGTTGAAAAAACATTGTTGAATGCAACTGGCAACTTAACAATGAAAGCAACAGACGGCACTATCGGTTTGACAACTCAAGATAATGCTTGCACGGGTCCAGGTTGTACGGGTGTTGGTCGTAAAGCAAACGGCAGCCGTGATTTTACAAAATCTATCAATGCAAACATTGGCGGTAACGTTTATGCTAAAACTACTAACGCAGATAACACTGAACAAGCAGCTAAACCGGAAGGCTTGGTTATCAATTACGCATCTATCGGAAACGATATGAATATTGATGTAGTTGATGCTGACGGTCGTGTAATCTTAACTGTTGATGATGATTACGGCACAGCAAACAACGGTAAACAATACAGCATGAATAATGCTAATACAGGTTTGAACGGTGCTACAAACATCAAAGGTTGGGGCATTTCTCTAATCGCTGACAAGGACATTGGTTCAAGCAAAGACAAAGTAACCTTTATTCAAACTAAAGATAAAACTGACGGTAACGGTTACAAAATGGACGTTTTGGCTAACAAAGATATCAACATTAAAGAAAACAGCTACAATGACGGTACTTACAAGGCTGCAAACGGTGAAACCAAACGTAACGATGTTTGTACGATAATTTCAAGAGAAGGAAGCATTGATGCTGAATTTGGCGGAGATACTTACATTGAAGATATTACCGCAGAAAATTCAATCAATGTTGTTACTCGTGGTAAGATTTTGGAAATCGAAAACTTAGGTGACATTAAAAATCAAGACATCTTAACAAACGGTGACTACTTCGGCAAATACACAAACGGTGAAGCTGACGGCGGTTACTTGCTAGATGATAGAAAATCTCAATCTTTACCTAACCAAGTAACTTTGAAAGCATTAGATATTAACAAATCAATCAGACCTAATGGCACAGATGTTGACGGTTATTATGCTTATGCTGATTCAACAGTAAGGGTTAAAAATGCTTTGTTAGACCACGGTAATATGGATATCACCGCTGACCAAATTTATGCTAACGGTATTCACGTTGATTATGGTCAAAACGGTCCGAAAAAAGAAATTGATAATACAACTAGCAAAGTTGAAGGTGCTGAGGAATATCCTACAGGTCACGCAGTAAGACCTAAAGATGTTACAGGCATTGACCATGACGAACACGAAAGAAATTACTATTACCATACAGGCAAAGGTGAAGGATTCTCTCAAGAAGGTGACGGCGACGGTTACTATGGACCTGACCATTACCCTGATAATGGTGGTAATTCTGATGTCGATGAAGATGACGGCATAAACAGTGACACTCCTATCGCTATGGAAGAAGAAAAACCAAATGAACCTGATTGGGGTGATACTGATATAGATACAGATATTGATATCGACACAGATATCGATATTGACAACGATATTGATACAGATACTGATATTGATACTGATATCGACACAGATTTAGATATTGATACCGACTTGGATATCGATACTGATACTGATGACGATATTCCACCTACACCGGTTCCTGAGGAGCCTGATAAAGAACCAGATTTCGGTGATACTGATACCGATACTGATATTGATACTGATACAGATATCGACGTTGATAACGACATTGACACCGATACTGATATTGATACTGATATCGACACAGACTTAGATATTGATACTGATACAGATATCGATACAGATACTGACGATGATATTCCGGGTGAAAACAAAGAACCAGATTTCGGTGATACTGATACAGATACTGATATTGATACAGATACAGATATCGACGTTGACAACGATATTGATACAGATACTGATTTAGATACAGATATTGATACAGACTTAGATTCTGATACAGATATCGATACAGACACTGATGATGACGACAAACCTATTGTTGAACCTGATTTTGGTGATACTGATACCGATACAGACGTTGATACTGATACGGATATTGATGTGGACAATGATATCGATACAGATACTGATATTGATACAGATATCGACACAGACTTAGATATTGATACTGATATTGATGTTGACACGGACACTGACGATGATGTTCCTGACAGACCAATTATTATTCCAACTGTTGACCCAAGCATCATGTACATTCAAAGAAAAATCGATATGGCTGACTTGTCTGCAATAGATAAACGTCAATATATGAGATTTAATGTTTCAGATTCTACTCAACCTGTACTTCTTGAAACTTCTAACTCAGGTATTAACAGTATCCTCGATATTTCAAGAGGTGGTATCGCAGTCGGTCAAGACAATACCTTGCAAGTTGGTGACGTTGTTCCTGTCCACTTAACTTACGGTGATTTGGATATTGATGCTGAAGTTAAGATTGTTGCAACAACAGACAGCAAAGCCGGAGCACAATTCGTTAACTTGGATCCTGCAACTGCAAACAAACTTCTATACTTGAACTTGTTATTAGAAGATGCACAGTATAGCATAACTCTTAAATAGGGTTGTATAATATAAACAAACTAAAAGACCTGCTTTAAAAGGCAGGTCTTTTTATATATATCATTTTATCTTGTTGATGTTTTTAAATTACAACATGCATTGAATTTAATTGTAGATTTTTTTGGTTAAATCAGCTTTTCTAAGCCTGATATTTTCAGGTGTAATTTCAACAAGTTCTTCATCGCCGATATATTCAAGTGCTTCTTCAAGTGAAAGAATTTTTGGTGCTTGCAAGGTAACCATTACATCTGCGGTTGAACTTCTCATGTTGGTTAATTTTTTAGTCTTACAGATGTTTACAACAATATCTTGCGGTCTGTTGCATTCACCGATAATCATACCTCTATAAACCTTAGTTTTCGGAGTAACGAAGAATACACCTCTGTCTTCGTATTGAGCCAATGCGTAAGGTATTGCTTCCCCTTGTTCGTGAGCAATGATAGACCCGCTTCTTTGACGAGGGATATCTCCCGCATACGGTCTATAGTGCAAGAATGTATGGTACATAATGCCTTCGCCTCTTGTCATTCGGATAAATTCACTTCTGAAACCGATAAGTCCTCTTGCTGGAATATGGAAGGTCAAAACAGTTCTGTTTTTAGAAGTTTGCATGTCCTTCATTTCAGCTTTTCTGCCTGCTAATCTTTCGATTGCAGAACCTGCGTATTCTTCAGGAACATCAATGATAAGATTTTCATAAGGTTCGCAAAGTTCACCGTTAATCTTTTTATAGATAACTTCAGGTTTAGAAACCGCAAATTCATATCCTTCACGACGCATTGTTTCAATCAAGATACTCAAATGCAATTCGCCTCTGCCTGAAACTCTAAATCTGTCAGTAGAATCAGTGTCTTCAACTCTCAAACTTACGTTCTTTTCAAGTTCGTCATATAAACGTTTTCTGATTTGTCTTGAAGTTACGAATTTACCTTCAGTACCTGCAAACGGACTGTCATTTACCGAGAAATTCATTTGCAAGGTCGGTTCGTCAACCGAAATCAAAGGCAAGGCTTTCGGATTTGTCGGATCACAAATTGTTTCGCCGATTTGAATGTCTGCAAAACCTGAGATTCCAACGATATCACCTGCTGAGGCTTCTTGTATTTCAACTCTGCCCAAATCCTTAAATCCGAACAATTTAACAATTTTACCACGTTCTTGGCTTCCGTCAGCGTGGATAACACAAACTTGGTCTTGTGAGCGAACTTTACCGTGTGCAATTCTGCCGATAACAATTCTTCCTACATATTCGTTATAGTCAAGAGTTGTTGCTCTGAATTGGAACGGTTCATCTTCATCGCCTTCTGGCGGTTGGATATTTTTGATGATACTGTCTAAAAGCGGTACCATATCTTTTCTTTCGTCTTCGAGTTCATTGATTGCAAAACCGTTCAGGCTGCTTGCAAAAATGAACGGAAAGTCGATTAAATCTTCTCTGTCCGTTAATTCAGTGAATAAATCAAAAACTTTGTCTAATGCAGTTAAAGGTTCGGCTGCAGGTTTATCAATTTTGTTGATAACAACGATAATTTTCAAACCCAATTCCAAAGCTTTTGATAATACAAAACGAGTTTGCGGCATAGGACCTTCGGCAGCATCAACAATAAGTAATGCTCCGTCAACCATACCCAATACACGTTCAACTTCACCACCGAAATCTGCGTGTCCAGGGGTGTCAACTACGTTGATTTTAGTACCTTTGTAGTCTATTGAAATGTTTTTGGAAAGAATTGTAATCCCTCTTTCTCTTTCCAAGTCGTTACTGTCAAGTACACGTTCTTCAACATGTTGATTTTCACGGAATACACCTGCTTGCTTTAATAAACAGTCAACAAGTGTTGTTTTACCGTGGTCAACGTGTGCAATAATCGCAATGTTTCTTATATTTTCGTTACATGTCATACAATCCCTACCAATCGTAATTTGTTTAGTGTAATTTTTACACTTATATCATAAAACAGAATATTTTATATTTCAATATTATATTATCATTTTTTAAGTTCTTCTAATAATCTTTGAATTTTTTTATAAAGGCCGCCCTTGTCATGTTTTTGCATAATTGCATCAGCCTTCTCTAATTCTTCCATTGCAAGTTGTTTGTTACTGTCTTTAAGGATTTGTGCAATCTCATATCTGATTGCCGCCAATTTTAACTCATACCCTTCAACAGGTTTCATTGCACGTTTTATTGTGTGAAATCTGCCTTGAACTTTTGTATAATTTTCGCAAATTTCTTTAAGTGCTCTTTTTTCTGTCTGTAAGGTTTTCAAATGTTTATCACTGTTTGGTTGGGTTACCTTGTATATTTCTTTTAAATCGTTCGCTCTTGCCATAATGTGAATCGGATCATGAAAACGTTTTGCAATCGCTAGTGCGTTGGTGGCAAATTTTTCAAGAGCTTCAGTATTTTTCTGATTTAATTTTATTAACAGGCTATAAACAGCACCTGCAAGGCTGCCTTCGCCAAGGCTAACCAAATTTTCGGCAAGTCTTGAACTGATACGGTTAAAATTAGTCAAGTTGTTACTTGAAACATAAGTTTCTCCAATATCGTGAAGTTTTGCGGAAAATTCTGACGGGTCAATCGCTTTTCGTTGTTTTGCAGAATTTGTAACCTGTTTTTCTAATTTTGAAAAAGCATTAACAGTATTTATATTTCTGCTTATTATTCTCATTAAAACTCCTTTTTTAGGTTATTATAAACCCCGTAAAAAGAAATTTTGCTATCTGCTGCTTTTTTCAGGTGCGTAAGCAATAAGAGAACAGGTAAAACAGGTAATTCCGAAAATAATACCGAAGCCCATGGTCAAATGGTAAGAATCTAAAAAGGCTTTTGTGTATTCAATTCCGCCATTTCTGAAAATATTTCTGAAACTGTCAAACAGGGTAATAGTCAGTGCAACTCCGAGAATGTTTCCCAAATTTCTTGATAATGATAATATTCCGCTGGCGATACCCAGCTCATCTTTTCTAACAGAGGTGATAATTGCGTTATTTGACGGTGATTGGAAACATCCGTTACCGATACCCATAATTATTGAGGCTAAAACGACTTCCCATTTTGGAGTTGAAGTGTTAAATGTGGTGAAAATAATCAGTGCGATTATGTATATAGAAGGTCCAAGTATTGTAAGCAATCTGCTTCCGTGTTTCCCCGCATAACTTCCCGCAAAAGGTGCGACTGCAGATGAAGCGATAGAATACGGCAAAATCAATAAACCTGTAACAAAGGCATTCAGATGATTGATTTCCTGTAAAAATATAGGCAATAATACGCCATTTGTGAACATGCACATATATGAAGTCATTACGGCAATGTTGCCAAAGGTAAAAGTCCTTATTTTAAACATTTTAAAGTTAATCAACGGATAATTGATTTTTTTGTCACGAAAATAAAATAATGCTCCAAAAATTAGGGTTATAATTCCTAAAATAATTATTCGCACAGACTTCCAGCCCCAAGTGTGACCTTCCGAAATCGCTAATAATAAGGCAAATAAACCTGTTGTGAAATAGATAAATCCTTTATAATCAAATTTAAATTTCTTTTTTGTAACGTAAGACGGTAGCATTTTGTATGAAATTATTGCTCCCAGAATAGCAATCGGAACAGAAGGTAAAAATATTGCATGCCAGTTAAATAAATGGATTAAAAATCCGCCTATTGCAGGTCCGCTCATACCGCCAACGGCAACGATACAGGCATTTATCCCGAGTGCTTTTCCTCGTTCAGAGCCTTTGAACAGAGTTGCAATGGCTGCAGGACCGTTCGCAATCATTACTGAGGCTCCCATTGCCTCTATACATCTGTATAAAATTAGCAAATAAAAACAGTTTGTAGTTGAACTTAAAAACGCACCGAGAGCGAAAACCGAAAATCCGACTGCATAAATCTTATTTTTAGGAAAAATATCACCCAGTTTTCCGAAAAACGGTAATAAAACAGTCAAAACAAGCATATAGGCAATAATTACCCATTGAACTTGAGATATTGTAATATGTAAACCTTGAGAAATCGGATATAATGCAAGATTTACCGTACTGGAATCAAGCATTCCCAAAAAATTACCCACTATAATAAGGTTACATAATAGCCATTTTATTGATTTTCTGCTCATAATTTTGATTTTATCACGAGGATTTTTGTTTAACCGATTATTAAATATTTGTAATATTTTCAAATAAAAAGACGCTTGCAAAACGCAAACGTCTTTTTAGAATGTTTATATAAACTTAGCACGCACAACCGCAAGAGCAAACGCTGTTTTTTAGCAAATTCGCCTTGTCTGTTGCTTCCCAAGGAACATCAATGTCAGTACGTCCCATGTGACCGTATGCTGCTAATAATTGATAGAATTTACCGCCATTTTTAGCAGGCAAGTTTCTCAAATCAAATTGTTTGATGATTGCAGCCGGTCTAAGGTCGAAGTTCTTAGCAACCAAGTCAGAAATTTCATCATCTGAAATTTTACCTGTGCCGAAAGAATCAACCATGATTGAAACAGGTTCGGCAACACCGATAGCGTAAGCCAATTCGATTTCACATTTTTCTGCAAGTCCTGCTGCTACAATGTTTTTAGCAACATATCTTGCCGCATAAGCAGCTGATCTGTCAACTTTTGTCGGATCTTTTCCTGAGAAAGCACCGCCACCGTGTCTTGAGTAACCGCCGTAGGTATCAACGATAATTTTTCTTCCGGTTAAGCCTGAATCGCCTTGAGGACCACCGATTACAAATCTTCCTGAAGGGTTGATTAAAATAATTGTGTCGTCATCAATTTTGATGTTTTCATGAGAGAAAACTTCGTCAATAACAAGATTTTTCAAATCATTTTTGATAATTTCCTGAACTTTTTTGTTATCTGAAATTCCGTTAATTTCAGGGTTGTGTTGAGTTGAAAGCAATACCGTGTGGATTCTTGATGGTTTACCGTCAACGTATTCAACGGTAACTTGAGATTTTCCATCAGGTCTTAAGTAATCAACCAAACCTTGCTTTCTGATTTGAGTTAATCTGTATGATAATTTATGAGCCAAACTGATTGGTAACGGCATAAGTTCAGGCGTTTCGTTACAAGCATAACCAAACATAATACCTTGGTCGCCCGCACCGATTTCTTCTGTTTCGGTGACTGAAGTGTCAGCATTGAATTCTCTTGATTCAAACGCTTTGTTTACACCGTTTCCGATGTCTGTAGATTGTTCGTCAATACTTGTCAATACCGCACAGGTGTTAGCGTCAAAACCGCCTGCGTTTGAACCAGTATAACCGATATTTCTGATAGTATTTCTAACAACTTGAGGAATATCTACATAACAATCAGCGGTAATTTCGCCGCAAACAAGTGCCATACCTGTAGTTACGGTTGTTTCTGCCGCAACTCTTGATTGTCTGTCTTTTGTCAAAAACTCGTCTAAAATTGCATCAGAAATCTGATCGCAAACTTTGTCGGGGTGCCCTTCCGTAACTGATTCGGAAGTGAACAAAAATCTTTTTGGTGTCATTTCTTTTTTTCTCCTTAATTTATTTTCTAAGCCGGTAAGTCTTTTAATTCCAACCCGGCACTCCTTTTTAGCACAGTGTAGTTCAAAACATTTGTTAAATCAAATTTTTTACACTTTTTATATAACAAAAGTTAATATATTCTGTTTTAATTTTGTTACATAAGTGAAAAAACTGTTTATTTTGTGATAACCTATTTTTATAAGTATTTAAAGAAGGGGAAGAATATGACCATTAAATTAGAAGATTTACCTACAGTTTATAATGCGAAAGAAACTGAAGAAGATATTTACAAGTTTTGGGAAGATAACGGATTTTTCAAGGCTGATGCTAAAAGTCCTAAAAAGCCGTATTCAATAGTAATTCCGCCTCCAAACGTAACCGGTGTTTTGCACATGGGGCATGCTCTTGATGAAACTTTACAGGATATCTTGGTTCGTTACCACAGAATGAGCGGTTATGAAACTCTTTGGGTTCCGGGAACCGACCATGCCGGCATTGCTACTCAAAACGTTGTAGAAAAGAAATTGAGAGAACAAGGTTTGTCAAGGCACGATTTGGGTCGTGACAAATTCTTGGAAAAGACTTGGGAATGGGCAAATGCTCACAAATCAAGAATTTTAGACCAATGTAAACGTTTAGGTGCTTCTTTTGACCGTTCAAGAGAAAGATTTACTTTTGATAAAGGTTGTTCCGATGCTGTTAAAGAAGTTTTCGTTAAATTGTACGAAAAAGGTTTGATTTACAAAGGTGCATATATTGTAAACTGGTGTCCTCGTTGTCAATCTGCTATTTCAGATGTGGAAACCGAATATGAAACAGAACAAGGACATTTGTGGGAAATTTCTTACCCGTTAAAAGGTGAAGCAGGTGCGATTATTGTTGCTACAACAAGACCTGAGACAATTTTCGGTGATGTTGCGATTGCAGTTCACCCGTCTGACCAAAAATATTCGGAATTGGTAGGAAAAACAGTTGTTATTCCTTTGACTGGTCGTGAAATTCCTATCATTGCCGACGAATATGTTGACAAAAACTTTGGTACGGGTGCTGTTAAGATTACTCCGGCACATGACCCTAACGACTTTGAAGTCGGTAAACGTCATAACTTCAAGCCAATTTGGGTAATTGACGGCGAAGGTAAAATGAAAGCATGCGGCGAAGTTCCTTCAAACTTGCACGGTTTAGACAGATATGAAGCCCGTAAACAAATTATCAAAATGCTTGAAGATAATCACTCTTTATTGAGAGTTAAAGACCACGAACATAATGTGGGTAAATGCCAACGTTGCGGAACAACTATCGAACCGTTGCTTTCAGAACAATGGTTTGTAAAAATGAAACCTTTGGCAGAAGAAGCAATCAAAGCAGTTAAAGACGGCAGAATTAAATTTATTCCTGAACGTTGGGAAAAGAACTATTTAGGCTGGATGGAAAATATCCGTGATTGGTGTATTTCTCGTCAATTATGGTGGGGACACCAAATTCCTGCTTATCACAACAAACAAACAGGTGAAATGATTGTCGCTAAAGAAAATCCTGATCCTAATGTTTGGGAACAGGAAACAGACGTGTTGGATACTTGGTTTTCATCTGGTTTGTGGCCGTTCTCAACTATGGGTTGGCCAAATACCGAAAGTGAAGATTTCAAAAAATTCTATCCTACAACCACTTTGGTAACAGGTTTTGATATTATTTTCTTCTGGGTTGCCAGAATGATTACAATGGGCTTGGAATTTACGGGAAAAGCACCGTTTTCAACCGTTTATATTCACGGTTTGATTCGTGATGAAAAAGGTCAAAAAATGTCAAAATCAAAAGGTAACACAATCGACCCTGTTGTTATTATTGACAAGTATGGTTGTGATGCGTTGAGATTTACAATGACATCTTTGTGTACTTACGGCGGTCAGGATATCAAAATCAGTGATGAACGTTTTGAATACGGCAGAAACTTTGCCAATAAAATTTGGAATGCTTCAAGATTTGTACTTATGAACCTTGACGGTGTTGATAATAAGGATATTGATTTTGATAATTTAACTATTGCAGATAAGTGGATTTTGGATAAACTTAACACTGTTGCAAAAGAAGTTAATTCAAATATTGAAAACTACAGAATCGGTGAAACTGCTCACATTTTGTATGATTTCTTCTGGAATTCATATTGTGATTGGTATGTTGAAATCGCAAAAATTCAACTTCAAGACGAGTCTTTGAAAATGAACACTCAACGAGTTTTGAGATCTGTTCTTGATATGTCATTGAGATTACTTCACCCGATTATGCCGCATATCACGGAACGTGTATGGCAGTTAATTCCGAAAGAAACTGATATCAAAGCAATTATGCTTGCACCATATCCTGTTTATGACGAAAAATTGGCATATCCTACTGAGGCTAAGGAAATGGAACTTGTATTTGAAACAATCAAATCTTTGCGTAACGTAAGACAAAGCTTCAATATTCCGTTATCTTTGAATTTTGATATCGAAATCAGAGCATCTAAAGATGAAAAACCTATTTTTGAAGCAATTGAAAGCTATATCAGACGTATGGCAAAGGTTGAGGAAATTTCTTACGCTGATGACAGCGTTCCTGTTGCTAAAAAGTCTGCAACAGCCGTTGTTTCTGCTTCTAAGATTATAATTCCGCTTGAAAATCTGATTGATTTCAATGAAGAAATTGCAAGACAGGAAAAGAAACTCGGAAAACTTCAAAATGAAAGAAAATCGTTAGAAGGCAGAATGAACAATCCTAAGTTTGCTGCTAATGCTAAACCTGAAATTATTAAGCAAACTAAGGATCGAATTGAAGAAATTTTGGTTCAAGAAGCTGCAATCAACGAATTGATTAAATCGTTAAAAGCGTAAATTTATGTAAATAAACTTCACAAAAAGCGGAACAATATGCAAATTTTCGTATTGTCCGCTTTTTATTTATTTGTCGAAATTGAGGTTAATATTATGCTTTAAACTTTTAAGTAAAGTTAAGATATATTACAAAACCTTTACAAGATTGGCGAAATTTGCTATGCTTATAGTAAGTTACAGTTAAGTAATAGATAATGGAGTGAATATGACATCAAAAGAGTTAGATTTTGAAAAACTGTTAGAACAGTATGATTACAAATTTCAAAAAGGAGATTTGGTTAAAGGTATTATTTGCGGATTTGATGCACAAGGTGTTTTAGTTGATATCGGTGCAAAGGCGATGGCTGTTGTTCCGACTTACGAAGCCGTTGACAAAGGCGAGCAACCCGAAAATGTTTTCAAAAAAGGTCAAGAGTGTGAATTTTTAATTATCAGAGAAGAGGATGAAGACGGTAAATTTTTACTATCTAAAAAGAAAGTTGATAATGCTTATGCTTGGAAAGAACTTGAAAAAGTTAAAGCGAATGATGAAGTTATACTCGGAACTATTGTTAACGTTGTTAAAGGTGGCGTATTAGTTGATGTTTCTGGTATCAGAGGTTTTATCCCGACTTCTCAATTAAGAGCAAGAGAATCTGAACTTGAAGTCGGTTCAAAATTAGAATTGAAAATTTTGACACTTGACGTTCAACAAAATAATTTCATTTTGTCTAATAAAAAGGTTTATGAAGATACTGTTGAAGAAGCAAGAAAAAATATTTTCTCACAAATCGAACCTGGACAAGTTGTTAAAGGTGAAGTCGTCAGAATTACCGATTTCGGTGCGTTCATTGATATCGGAGGTTTGGACGGTTTACTTCCTCTATCTCAACTTTCTTGGCGTTGGATTGACCACCCGACAGATATTTTGAAAGTCGGCGAAAAAATTGATGTTGAAGTTATTTCTATCGATTATGATAAACAAAGAGTTTCTTTGAGTCTGAAAAACCTTGAACCTGATCCGTGGATTGAAGCCGCTGAAAAGATTAAAGAAGGTGACAAAGTTCAAGGTACGGTTACAAGATTGAAACATTTTGGTGCATTTATCGAAGTGCTCCCTGGGGTTGAAGCCTTGTTGCCACATAACGAAGTTGTTGATTTTCAAAACGAAACAGGCAATATAGTAAAAGTCGGAGATAAAATTGACACTTACGTCGTAAAATTTAATCCTGCCGATAAGAGAATTTCTTTATCAATTCATGAGCAAGGCTCAGAACCGACTCCGGAACAGGAATAATTAAAATTAAAAATAAAAAATAAAACTAAAAAGTGGGGATAAAATTAAAATTCTCACTTTTTTGTTGACTTTTGAAAAATCATCATTATAACAATATCATACGTTTAGATGTTTATTACTCTTGAAAAATAAAGGATAATGCAATAAAGAGAGTAGAAAACCATGCCATTCAGGTACAGATTACAGAAAGTTTTGGATTTTAGAATAAACCAAAAAGAAGAACAGAGAACAAGAGTTCAAAAGGCTCAACAAGCGGTTAATCAAGCCGAGAATGACATAAGAAAAAATAACCAAGACATACTTGATACAAAACAAGGTATGCGGTCGGCCGACCCGATGATGTACGATACTTACGACAAGTTTTTGGAACATCTTTGGCAGAAGGCTGAAGAGCTCGAGGCAAGACGACAAGAATTACAGAAAAAACTCGATGAGGAAGTTCAAAAACTCGTAAAATGTGAACAAGCCGTAAAGGTTCTTGAAAAACATAAAGAAAAAAACAAAGAGCAATACTTGGCAGAAGAAAAAGCAGCAGAATTGAAGCAATTTTCCGAGTTGGGTGTCACAAGATTTTTCAAAAGAATTCAAGAGCAAGCGGCAGAAGAAGAATTGAATAACAATAAGTAGAAGGTAATAATTATGAGCGTAAATTCAACAGTATCATCAGTAAGCAGTTCATCAGCTACATCTCAAGTGTCAAAGTCTTCAAGTACTGAAAGTTCAAAAAAGACTTCTGATTCTTCGTTTAAAAATGAAATGGATAAGGTTTCAACAACCGAAAAGAAAGAAAATGATACAAAAGTAGAATCTAAAGATGTAAAAGAAACTAAAGAAACAACTCAAAAATCGGAAGAAACAACAAAGGTTGAAAACACAAAAGATACCAAAGTTGATGATAAATCAGCGGTAAATGATAAAAAAGAGACAAATCCTGTCGTTGATAACAAAGAAAACTTGTTAAAAGATATTGAAAAAAATAACATTGAACTTATCAAAAATCAACAAATTTTAGATAAGAAGAATTTCTTAGGTACTGATAATAATCTTCAACAAGAACAACAGGCTCAGCAGATTCAATTTGCACAAGCAAATTTAAATAAAAATAAACTCGAAAATTCCCTCACTAAGAAATCTGACGTAAAAGCAGATAAAAAACGTGAGAATGAATTGGATTCAATCAGTAAAGAACTTGATAATGATTTGCAAGTGCCGACAGATACTTCTCAACTACAGGCTACTGATAATAACTTTAATACTGATTCTTTGCTTGCCGATGAAAACAGTATGTTGAACGGAAACGTGATTTTTAACAATGCTTTATCAAGTTTTGATATTAACAACAATGAATTATCTAATGATATTCAACAAATGATAAATACTTCAACACTTGCACATAATATTGCGGGGGTTAAGGCTACTCATGCTGTCGGTACAATGAAGTTGAATAACTCAACTAACAGTATTTCAATGACACAATCCGATGCTGAATTTTTTGTAAATTTAACTCAAAACAACGATGTTTCAATGCAAAATATTACAGCTCAAGCAATCGAAATGACACAACAAGGTGCTGATGTTAAAGAAGTTCAACAAAATGTGAAGGTTTCGCAGGCTTTGTTAGATGCTTTGACTGAATCTCGTGAGAAAAATCAACCTGTAAGAATTGATTTTGACCAAGATGTTTCAGTTGTTTTGAGAGTCGGTAAGGACGGTGCTTTGGCTGCGAACTTTATTCCGGGAGACAAGGCGGTAGAACAATATTTGAGAAACAATATTGAAACCTTGAAAAATACATTTAACGAAAATGATTTGCCGTATTCCGATTTGAGCTATTCAAACCGTGGCGGTAAACAACAACGAGAAAATCAACGAAACAGACAACAACAGCAACAATAATAAAGGAGAGTTTAACAAAAGATGAATGATGCTTTTATCACAGCAATTAATACTCAATACGCAACGATAAACTGGATGGATGTTATTGCCGATAACATGACAAATGTCTATACTCCGGGGTTCAAGGAAAAACAAGTTAGTTTTAAAACCTTCTTGGGCGGTGCGATAAATGATGATTACAACAAGAAAATGAGCCAAGGTAAATCTACTCCGGGAACTTCTAATGATAACGTATTCTTAGAAGGAAAAGGCTTTTTCTTAACAAAAACTCCTGACGGAAAGAGTGTTTACACAAGACTGGGTGAATTTACTTTTGACGGAGAAGGTGTTTACAAAGCATCAAACGGCAATACCGTACAAGGGTATATCCTTAATGATAAAGGTGAAATAATGCAAGGAACAAAACCTATTAGTGCCGATTTGTACCAAGAAACGGCATTGAAGGGCGGTGCGTTAGATATTCCGACTACCAATATCAAGATGTGGATTGACCCAAATAACGGTAAATATTTGGGCAAATATGACGAGTATGAAATTCAAAAAGACGGAACTATTGTCGGTAAAGCCGAAAACGGTAAAAAAGTTGTTCCGTTGTATAGAATTACAACAAGAAATTTCCATAATGCCGCAGGTTTGTACGAGTACAAAGACGGAATGTTCTTGGAAACCGAAGAATCAGGAAAACCTGTTCTTGGTTGCGGTGAAATTCGTTCAGGGCTGTTAGAACTTTCAAATGCGGATTTTAAAGGTAATATTTCTTACTATAAAATGGCAAAATTACAGATGGAAGTGGTTAACAAACTCATTTCCTCTAACAAAGAATTGTTGCAACAAGCAATGCAAATGGTCAGCAGTTCTTAATAAAACAATTGTGATAACGTTAAACTCCATTACAAAAGAGGCGAAAGCCTCTTTCTTTTTTGTAAATTTATTTACATTTAACAAAATAAATTGTATCATTGAAATATAGTCAAAATAAAGAGGAAAATAATGGAAAATTTAGTTATTGCAATCGGTTCAGACCATGGCGGTTTTGAATATAAAAATTTGATTAGCGAACATTTAAAGAAAAAAAATATTGAAGTAATTGATGTCGGAACCTACTCAAAGACTTCTTGTGATTATCCTGAAATCGCAAGAAAAGTAACGGCGGCGATTACCGAAAACAATGCTCAAAAGGGTATTTTGGTTTGCGGTTCCGGCATTGGAATGTCTATTGTTGCCAATAAAACAAAAGGAATAAGAGCGGCATTATGCTCAGAAACGACTTCTGCAAGACTATCAAGACAGCACAACAATTCAAACGTATTATGCATGGGACAACGTTTGATTGGCGAAACAATGGCTTTGGAAATCGTTGATACTTGGCTTGATACTGAGTTTTTAGGCGGAAGACACCAACACAGAGTTGATATTATTGAATAGAAAGGTTTATTATGGAATTAGATTCACATAAGTTTGCGTGTGCGATAGCACAATTTTTAGATGATAAGTTGGGTAAGGATATTGTAATCCTGAATATCAGTAATGTTTCGTCTTTGGCTGATTATTTTGTAATTGTTACGGGTGATTCCACCCCACAAGTAAAAGCCTTGATGGAAACAGTAAAAGACAATGTTAAAACTAAATTGGGTAAACTCCCGTTGAGAGTTGAAAATGATTCAAAAAGTCGTTGGAATTTGTTGGATTACGGCGATGTTGTTGTGCATATTTTACATAAAGAAGACCGTGAAACTTACGCAATCGAGAAATTTTGGAATCACGCCTATAGTGTATCGGAAGAGGAATGGCGTGAAATTGGTAAAGAATATAGCGAATACGCTAATAAGTAAAAGGAAAGAAAGAGGTCATTAAGACCTCTTTTTTATTGTGTTTTTTAATTATTGTTGAGAGAATTTTGTTACTAAATAATTTTTTTATCTAAAAATGCTGTCATTGCTTTTTTGAATTGTTCCGCCTGCGCCTGCGTAGGAGCCTCAAATCGCAAAGTAAATACAGGTTCGGTATTACTTTGTCTGATTAGAGCAAAACCGCCCTCAAAAACGATTCTCATACCGTCTAAAGTTACGATTTCTTTTATCGGAGCACCGAACATATCAGGATTTGATTTAACTTCGTTTTTCATTGCTTCCAAAACATCTTTTTTCAGTGGATTTGGGCAAGGAAAACGAACTTCATCACTTGTAAACACCTGATTGAACGGTTCTAAGACTTCGTCAATCCTGAAATTAGGGTTAAGTTTTTTATTTTTAGCAATAATTTCAATCATTCTGCAACCTGCATAAATTGCATCATCAAACCCGTAATATCTGTCTTTAAAGAATGTATGACCGCTCATTTCCCCGCCTAATACTGCGTGAGTTTCTTTCATTTTGCCTTTAATGTAGCCGTGACCTGTTTTGCACATAATAGCTTTACCGCCGTTTTTATTGATAGTGTCAAACAAGACTTGAGAACATTTAACCTCAGACACAACGGTTGGTTTTTGGTCGATAATGTCCATTGCATAAATCAATAGTAATTTATCACCTGTTAAAGGTTTTCCGTGAGAATCCACAATTCCGATTCTGTCACTGTCTCCGTCATAAGCAATTCCGACATCAGCCTTATTTTCAACAACGGTTTTTGAAAGGGTTTCAAGAGTTGATAAAACGCTCGGATTTGGGTGGTGGTTCGGAAATCTTCCGTCAGGTTCTGAGAAAAGTTCAATAACTTCACAACCGAGTTCTTTGTACAATTTAGGTCCGACAATACCGCCTGTTGCGTTTGCACTGTCAACGACCACTTTAATTCCTGTTCCGACTTTGCCGAAAGTCTTTTTCATTTCGTTAATATATTCATCAATAATTTCTGTTTTATAGTTGTAATCTTTCAGATTTTCAGGTAATTTTGACCAGTTTGAATAAGTTTCTTTTTTAACTTCTTTGATTTGAGCCTCATTCAAGGACTGACGGTTAAAAGTCATTTTCAACCCGTTATATTCGCTCGGATTGTGGCTTGCTGTAATAATCATTGCTCCGTCAAGGTTGTGTGCAAACTCGGAATAATACCCGATAGGAGTCGGAGCTAACCCTAGATCCTCAATATGACCAACTTTTGAATTTGTAAGACCATTTATGATAGCCTTTTTAAGACTTGGCGAATGTAATCTTGCATCCATGCAAACACTTATTTTCAAAGCTTCAGGTTGTTTTTGAGTTTGTTTTGAAAGCCAAGAAGTATAACCGATTGCGATATTATAAAAAAGGTCTTCGGTTATATCTACCTTATAAATTCCACGAATATCATTTTTGCCAAATGCGTGTTCATATTTTTGCATAATTCACTTCTCCTATTATTTAGACTATAATTAAATCATATCATGAAAAACTTATTAAAAAATCTGTCAGATAATAAAACGGTAGCAATCTCACTCTTTTTATTGCCCGCTTTGCTCGGAACCTTAATATTTATTATAATTCCCGTGCTTTGTTCGTTTGGCTTGAGTTTTGTAAAATGGGATTTGCTAAATCCGATAACTTTTGTCGGATTAGAGAATTACAAAAACTTGTTTAATGACAAAGTTTTCTATCAAACCTTGATAAATACAATAGTTTTCGCAATTTCGACCTCAACTTTCGGAGTAATAATTCCGCTAATTTTAGCATCAGTTTTAAATTCCAAAATTCGAGGAAGTGAATTTTTTAAAACGGCATATTTTTTACCGTTTATCACCCCAATGATAGTTATAGGTATTGTTTGGGGTTGGATTTTTGACCCGAATATCGGACTGTTAAATAAACTTTTACATTTACATATAAATTGGCTATATGACGTAAAATTCGCCATGCCAGCATTGATTGCGGTGTCTGTGTGGAAACTTATAGGATATAATATGATAATTTTTCTTTCCACCTTGTCTTCAATTTCGCAAAGCCTGTTTGAGGCGGCAAAAATTGACGGAGCAAATTCACTTCAAACTTTTCGTCATGTGACTGTTCCAATGCTTTCACCGACTATCTTTTTTGTTGTGATAATCACGACTATCAGTTCTTTTCAAGTGTTTGATTTGATTTATTTAATGACACAAGGCGGACCATTTAACAGTACAAATGTTTTGGTTTACTCGATTTATCAAAACGCTTTTGAGTATTTTAATGTCGGGGAGGCAAGTGCTATTGCTTATGTTTTGTTCGCAATAATCCTTGTTTTAACCCTTTTACAGTGGAAATTTCGCAAAAAAATCGTTTATAATGAAATTGATTAGGTTAACATCTCTTAATATTTACTCTCAATATTTTAAAGTTTTGACAAAAGATTACCGATAAATAATCTGTAAGATACCATTAAATCAACACGGGGTGTGTATAGATTATGTTTGAAGAACTAAAAAGACGAGAGCTAATAGAAGCATTAAAACATTTAATTGAAAAGGCTGAGGCTGAAACAAACGAAAAAGATTCAGATATTTATTGCGAATTTATGAAAGGTATGATTTTAAACACATATAGCACAAATTAGTAATTCAGGTAATGTGTTTTTCTATTGATTTTAATAGAATTTTACTATGAATATCGTTGTTATTGGCGGAGTTGCAGCAGGAGCAAAAGCAGCCGCAAAAATTAAACGTTTATTACCTGATTCAAGTGTGAAAATTTTCACTGATGATACGCATGTTTCCTACTCTTCGTGCGGTTTACCATTTTATATTCAAGGTAATTTCAAGGATTACAGAAGTCTGCTTGTACGTTCTGTTGAAGAGTTTAATCAAGCCGGGATTGACGTTTATTTGGAGCATCGTGTTACAAAAATAGACACAGATTCTCAAACTTTGACGGTTCAAAATAAGTTTAATAATATTAATGTACCGTATGACCGTTTAATAATAGCAACGGGAGCAAGACCAATTATACCAAATGTTAAGGGCATAAGAGATTTTGAGAATATTTATACCCTCCGAAAAATTGAAGATGGTATTAAAATTCGAGAACAAATGCTAAAAAGTAAAAATGCGGTTATTGTCGGCGGCGGATTTATCGGGCTGGAACTGCTTGAAGCATTTGTTAAAAACGGACTGAAAGTCACGTTATTAGAACGTGGTAAGAAAATTATGCCTTCTTTTGATTCTGAAATGTCTGATGAAATAAAAAAGCGAATTGAATTGTCTGACGAAAAGAATTTTCAAATTCTCACGGGGGAAGCTGTTGTCGAAATTGTTGGTGAAAACGGACTTGCCACAAAGGTTTTGACTTCCTCCGGAAAAGAAATTGATGCGGAAATTATTGTTTTGTGTGTCGGAGTAATACCAAACAGTGAAATTGCTCGAGAAGCGGGGATTGTCATCGGAAAATCAGGTGCAATCAAGGTAAACAAATTTATGCAAACTTCTGTTGCTAATATTTATGCTTGCGGAGATTGCTGTGAAGAACCGCATTTGATTAACGGAAAGTCAGTTTGGGTTCCGTTGGGTTCGACCGCAAACAAAGAAGGTCGATGTGCCGCCTTGAACGCTGCGGGAATTTATACGGTGTTTGAGGGCGTTTTGAGCTCATCAGTGACAAGATGTCTGAATACAACAATGTCAATGACGGGATTTACCGAAAAAGTTGCCAAAGAGTACGGCTACACGCCTGAAACAGTAACTGTAAACAAACATGATATGGTTGGTTATATGCCTGAGGCCAGTGAAATTACACTCAAAATTGTTGCAGAAAAAACAACAGGGCTGCTTTTGGGTGGGCAGGCTGTCGGCTCTATCGGGGCAGATAAGCGAATAAATACGCTAGCAACTGCACTTGTCGGCAAATTGACTGTCAAGGAGTTTGCAGCAAATGATTTAACCTATTCTCCGCCGTTTTCAACAACCATTGACCCGTTACTGGATGCAATGAATATTTTATCTGCAAAGTTATCAGAAAATTAGTTTTTGTTTGAATGTTGGAGTCTGTAAAGATATCTTGCAACTGCTTCCCCCATAGCAAAACAGTTAGCCTGAACCCTCAATGCACCTTGAGCCAAGTAATCCGCCGACAAACATCTTCCAACAACAAATAAATTGTCATAATCGACTGACATAAGACTTTCAATCGGTAATTGATATTCGCCGTCAATTTCAAGCGTAGAGCTGTTCTTGTCTTTTGAGTGAACATCAACGGGATAATTTGAAATAAGTGCGGGATTTTTAAATTTTTTGCCCGAGCGTAAATCCTCAATAGTGTATATATACTTGCCTTTTACCCTGTTAGAAACTCTTACCCCCATTCCGTCAGAAATATTTGAGATAAAGGCTTTTTCAAATCCAGGTAAATATTCTTTGCAAAATTTAGATAACCTGTAAATGCTTGCTCTGCCTTCGATTAAGGCTTTGCTAATATCCTGAGTTATATTAGGATTAAGGTTTTCAATAATACGAGGACAGTTAAACGCAACGGTTGACGGCATTCCCGCTACGGTAAATACCTGAAAATAGTTTCTGTCAGTGTCTTTCAATACTCCGTTTTGAACCGCCTTGTCAAATACGGGAGCTAATGCCCAATTTTTGTTGTCGTCCCAAGTGTATGCAGTTGACAGGTGAGGAACTCCGTTTATATGTTCAAAAGTAGTAACATTACGGTCTTTATCCGTTTTGATGAGCCATTTCCCAAACTTTTCAATATCAACTCCACTCATCAAAAATCTTAGGCTCATCGGTTGATAATCTTGATTATCGTCTAAAAATTCGCAGTTAATTTTTTTTGAAAAATCTGCATTACCTGTTGCATCTACAACATACTTCGCTCCGATACATACCGATAAGGTGTTGTCAAAGCTTATCGTGTTATTATCTGTATATATCGAATAGTTATATGCAGATAATGTTGTTGAGTTTATGTTTAAATATGTTATTGTATTGTCTTTAGTTTTTACATTTGTAACCTCTGTATTAAATCTGATATCGACATTGACGGAACTAAGCATTTCATCAAGTGCTATTTTCGCAAGTTCGGGGTTAAACCAGCCAATATTTCCCTGATAAGTGACCTGACCACCCATTTCAGCCATTTTCAAGGCAAAAGACTTGTAAAAGGCGTTATTTATTTGGTTACTGCCAACATTCATGACAGGCACAACGAGATTTGAAGTAATTGCACCGCCAAGCATTGAACTACGCTCTATAAGTAGGGTTTTAAAGCCCAGTAAGCCTGAAATATATGCTGCAGCACAACCGGCTGTACCTCCGCCAATAACAACAATATCGTAAGTTTTTGTCATGATTAAATTTCTCCTCAAGATAACTATTATATGATATTCCATGTTGCCCTGTTGGTGCAAATAATTTACAAATCATGATTTTTCAAAGAATAATTTGAAAAAATTTATTCAGTAAAATTTTAAATATTTAAATTTATACGAAATAATACGTTGCGATATATTCCGATAATATTGTATCAATAATTTGTGGCAAATCGTTTTTTATAATGTGAACTCGATTCTCTATTCGAGTTTTTAACTTCATCTTCTCGCTCTTTTAAAATTGCCTCATTTTGAGCAGAAAGGCACGGGTCACGATAAAATATACCGGCTTTTGTTTTAACAAGCCCTAAATCAAATTCTGATAGGTGATGTTTTATGAGAGTTTCATCTTTTGTTGCTACCGTACCGAAATACTGTCCCGTGCGTTCGTTATAAATTTGCCCTATAAAAAATCCTGCCGCTATCATTGCTCCTCTAATTGAAGCTGACGAGGAGTAAGTCAAAAGCATTCCGTCGGGTTCTAAATGGACATAAAGTTGCTTGAAAAAATCAAACGACCATAAGCATGGACATTTTGACGGTGTAAAAGCATCTAAGAATATCAAATTGTATGAATTAGAATCTTCAAGTAAAACTTTTCTTGCATCGTCATTTTGTAGGTCAAAATTAATATCCTGTAATTGATATGTTTTTAGCCTGTTTTTGTAACTTAAAGATACATGTTGATAATATATATTATGTAAAAGACTTACTATCTTGTTATGAGGTTTACAGTTAGTCCTCTTATGCTTATAAAATTCAAATATGCCCCTTATATTTTCATCAAAAAACGGTCTGAATTTTGCAACTGATAATATTGAATTTATTGTCATATCCGAAAAAATTTCAGGTTTGGTACTGATTAGTGCATTAAGTAAAAGGTAGTTAATTTCAGGTTCAACTTTTAGGGTTTTGCTTTCAGAATCATTTATTAAATATTTATTGATTTTTTCATTCGGGAGCTTTTTATTAAACCTTTTATAATGCTTTTCACCTGTTTTTATAAATGGGGAAAGGCAAGAAATGTTTTTGTCAAAATCCACTGCCTTGATATAGATACTCGGAAGGCTCTCACTAATATGGTTTGAGCGATTAGTCAAATTTCTCTTAACAAATCTTTGTAAAAATCCGTTAATATTGTTCTTCTTTTCTTTTGATTTATTTCCATGTATCGAAGAGTTACAATTTTCCTTTTTGCTATTAGAAATATTATTGGAATATATCGCTCCGCAATTCTGTGATAATGTTTTATTACTGGTTGATATTTTATCTGTATGTATCGCTCCGCACTTATTGTTTTGTAATAATATTTTATTGGTATATATCGGAGCGTAATCATCTGTAGGCTTTTGATTTGTTTTTAAATTTTTTGATGAAAAATTTTTGAAAAATTTTGAAAATTTATTTGTTATTTTGTTTTGAAAATTCTTTTGAGAAGAAATATTCTTTCTGTTCTCTAAAATATAATTCAGCAAGGCTTTTGTGTTATACCCGATTCCGTAACAAATATCCAAAACCTTTATATTATCATATCTTAGTAGTATATCATGCAGATTAGAGGGGAAAATAAACTTTTCATAGGCTTCCGTCAAAGCACCTGTTGCACTATGATAGATGTCGTTAAAGTCTTTGCTGTACAATCCGACCGAACCGTCTTTAGTAAAATATGGATAAAATTCACTCATATCAATACTTTAGAGCATTTTTTGAAATATGACAAATTGTTAAAATAACTTAAATAAGCCATTTTTTGTGTTTTTGGTATAATAACTAAAGAAGAAAGGTAAGTAAGTTATGAAAATTACAGTAAAAGTGCCTGCAACAACAGCAAATCTCGGTCCGGGATTTGATTGTTTAGGTATGGCTCTTCCGATATACAATACAATTACCATTGAGGAAACAGTTTTGCCGGGTACAGGTGTTGAAATCAATGTATTTCCAACAAGTGACATTGTGGAACAGTCCTCTTTGGAGCATATTCCGTTGGATAATAACAGCATTGTTTACAAAGCGGTTGAGCTTTTATACAACATGATTGGACAATCTCCTGCTGAGTTAAAGATTAACATTTACACAGGAATACCTGTAGCACGAGGTTTGGGCAGCAGTTCTTCGGTTATTGTTGGAGCATTATTTGCTGCAAACGAGTTATTGGGACGTCCTGCGGATGTACCTGCGTTGCTTTCTATTGCTTGCGAAATCGAAGGTCACCCTGATAATATTACCCCTGCTATTGTTGGCGGATTGGTAATTTCATCACAAGAAGAAGACGGCAGTGTTGTATATAGAAAACTTAATTGGCCTGAAGAATGGGCTATAACCGTTTGTATTCCTGATTTTGAATTATCTACTGATATTGCACGTTCTGTTTTGCCTGCTGAAGTTCCTATGCAAGATGCAATTTTTAATGCCAAAAGACTTGCGTTATTTGTTGAGGCGGTCCATACTAAAGATTCAGAACTTATGAAAATGGCTCTTCAAGACAGACTTCATCAACCGTACAGAATGAAATTAGTTCCCGGCTTGAACTCGATTATCAGCAATTTAAGACACTTTGACAATGTTTTGGGGTGTGTATTGAGCGGTGCCGGGTCTTCAATTTTGATTATTTCCGAGAAAAACAACTTGGATAAAATTAGAAATATTGTAAAGGATACTTGGGCTGAACAAAATATTAAGTGTGAAATTAAGACTTTGTCCGTTGAAAATAACGGTGCTCAGATTATCACAAACGAAGATTAGTCTTGTTATTAGCGTAATCAGACAATAAAAATTAAATCAAAAAGCTTTCATAATTGTTTAGAACAATATGGAGGCTTTTTTTATGAATATTAAAATTTTAGATTTATGTGTTGGGTGCGGTGCATGTGCAATTATTAACCCTGAAGTTTTTGAAATTAACCAAAATAAAGCGATTGTGAACAAATCAAGAATAGAAAATTTTGAAGATTTGTGCATAGATGCAGCCATAACATGTCCTGTTAATGCTATTGAAATTGATGAAAGTTAAAATAGATTAAGAAATATTAAGCACTTAAAACCCAATGATAATGCCTATTTCAAAATTTTATAATAATCCAAAGTCAATTTTACTTTGAAAAAATACTTTATATAAGAGTAGTTAAATTTGTAGTAAATTTGAAAGGTAGGTATTTATGACAATCGGATTAGCAACAGGACATGCAGGAGCAATTATGTTGGACAGAAGCAAAGGCTCTATGACAAACAGAGCTCAATGTGCAAAAGAGCACTTTAAAAATGATATGAAAACAGGTTTGAAATTGTGGGCTGTAGGCGGAGCAGGCGTTGGTACAGTTTATGCGGTTGGAAATAGTGCAAAAGCAGCAAAAGCAGTTAAAACAGGTGCAACCTGTTTAGGCAAAGCACTTGGCCAATTGGCAACAAAATTAGGAGCTTCAAAATTTGGTGCTAAAATTTTGGCTCACGCACCAAAAGCAGGCGTGACAGCCATTGCGATTGCAGCAGGGGCTTATGTATTAGATACAATCGTTAGCTATGCAAACAAAGCAGGCAGAATTGATCAAAAATATGAAGATTCTGCAAAAATAGAAGAAACAACCAAAAATGTTGTTTTAGATGCTTAATTATCTTTGATAAATTTTTCGATAAAAGCGGTGTAGATAGATTCTATACCGCTTTTTCATAAGTAAACGTTACCGTAATAAATTTTTCATCAACTTTTGTAATAGCCCAACGAAGTACATTGCCAAATCTGTGATTTAATTCGTTTTCAATATTTTCTGTTGAAAAGTCAACGTTTTTCTTCAGTTTTACGATTTCTGAAATTATTTCGGTTTTCATAAATTATTCCACCGTTACCGATTTTGCCAAGTTTCTAGGTTGGTCAACGTCTTTACCCAAAAATTCCGCAATATAGTAAGCAATCAGTTGCAAAGGAATCATTGCGATAATCGGTGACAATATTTCGTTAACCTCAGGAACTTTGATTATGTAATCGAACAAATCGTCCAATTTCGGGTCATCTGAGTTCGTCAAAGCTATCATTCTAGCATTTCTTGCTCTTGCTTCCTCACTGTTGGAAAGTAATTTTTCATAAACAGAACCCTTCATCAAAATTGACAATACCGGCATTGTTTCGTCTAACATTGCAATAGGTCCATGTTTTAATTCGCCGGCAGGGTAGCCTGTAGCGTTGATATAACTGATTTCTTTCAGCTTTAAAGCACCTTCCAAGGCGGTAGGGTAGTTTATACCTCTAGCAATATAAATAAAGTCTTTTGTTGAAGAGTATTTTCTTGCACATTTTTGAATACACTCTTTGTGTGCCAAAATTTGTTCAATTTTTTGCGGCAATAATAACAATTCTGACTTAATTTCCACTAATTCATCTTGTTTCATTGAATTTTTGATTTCAGCCAAATACAATGCCAACAAGTAGAAAGAAGTTAACTGTGCAATATAAGATTTTGTAGCGGCTACAGAAACCTCAATTCCCGCACTTACGGGAACTAAACTGTCCGCTTCTCTTGCCATAGCACTGTCAGGACGGTTAGTAATAATCAAAATGTGCGAACCCTTTGCCTTAGCCTGTTTGATAGCAGTCAAAGTATCTGCAGTTTCACCAGATTGAGAAACCCCGATTACAAGGGTATGTTCGTCTGTTACCGTGTTTCTATAGATATATTCACTTGATGCCTCGATATCAACAGGAATTTTGCAAAAATCTTCAATGATATATTTACCAATCATCGCAGCATGCAACGATGTTCCGCAAGCGATAATTTGTATTCTGTTCAAATTTCTAAGGCTTTCGATATTTAATTTAACTTCGTCCAATGACACAGGGGAATCCGCCGTGTGAAGTTTTCCGACTAATATATTACGGATTACGTCAGGTTGTTCATGGATTTCTTTAAGCATGAAGTGTTTGTAACCCATTTTGCTCAAGGCTACAGGCTCCCAAGGTAAAACTTCAACCTTTGGAGTTACAGCGTTACCGTCTGCATCTTCAAGTTTTAAAGTATCAGGAGTTAAAGTTGCAACCTGATTATCAGTCAAATAAATTGCATTTTTTGTGTACTTGATAAATGCTGGAATATCAGAAGCAACATAAAACTCTTTATCTCCAAGCCCAATAACAAGCGGAGCATTTCTTTTTGTTACAACAAGTTTATCTTTTTCATCCTTGTGCATTACACCAAATGCGTATGCACCTTCAATTCTTTTTGCTGCAAGTTGAACAGCTTTAGTCAAATCTTTAACTTCGCCGTAAATTTGAGCCATTAAATGAGCAACAATTTCGGTATCTGTTTGAGAGCGGAACACGCAACCTTTAGCCTCTAATTCTACCTTTAATTCTTTATAGTTTTCAATAATACCATTATGAACAATTACTAATTTACCGCAATTACAAGTATGAGGGTGAGCATTGATTACTGTCGGTTTTCCGTGAGTTGCCCAACGAATATGTCCGATACCCATTGTTGATTTTGCTATTTCATAAGCATGAGGGCTTAATTCTTCTCTCAAATTGCATAATTTCCCCTCAGCCTTATAAATTTTAATCCCGTCCGCACATTGAACCGCAATACCTGAGGAATCATATCCTCTGTATTCTAACTGTTCCAAACCGTCTAATAATATATCTACAACAGGTTTTCTGCCAACGTAACCTATAATACCACACATACTGTATCTTCTCCCTACTTTCTGTACATTATATATAGTATCATCAAAATATTAACTTTAGGTTTCCTTAATATAAATTTTACATTACTCTAAAATACGAACACCCGCCCCCATTGTCGGCTGAATCATGTTATTATAACGATATCCTCTGTTACCGTAATATGCGTTATGATATCCGGGAAGCATTGCGTTGTTGAATAATGGTGGGGTAATTGGCGGAGTTAAACCTGTCGGATAGCCGTTATATCTGCTGTAAAATCTGCGAAACGGATTTGGTGAATAGTAATCTGTAACATAGTTTTTCATGTTGTATGTGTCCTGATAACAGGATAAAATATTGTTTACACGTTCAGTATAAGTCATCGAAGGGTATGTTTGGCGAAAAATAGTTCGCTCAATTCTGCCAAGTCTGTTTGACAAAGATTGTTTAGGATAAATCTTGTGGTACAAGTATAATTCAACCCTGTTCAAGTCTTGTGAATACATATCACCTGTGTCATTGTACGAGGTATCATTGTTTGCCATATTTGTTGAAATATATTTATAAGTATCAAGTTTCCCACCTGCCATGACCGAGTTTGTAAGCCCTAAAACAAAGCAAAATGCAATCAAACTTAGTAATAAATTCTTCATATTTAATCCTCACTCTCAAGTGTTATCCTAATTCGGACGTGATATTTTTACATTGTGCTAATCGGTAATATTACAAAGTGGTAAAATTTTGACATAAGTGTTATTATAAAAATATGTTAAATACTAAGAGAGATAAAAAAGAAGTTATAGCCTATCTTCACACTCATTGGGATAGGGAATGGTATCGAGAATACGAAGTCTTCAGACTCAGACTTGTCAGAGTTTTTGACCAAGTTTTAGAAATGTTGGAAAACCGAGAAATCCCGTCCTTTTATTTTGACGGGCAGGTTGCTGCATTGCAGGACTATTTAGAATTAAGACCTGAAAAAGAAGTCCTTGTAAAAATGCTGATTGCCGATAAAAGACTGTTTGTCGGCCCGTTTTACTGTTTGGTTGATGAATTTTTAACTGACGGTACATGTTTTAGAAAAAACCTTGAAATAGGCATGCAAATTGCCCGAAATTATGGTTGCAAGAATTTCATTGCATATCTCGCCGATACCTTCGGACATAGTCAAAATATTCCTGAAATTCTTAAAGAATACGGAATCGACAAAGCTGTTGTTTGGCGTGGTTGTGGTGACAAAATTCCCGCAAATTTCAAGTTTGGCGGGATTAATACGGTAAACCTTGTTCGAGGTTATTTTAACGATATTTTTTCAACAGACAAAACTATTGAAGAGAAAGCGGAATTTTTAAAACACAATTTAGATTTAATCGCAGAAAAATCGGGTAATACGTTGTTAATGCCGATTGGAGCAGACCATTTAGGTGTTCCTGCTGACATTATGGAGCAAATTGAAGCCGTAAATGAAATTTTAGAAGATTACACAATTACGGTAGGGTCTTTGTTTGATTATTTTGAAAAAGTCAAATTTAAAGAAAATATCAATACAGAGTTGCGTGACAATTCTAAAACCTTTACGTTGCAAGGGGTTTATTCCTCTCGCTCAAAACTGAAAAGACTTAATACGGAATGTTCTTATAAATTGGAACTTGCGGATAAGCTTCAGTATAATTTCGGAGCAAATTATGATTCGGCTATAGATTATGCCTACAGATTATTGTTACAAAATCAGGCACATGACAGTATTTGCGGATGTTCAACCGATATGGTGCATGAAGAAAATATTGTAAGATACAACAAAATTCTTCAAATTGCTGATACGATTATCAATGAAATTAGCATGACACAACCCGAAAACTTGTCTATGTCTTTCAAATATCCTGATAAATATAAGATTTTGGAAATTCAAAGAACTAAAATTGAAGAAAATGTTCAGATTATTGAAAAGAAAAAAGGTTTCCCAAGAGATTTGTTGTATGATATAAATAAAATTCCGGTAACAGAAGATTATACAACGATTTACACCATGTTAAAGGAATTCAATCCTGATAACAGGCAACCTGACTTGATTGTCAAAAGTACAAATCTTTTCAATCTGAATATAAATTTAAGCGTTGAAGACGGAAAACTTGTTCTTTATGACAAAGCAAAACGTTACGACAAATTCATTGAATTTGTAAGATGTAAAGATTACGGCGACAGTTATAATTTCGGACCGGTTAAAGATGATGTTGAAGAAATTGCCGAGATTAAATCTTCGAAAGTACTTGAAGAAGGACCTTTCCGTTCAACTTTAAGAATCATGACAAGTTTCTTCACCGTCGATGTTTCTCTTTACAAAAAATCAAAATTATTAAGATTTAAGATTAAATGGCTGAATTTGTCGTCAAACAAGCGTTGGCAGGTTCGATTTAACTTCCCTAACAAGGTTAAAGAGGTTAAATCGGAAGATATGAACATGCTAATCACAAGAAAATTCGATCCTGATTATGATATAAGGGAGAATTTACCGACAGAAAAGGGTAAAGAGGCTAAAACCAATACCGCACCATTTCAACGTTTTGTTTGGGCAAACGGGTTGGGTATCGTGACAAAAGGAATAAACGAATATGAAGTCAAGGACAATCATTTTGCATTGACACTTCTTCGCAGTACAGGCATGATTTCAAATCCGAAAAATCCGGCTCGTACAACTCCTGCTGGACCACCTATTGAGGTTCCGGGACTGCAACAGTTGGGAGAAAATGAGGTCGAATTTGCAATAGGCTTTATTCCGGTAAACGATTGGGCAAATTATGTGGAAGAGATTTATCCGCAAACAATTTTGTTCTAGTTGTTTCAAATCTTTTTGAGCGATTTGACAGTCTGCTTTTGAAAATTTTACAAAATAAAAAACGGTCAACATGACCGTTTTTTTGTTATCCTATCCTTTTTCCTTAAATTTGTCTTTCCTGTTTTTCCTATTGATTTACAACAACTTTTGCTACGAAGTTTATGGCATCGAAGAACGAATCCTTTACAAACTCTTTTGCTAGCACAGATACAGGTCGATTTTCGATGCAATCAAACACATAATAAATCGGGTCTTGTGAGTTGTTAAATCTCATTCTTTTATCTTTATTTTTCAAATAGTTAATTTCTGTAGGTTGACCTCTGCGAGATCTTCTTTTTGTTATTGAACCAAATGCTTGTCCTGAAGTTGAAATCATCTTTTTTCTCTCTCTTGTTCTTTATATCTTACATATATATAAAGTATTTAAGTTAGAAAAAATTGCCTTTTTGAAGTGCATTTTGTAAACAAATGTAAAGTTCTATTTTTCAAGCTCAATGGTTTCTTCGCCGTCTTGAATATTTTTACCTATTGATTTTTCCAGTTCAGCACGGGCAGAATTGTACTCATATAGTGCGGTATAATACGTTAATTGAGCCTGTTCGTATGTGTTTTCAGCATCTTTTAACTCAGTCGGAGAGGCCTCTCCAACTCTGTATCTACCATAAGATAACTCGTAATTTTCACGAGATTGTTTAACGTTCAAAATTGCAACAGGCAGTTGGTTTCGCTTTTCTTCAAGTTTTAAATAAGCATTTTGAATTTCCAAATAAATACTGTTTTGAGTATTTCTGGCATTTGCCAATTCTCTGTCATACAGGTATTTTGCTTCCTTAATCTCGTTTCTGATAAGCATTGCGTTAATTGTCGGGAACGTCAAATAACCGCCAATATTAAAACCATAGTTTGAATTCCAAGACTTACCGCCTCGTTGGTATTGTCCCTCAAAACTTAAAGTAGGGAAGAAGGATTTTTTAGTCAATTTAACCGTCTGATTAACACCTTCCACCTTAATTTCAGCAAGTTTTAACTCGGGGCGTGAATCTCGTGCCGTATCTATTGCCTGCTCAAAAGACATATTAACGGGTTTATATTGAAGTTTATCCACAATATCGTATCTTTCGATATATGGAACACCCATTACGTTATTTAACTTCGCAATCGCCAAATTAACAGCATTTTCCGCCTGAATGAGTTTTAATTTTGCATTACTCAAATTCGTTTCAGCAATTGTAACATCTACTTTCGGATTTTCACCCGTTAAATAAAACGCCTTTGCCTGATTATAAAATAATTGGTACTTATCAACCGTATCCTGTGCTACACGACGATTTTCGTAAGCGTACAAAACATTATAATAAGCATCTTTAGTTTGATAAATTACGTCATTTACAACGGCTTCAAAAGTTTTTTTATAACCTTCATAATCCAATTTCCTGATTGTTGCCTGATTTTGAGTTACCCCAAAGTCATAGAGCATTTCCTGGAGAGATATTTGTCCGAGCAAATAGTAATTAAACTCCAAACTTTGACCCAACGCATCTGATAATTGAAGTTGTCTTAAACGAGTATAGCCCGTTTGCCAAGAAATTGTCGGGAAAAAGTTTGACCAAACCTGTTTTATTCTCGCATCAGATGCCAAAATATCCTGAAAGGCGGCATTAATCTGCGGATTATTACCTAAAGCAAGTTTCAAACAGTTATCAAGTGTCATATCGATATTTTTTTCAATTGAACCTGAAATAACATAGTTCGGATTGACTTTGATTTCAGGCAAAACCTGCTCACCTTGCGGGTATTCGTCCGTATTTATATCGTTACCCAAACTTTTCGCCAAAGTTACGGGTGAAATCACTATCATTAGAAAAATTATGAATAATTTTTTAAGCATCTTTTTTACTTTCTTTGATTTTTGAAACTTTATTTGACATGTAGATTTTAAATTCCTCTACCATAACGTAAAATGCGGGAACAAGGAAAGTACCGATAAAGGCAACTGCCATCATACCGCCAAACACCGTCATACCAACCGAGTGACGAGAGGCTGCACCTGCACCTTCCGCAAAAACAAGCGGTAACAAACCTAAGATAAACGCAATATTCGTCATCATTACCGCTCTAAAACGCAATTTTGCGGCTTGCATTGCGGCTTCTCTTATTGGCACTCCGTTTTCGTGAGCATCTTTAGCAAATTCAACAATAAGAATTGCCTGTTTTGTACTCAAACCAATCAACATAACCAAACCGATTTGAGAGTACAAATCCATAGAATATCCTGCAACGTATTGGAAAACCAACGCTCCGACAAGTGAAACCGGAGTTACCAAAAGTACACTTATCGGCAGGAACCAGCTTTCATACAAGCCGACCAGGAACAAGAAAATAAATACCAAAGACATTGCCAAAATCGGTAAAATTTGCCCACTGGATTGTTTTTCCTGCAAAGAAGAACCTGACCAAGAATAACCCATGTTTTCAGGCAAAACTTCATCAGAAAGTTTCTCCATCATTTTCATTGCTTTGCCTGAACTTACACCTGAACGAGCACTTCCGTTAATAGTAATTGCAGGATACATGTTAAATCTTGTTCTTGTATATGGACCGACTACATTTGAAATCTTCACTACAGACATCAATGGTACCATTTTGCCAAAGTTATTTTTAACATAAATTTTATTTAAATCGGATATTTTTTCACGATATGGTGCATCTGCCTGAACATAAACACGATATACACGACCGTATTTATTAAAGTCATTTACATAAGTTTTGGCAAAATATGCGGCAATAGCGTTGTAAATCTCAGTTACTTGAACATTTTGAGCCATCGCCTTATCAACGTCAACATCAATCATTAATTGAGGCAAATTAGCCGTATAAGACGAATAAATCATGGTAAAATCAGGATTTTGTCTTGCTTTATTCATCAAGTTTCGAGCCTGTTGGTACATTTCACCCGCAGTTCGGTCCCCCTTATCAAGTAATTGATATTCAAAACCTCCAAACATACCTAAACCTGTAATGGCTGGTGGAGAAAAGGTTGCAATCGTTGCTCCCGGAAAATGTGCAAATTGAGCATTAATATTTCCGGTAATCCCGTCAATAGATTCCTCTTTTGATTTTCTTTGTGACCAAGGCTTTAAGTGAGAAACGATAAATGCCGTATTTTCACCGTCAAACCCAATCAAAGAAATCGTATCAGCAACACCCGGAAGCTTTTTCAATTTTGTTTCAACATCTTTTGCTACGCTATCCGTTCGAGAGGCTGAAGAACCTTCAGGTAACTGAATTTGAGTAAACAAAGCACCTCTATCTTCCGCAGGCAAAAAGCCTTTTGGAATTAAATAGAACATAAAGCCCGTTAAAATTGTAATTCCTAGAATTACACCAAGTGTTAATTTCCACGAATTAATAAAGGCTTTAGTTCCTTCAATATATTTGTCACGAACTCCGTTGAACCAATCATCAAACATTTGAATAAATTTGAAATCGGCTTTCTGAGTGTCTTTTTTCAAAATTAAAGAACATAGTGCGGGTGCAAGTGTCAATGCAACCATTGTTGATAAACCGATTGACGAAGCAATACAAAGTGCAAATTGTCTGAACATACGTCCGGTAATTCCGCCCATAAACGAAACGGGAACAAATACCGCCATCAATACAAGAGAGGTAGCAACAACCGCCCCGAAAACCTCTTTCATCGTAACTTCGGTGGCTTCTTTAGGGTCTAGTCCGTCTTGAATGTGTCTTTGAGTATTTTCCAATACAACAATCGCATCATCTACAACAAGTCCGACCGCAAGTACCAACCCGAACAAAATCAAAAGGTTTATGGAAAATCCAAACAAATTCATAAAAATGAATACACCGATTAATGAAACAGGAATTGCCGCAAACGGAATAAATGCCGCTCTTGCCGTACCTAAGAACATATATGTTACGATAGATACAAGCAATATCGCCAAAGCTACCGCCATTACAACTTCATGAATGGATTCTCTTACAAATTCCGTTTCATCGTGTTGAACTTTATATGAAATATCTTTCGGGAAAGTTTTACTCAATTCCGCTAATTTTTTCTGAATTTTGTTAGACAACTGAATTGCGTTTGCTTCAGGCATTTGGCTGACGGTTACAATCGCAGAATTTTTACCGCTTATACGAGAAAAATATGAGTAACTTTCAGCACCCAAATCAACCTTTGCAACATCTTTTAATTTTACCTGAGCACCGTTTGGAAGAGATTTTATAATAATATCTTCAAATTCTTCTGCAGTTTTTAAACGTCCTTTGGTACGCATTGTAAGTTTAATTAACTGTTTATTTTTCATAGGTTCAACACCCAAATCACCAGCAGGGGTTTGAATGTTTTGTGCCTGAATTGCATTTGTTACATCAGTTGTAGAAAGTCCGTAATTTGCCATTTTATCGGCATCAAGCCAAACTCTCATTGCATAAGAAGAGGACCCGAATACGCTTACCGTCCCAACCCCCTTAATACGGGCAATTTCATCTTTAATAAATATATCGGCATAATTTGCGATAAACAGGTTATCAAAAGAGTTATGTGGTGAATTAACGGAAATCATCAATAAACCGGGACCACCCGTTGTCTTTCGTACCGTCAAACCGTATCGCCGCACTTCTTCAGGCAGACGAGGTGTAACGAGTTGTAACTGGTTCTGAACGTTTACAACCGCCATATCAGGGTCTGTTCCGATGTCAAAGTACAAAGTCAATTTATATGAACCGTTTTGTGAGGTTGAAGACATATAAATCATGTTGTCAACACCGTTTAATTGTGCTTCAACAGGAGCTGCAATAGTAGATTCAATAACGTCAGAACTTGCACCTGCATAAGTTGCCTGAACAACAACCTGAGGTGGTGTAATTGAAGGATATTCTTCAAGTGGTAACGTCTTAATCATCAAAATACCTGCAAGTAAAATCGCTAATGATATTACTATCGCTAATTTCGGACGTTTTATGAATAAATTACCTTTATTTTCTATTGACATTATTGTTTCCTATGTTATTTTTTCTTTGATTTCCTCTTGTCTGTATTTTGTATAATAGATTTGTTAAGTTTTGCCATTTCTTCTTTAGAAACGATTTTAACAGGGGTTCCGGGAATAACCTTTAAGATACCTTCCGTAATGATAGTGTCACCCGGTTTTAAACCGTCTTTTACAATCCAATTTTTGCCTGATTGTCCTTGAACCTTGATATAAGTTAATTGTGGCAACCCTTTATCATCTATTTTATAAACATATTTACCTTCTTGGTTCTCTTGAACTGCAACAACAGGCACTACAGGAACTTTAACGGGATTATTTGCGTATAATTTAACATTTACGAATTCGCCGTGCAAAAGTCTGTTCTTAGGATTTTGGAAAGTTGCACGCATTGTAACCGTACCCGTAGAATCATCAACTTTGTTATCTAAAAAGTCTTGAACGCCGTCTAATTCGTATTTTTCACCGTTTTGAAAATACAATTCCACCTTACGTTTTTGACTTGCATCAGTGTCGGATTTTGTCAAAGCAATGTAATCATTTGACTGCATCGGGAAGGTTACATAAATCGGATTTGTGCTGTTAATTGTGGTCAACGAGCCTGAAGTTGGTGAAACATAGTTTCCGACAGTAACGTCAATAATACCGATTCGTCCGTCAACAGGAGCTTTGACCGTTGTGTAACCCAAATTTCTGTTTGAATCACTGTAAGTTGATTGAGCAGCTTTTAATTGAGCACTCAAAGCATTTCTGTTTGCCAAAATCTCATCATAACGAGATTTTGCAATGTAATCTTTTGCAACAAGTTCTTGAGCCCTTGCTAGTTGTTTGTCCGCATATTCAAGTTGTGCCTTGATATTTTGGACATTTGCCCCCGCAACGCTTGAGGCATTTTGGTATTCGGCAGGTTCTATTAAAAATAGAGTTTGTCCCGCTTTAACATAGTCACCTTCTTTAAAGTAACTTTTTTGTAAATAGCCTGAAATTCTTGCCAAAACACTAACCTGATATTTTGAAACTATGCGGGCAGGTGCTTCAAAACTCGGCAAAACTTCCCCTTCCGTTATCTTATCAACTACAACTTCGGGGGCTTGGCGTACTCGACCTTTATTTGAAAACATTGCGGAATATACGAAACGCAAGCCTATTGCCGCAAAAATAATTAATGTAATTATTATAATTTTCGACTTCATTATGTGTCTCCCTATCAAAAATTAGAGGTAAATCCTAATCAACGTGTATATTAAGTTTAATATAAATGTCCTTTTTGTGTCAAATTGTTATAAACCTGTTTTGATATATTCTAACATTTTATTTAACGCAACGCTTCTATGCGATATAGAATTTTTCTTTTCTTCTGACATTTCGGCGATTGTAATATTATAACCGTTCGGAACAAATATCGGGTCATACCCGAAACCGTTGACTCCCGCTTGAGAGGTCGCAATACTACCGTTGCATTCACCAATTTCCTGATTTAAAATATTGCCTTCACTATCAACCAATGTCATAGCACAAACAAATTTAGCTTTTCTATTAGTCACGTTATTAAGATTGCCCAGCAGTTTATCAATTCTTTCTTGCGGAGTCGGAGCATATCTTGCCGAATACAGCCCCGGTGCTCCGTCTAATGCCTCAACGCACAACCCCGAATCATCTGCCAAAGAGATTTGTTTTGATAATTTTGCAGCATCTTTTGCTTTAATTGCGGAATTTTCTAAAAAATCCTTGCCGTTTTCAATCGGGTCAAAACCATTCGGCGGTAAAATAAACTCAATCCCCGACCCCTTTGAAATCTCATTGATTTCATGAACCTTGTGCTGATTTCCCGTTGCAAATACGATTTTAATTTTATTTTCCATATCTTCGTTGCCTCAACTTAAATTCTTCAATACACTCAGCCAATAATTTTTTATCAAAATCAGGCCAATATTTTGGAGTAATCAGGATTTCCGAATAAGCAATTTGCCATAGCAAATAGTTTGAAATTCTCTGTTCTCCGCCCGTTCTGATTAGTAAATCAGGGTCAGGCACTCCTTTTGTATATAAATATTCGGAAATCAAATTTTGAGTGATATTCTCTTCCTTAATCCCGTTATGGACAATTTGTTTAACCGCATTTGTTATTTCATCACGAGAACCGTAATTCAGTGCGATTTGTAAAATTACTCCCGTGTTATTTTTTGTTGTATTAACCGCATTATCGAGGACTTTTTGAAGTTTCTTTGATAACCTTGTCAGATCACCAATAAATCTGATTTGTACGTTTTCTTTGTGCATTTCGGCAAGTTCATTAGTAAGCGTAACAGCTACCAAATCCATTAAAAAATCGACTTCTTCCTGCTTTCTTTTCCAATTTTCGGTTGAAAAAGCGTAAACGGTCAGATATTTTACACCAAAATCATTACACGCTCTCAAGGCAGTTTTTAAGGCTTCTACACCTTTTTTATGCCCTAGTGCCGAAGGCAGGTTCTTTTCTTTTGCCCAACGTCTGTTCCCGTCCATAATTATTGCAATATGGTTCAGATTTGTTTCCTCTACTATCTTTTTTATTTCTAAATCTGTCATACAATCGCTCCATGTGAGGCATCTTGAACATTTTTCGCATATTTTGCCAAGTACCCCGATTTACATTTAAGTTCAAACGGTTTCAAATTCGCTTTTCGTTTTGCTAATTCCTCTTCTGATACCAAGAGTTTTACGGTTTGAGTATTGATGTTAATCTCAATCTTATCACCGTCATTAACAAGTGCTATAACTCCGCCTTCCGCCGCTTCTGGTACAACGTGTCCGATACAAATTCCACGAGTAGCACCTGAGAATCTGCCGTCCGTAATCAAAGCACATTTTTTGCCTAAACCTTTACCAACCAAAAGTGAAGTTGGTGCAAGCATTTCACGCATTCCCGGACCGCCTTTAGGACCTTCATAACGAATAATGATAACGTCACCTTCTTTTATCAAGTCGTTTTCTAAAGCTGACATAGCCTCTTCTTCGCTGTCAAAAGTTCGTGCAACACCAGCAAACTCGTAACAATCAGAATCCACGCCCGAGGTTTTTATTACACAACCGCCTTGTGCCAAATTTCCGTGCAATACACTCAATCCTGCTTTTGTGTATTTTGAATCTTTATAATAAGGAATAATTGAGGTATCAATTCGAGCCTTGTCGGCAAGTTCTAAAACAGAATAGCCTGACAATGTCGGAGTATCAGATAATAAATCAGCCGATGCCAAAGATTTTGCAACCGCAGGAACACCGCCCGCATAGTGAAAATCAGCCATTGTCATAGTTGAGGACGGATTAATTTTTACAATTTGGTGAACCTGTTTGCTGAGTTCGTCAAAATCTTTCAAGGTAATATCAATACCACCGGCATTAGCTATTGCCAAAGTGTGCAAAAAGGTGTTTGTTGACCCGCCTAATGCCAAGTCTGCCGTAATAAGGTTTCGCAGGCTTTCTCTTGTAATTATTGAGGACGGTGTGATATTTTCTTTAACAAGTTCAACAATTCGCATACCTGACTCAAACGCAATACGTCTTTTTTGAGCAGAAACAGCAGAAGATGAAGCACAATAAGGCAAACTCATTCCCAAAAGCTCTGTTAAACAAGCCATAGTATTTGCAGTGTACATTCCTTGACATGAACCTGCTGACGGGCATGAAGCTTCTTCAAGAGCCAACAATTCTTCTTCTGATATTTCACCTTTTCTATACTGCCCGACCGCTTCAAAAGAACCCGTAACCATTGTTAATTTGTGATGTCCCTGACACTCACCGTCAAGCATAGGACCAGCCGTAACAATAATTGTCGGAATATTTAACCTCAATGCGGCAATGAGCATTCCGGGAGTGATTTTGTCGCAATTAGAAAGCAATACCAATCCATCCAACTGATGACCTTCCGCAACCGCTTCAATGCAATCAGCAATCAAATCACGAGAAGGTAAAGAATATCGCATTCCGCCATGACCCATTGCAATTCCGTCACAAATAGCGGGAACACCGAAAATAAATGCTTGTCCGCCGCCTGAGTGTATGCCTTTTTCAATTTGACGTTCCAAATCCCGCATGCCGATATGTCCGGGAACCAAATCGGAAAATGAACTAGCAATACCAATAAACGGGGCGTTCATATTCTTTTTACTAACACCGGTTGCCATAAGCAAGCCACGGTGCGGAGTTCTAGCCAAGCCTTTTTTAATATTGTCACTACGCATAAATACACCAATCCCTTCTTTTTAATTATATATCAAAAGAAATTAATGTAGTTTACAAATCAAAGGATTTGATAATCCTATAAACTATCTGTTTTTTGTCATACGGCAGTTTTTTAACGATATCTATAATACTGTTTTCTAAATCATTTTCTTTTCGAAAATAATCGTAATCAAAAAATTCCTCAGGTCTAACATTAAATTTATTCATCACATTGAGCAAAGTTTGCATAGAAGGAAAACTTTTGCCCGTTTCAATATTACTCAGGGAAGATGGTTCAAGCCCAATCATTTCACTAAAAATTTCTTGAGTTAATTTACTCTTTGCTCTGATTTCTTTTATTTTCTTGCCAATTAAAAGTTTATATTCAGTCATCTCAACCTCTGATATTAGAATAATATTTTCTAAAAGAGATTTTAATAATGTTTACTATATAAAATCATTTGACATATCGTGTTTAATATATAATAATATTACCTATACATTAAATTTACGAGGATAATATTATGTTTACATTAAGTAAAAAGAAAGCTTTTACTCTTGCGGAAATTCTTATAACTTTAGGAATTATCGGCGTAATTTCAGCAATGACAATCCCTACTTTACTTGCGGACATTTCTACAAGAAAAATGGAAACAAAATTCAAAAAGGCTTATGCTCAATTAAACGAAATGCACAAACGCTATTTGGCTGAAAATGATATGGCAATTCCCGTAGGTGTCAGAAGTGGCGATTCAATGGGCAATATTTTTCAAAGATACTTAAAAGGCTTTTCTAATGTAAACAATGATAGGTGGTATACTAAAAATGACGAAGGTGAATATTCGGCTGAAATTTATAATAAATACAAGAACTTTAAAGATAGCACAGTAAAACAAGTTTGTGATGTTTCAGGTTCTTTTGCTGACATCAACGGAATCTTGTACATGTGGAATGATAATCCCGAAGAAGGAGAGAATGGACCTGTTATTTGTGTGGATTTAAACGGAACAGGAAAACCCAATATTATTGGAATTGACTATTTTCTTTTTATCCCAACGGTTGACGGTACTATCATTCCTATGGGTATGGAAGATTTAAACAATACCTCATCAACAGGTGCTGGCGGTAATTTTTTCTTAGATAAATCATATTGTGGCTATAGTAATAATTATTCTTGTGCATATTGGGCGGTAATTGACAAAGCACCAATCGGCAAAGGCAGGTATTGGAAGGATTATATAAAAAATCGTAAGTTTTAGAAGAAAACCACCGACTAAATTTTGTCGGTGGTTTTAACATTTATTTGGTTTTCTGTCTTCTAAAATACGTTTGAGAACTTATTTACATCATCCAATATCATATTTAAGAAGAGAATTTGATTTGCGGTTGCAGAATCCAAGTTTACGAACTTAGCCCCTGCTCGGCTTCCCGTTGTTGAAACAATTTCAACATTCGCATTGATATCAAGGTTTCCGTAGCCGATGTGAACAGGTACTACATCACCGACTTTGACATCTTTGCCGTGTTTAATAGAAATTCCGCCTCTTGAAATATCTATCAACTGTTCAACGCCGTGTCCCGTTTCAAGTGAAATAGGGTTGATGTTATCAGAAACCGAATATCTCATATATTGACGTTTATCAATAGCAGACAAGCCTTGAGAATCAATTTTTCTTTGAATATATGTTACACTACCGTCCGCTCTGCTGTTGTCATCGTCTGTGTCAATGTCATTGTCAGCATCCGTATCAATATCGGTGTCTGTGTCGATATCCGTATCACCAGGATTTGGTTCAGGAACATCATCATCGTCATCATTATCAGTATCACCCGGGTTAGGCTCAGGTTTATCATCGTCAGTATCTGTATCGCCAGGATTTGGCTCAGGAATGTCATCATCATCATCTGAATCTGTGTCACCAGGATTTGGTTCCGGCTTGTCGTCATCAGTGTCAGTATCACCAGGATTTGGTTCAGGAATATCATCATCTGTATCAGTATCAATATCTGAATCCAAGTCGATATCCGTGTCAGCATCTAAGTCGTTATCCAAATCAGAGTCCGCATCGGTATCTGTGTCCATATCAATGTCGTTATCAGCATCAATATCCGTGTCTGTATCGATATCCGTATCAGTATCTGTATCACCAAATGAAGGTTCGTTATTATCAGGTTTGTCGTCATCAGTGTCAGTGTCTGTATCTCCAGGGTTTGGCTCAGGGATATCATCATCTGTGTCAATATCCGTATCTGTATCTGAATCCAAGTCGATATCCGTGTCTGAGTCTAAGTCTGTATCAATATCGGAATCCAAATCTGTATCGGTATCGATATCCGTATCATTATCCAAATCATTGTCGTTATCCACGTCAATGTCGGTATCAGTATCTACATCTGTATCTGTGTCGGTATCACCGAAATTAGGCTCATCAGGCTTATGTTCAGGTGTATCATCATCTGTATCGGTATCTGTATCAATATCAACGTCTGTGTCTGAGTCTAAATCCGTGTCAATGTCGTTATCAGCATCAGTATCTGTATCCGTATCAATATCATTATCCACGTCAATGTCAGTGTCTGTATCGATATCCGTATCAGTATCGGTATCACCAAAGGTTGGCTGATTTTTATCTTTATCAGGAATATCATCATCAGTGTCTGTGTCTAAGTCATTATCCACGTCAACATCTGTATCCAAATCCGTATCTATATCTAAGTCAGTGTCAATATCCGTATCAGTATCAATATCGTTGTCGATATCAATATCAATGTCAGTATCAATATCTGTATCAGCATCAGTGTCATTATCACCAAAAGAAGGTTCAGGTTTATCCTCGATTTCTAACGGAGTTGCATCAACTATATCATCATTATCATCAACATTAGATTCTTGACCGTTGAATACGCCGTCACCATCACCTTGATGATAGTAATAATTTCTTTCGTGTTCGTCATGACCGATTCCTTCAACATCATCAGGTCTAACCGCATGACCTGTAGGAATTTCGCTTGTACCAAGCATTTTATTTGTTGAAGGATCTACGGTTTTTGAATATCCGTCTTTCCCGAATTTTACGGCAACACCGTTTGCGTAAATGTTATCCGCCGTAATATTAACTGTTCCGTTATCAATAACCGCATTGTCAACTCTTACTGTTGAATCAGCATAAGCATAATGACCGTTATCAATATATGTTCCGTTAGGACGAAGTGCTTTGTTAATATCCAATGCCTTTAATACAACATTGTTCGGTAACACTTCATCTCTATGATCAAAGCCTGTATATCCGCCGTCTTTTTGACCGTAATCACGAGATCCGAAGTAATCTCTCGGAGTAACGGAATTATCAACAATATGACCTAAATTTTTAATTGTTAAGTTTTTACCTCTTGTAATAATTCTCATATTACCTTCGGAAGTAACATTATTAATGATTGTATTTCCGCCAAATTCGGCATCTAAATCGCCTTCACGAGCAATAATAGTACAAACCTTATTAACTAAATTTTTCTTATCGTCCAAAGCCTTAATAAAAATACTATCATTTGCTAAGGCATCCATTGAATAATTATTTCCGTCAGTTTGATTGAAGGTTAATTTATTATCTTTGCTACCGATATTACCGTTTGCAATCAAAGACATGCCCCAACCTTCAACATTTGCTACGGTATTGTCGATTGCAGAATTTAACATATCATAACGAGAACCGTTATTTGTATAACCGAAATCGTCATCAACCGTCAAAATTACTCTACCGTCAGCCTTAATTTTGTCAATTTTCATATCATTGCCGATAGAAGCGTAATTAATAACTAAATCTTTTCTTCTTGAAACCGCAGTTTGGTTAGTATCGGTTGTTGTTGCGGTAACCGTACCATCTACGTTAGCATTGATTGATTTTGTAAAATCTCTGCTACCGTCTGATTTTGGACCGATACCAGTACAACCCGAACCAACACACGCATTTTGTTGAACAGGCTCACCGATTGTACCGTTTTCAACGTCCATTGTTAAATTTTCGCCTGCTTTTAAGAGAGTTTTTTCAACTCCGTAATTCAAAATATTGCCGTTAACATTTGCAATATCAATATTATTTCCCGCAGAAACGTAATTGTCATTAGACGTATTATCACCGATTACCACATTGCTGTTTTTATTTGAAACTGCAACGTTTCTGTCAGCATGAACAAGCCCTTTAATATTAAGTCCTTTAGAACCTGAATTTGAAATATTCACATTATCTGTAGCATTAACACGTCCCGAACTTGTGATATTTAAACCTTTGTTACCTGAGTTTGAAAGGTTTGTTTCGCCATCATTTAGAACATTACCCGAAATATTCAATTCGGTTTCTTTAGAAATTGTGTAATCATAAACATTACCGTCAACGTTGTATCGAGTACCGTTTTGGGCAGGTGAGTTAGTAATATTTACTTTTCCGCCTGCGTTTTTAACATTTCCCGAAATATTCAAATCATTCCAGTAATTGTTGATTGTTGTGTTCCCGTTTGCATTTATAACATTTCCTGCAATTTTAACACCTTCTGAACCGTTGTTGCGGATATTTATATCACCGTTTCCAAGATTTCTCATTGTGCCTTGAATATCAACACCTGCAGCCGTATCAGTTTGTCTTGTTTCAATAGTAATATTACCATTATTGCTGAAATATCTGATATTATTAGTGTTTACTAAGGTATCAAACAAGTTTTGAGCTTGAGCTTTTGACAAATTATTTAGTGCAGACTCGTTTACACCTGCGACAATACCCGCATTTTGGGCGATAGTAACTTTCCCACCTTTTAACTCAACATCATTTGCGGCTAAAACTTTACCATTAATCGTAATAGGTTGACCGTTGTTTGAATTTGCCAATCCTGAATACTCTGCAGTCGGGTTTGAACGATATTGTGCGTATGTTGCCTGAGTCGGGGTATAAACACTCAATGAACCTACATTAAGTACACCTGAAGATCCTACAACCATGCCTTTAGGTGATACAAAAACCGCTTTTCCGTTATAGAAATTACCATCTCTCATTGTGTTAACCAAACCGTTAATATTAATTTGGTTATCAACTAAGTTTAAAAATGTATTGATGTCGTTATTACCATATTTAAAAATCAAATTTGCGACATCATCTTTATCAAGTACAAAATCTTTATATTTTCTGTAGCCAATGTCTGTTTTAGGAATCATTGCCGTAGGGTTAATGTTGTAAACTCCATTATTTCCGTTAATCCCGCTAATTTCACTTGCAATGACAGATAGCAACATGCTTTGCTGCGTTAAAAATAACGATGTAAGCACTGCAGCTACAATTCTTTTAGGTTTTTTATTACGGGTATTCATAGAAAATCCTTTCATGTCATGAAATAAAAAAAAATACACATCTAATCAACAATTTTATTCTAACAAGAGCATGTCAAAATGTAATCTATTATTACTTTTTTTTAAGACATGTTCTTATTGTTGTTTGTTTAAATACCCGTAAATATTTTTTCTTGCTAGTTTTAGAACAAATGTTAAGATTTGTTATTCAGCAAAATTTATCCATTTTCTTACTGCCAAATAGTAAAATCCATAGAATAGTATTAGCAAAATTAACATTTGAACCGTTCCAGGAATTATTCCGACATAAGTTTTCAACAAATATGCCAAAATTACGGTCGGGACAAAGGTTATAAATAATCTTAAAATCATTCGCTTAGGAACTTTAATATTCAAATTCGGCACAACAATTACCGCACTCAACAACCAAAAAAGGAAGTTTGCCGCTAGTGTTGCCAAACCGACACCAACCAAGCCCATTTTCGGAATTAATACAATGTTAAGAATTACACCGACAATTCCCGAAATTAATTTAATTATAAAGCCGATATGAGTTTTGTTTGCCAGATGATATTGCAAAGTTGTGTAATCAGTCAAAGACAGAAAGAAAACACCGAATGAAAAATATGGAACCAAAATACTTGCTTCATACATTTTAGGATTTGAAATAAACAAGTGAGTGTAATCAATGTTATAATAAGAAATTACGGCAATTACAGGTAACGAGACCAACAGATAATAGCCCAAAAATCTTGAAATTATCGGTCGTACATCAATTTTAGCCTCATACATATTAATAATTCTCGGAACTGCAGCAACAGTAATCATAGCAAATAAAGTCAGCAAAATTGACATTGTTAAACCGTATCCCGCACCAACTAATGCCGCTTTTGAAAACCCGCTGATACTGTTCATAATAAATTTATTACTTTGGGTGATAATCCACGCACTCAAAGAAGTTGCAGCAATCGGAATACCATATTTAATAATAGGTAAAATAGAACTCCACTCTATTTTTTGAGTTTTGAAAACCTTTAAAATTTCACTTTGATAGAGCAACAGAATATCAATCAAGGTAATTGAAATTCCCATACTTAACAAGATAGAGGCAGCACCAAGATGAAAAGCTTTCGCCAAATAAATTGCCAACAAAATTGTAGCAAATTGATTTAATATCGTTGTGATTGAGTAGGAAATTGATTTTAATTGTGCACGCAAAATTTGAGATAATAATGCTCTAATCGCAACCGGAATAATCAAGAACAATACCATTAAAAAATATTTAAAAGGCACATGGAATTGAGCATACAGACTGTTCTTGAACAAAAATCCGAGTGTGAACATCAATAGCATGTTAATTGTCAAAATCGTAACCAAGGTTGTCACATATTTGGGTAAATCATCAAGAAGTTGGTGATGTCTGAAAAATCTCAAACCTGATAAACCGACCCAATCAGAAAACAGAATGCAAAGAAAGGATAACAGTGCGATTGAAATTGTATATAATCCGTACTGTTCTTGAGAAAATAACGCAGTATAAATAGGGACGGCAATCATATTCCCGAACATGCCGCACAATTTTGACGGAGCATATTTCAGCATATCCGTAAAAATTCCTTTTATCTCTTTTTCTTCCAATTCTCTGTTTTCAATATATTCCATATTTCTCCTTAAATTTTATAAAATTTCACCAAACAAATCGTATTCATCTGCTCGTGTTACATTTACGTTTTCAATATCACCCGGAACAACTTGTCTGTCTGAAGTTGCATAAACAACACCGTCAATTTCAGGTGCATCATGCTCAGAACGAAGAATTATCACACCGTCATCGGTATAACCTTCCACTATACACGGAATCGTTTGCCCAATGCACTTTTGATTGTTTTCAAGTGAAATTTGTTGTTGTAATTTCATTAATTTATTTCGGCGTTCTTTTTTGATTTTTGCAGAAAGGTGACCCTTTAATTTATCCGAATAAGTGCCTTTTTCTCGAGAATATTCAAAGGCTCCCATTCTGTCAAATTTAACGTCTTTGACAAAATTATATAAATGTTCAAATTCTTCCTCTGTTTCTCCCGGATACCCGACAATTAACGAGGTTCTGACTGATACATTAGGGATTCTATCCCTGATCTTTTGAACTAATACTTTATAATCCATAACAGGACGTTTCATTCGTTCCAAAACCGCAGGATGTGAGTGTTGCAACGGAATATCAACGTATTTTACGACTTTATCAAGTGAGGCAATCGCATCAATGAGCTCATCTGTCATTTGAGTCGGATAAGCGTACATTATACGAAGCCAAGACAAGTTTTCAATTTTGTTTAATTCTCTCAATAACTCAGGTAACATCTGCTTTTTGTACAAATCAATACCGTAAGAAGAGGTATCTTGAGCAATTAAAATAATTTCGGTTACACCTTTTGCCACAAGTTCTTTTGCTTCTTTGACAATGTTTTCCATAGGACGAGAAACGTATTTACCACGAAGTTTCGGAATAATACAATAACCACAACTGTAATTACAACCTTCACCAATCTTGAGGTAAGAACTTGCACCGACCGTAATTTGTTGACGTTCAATATTTTCGGGATAGTGAGAAATCGGAGTATCATCAATTTTTGCGGAATACTCACTTCCGTGTTCAATATCATCAACAATTTTAATTATGTCATTAAGGTTTGAAGTCCCAATCATTCCCGAAAGTTCAGGGATAGCATCTTTCAGCTCATTATCGTACTTTTGCGACAGACAACCCGCAACTATAACCTTTTTACCGCTGTCTATCATTTGTAAAATGCTTTGCACGGATTCTTGCTCCGCATCATGAATAAATGAGCAGGTATTCACAATGACAACATCAGCATCAGTTTCATCTAAAGTGATTGTATGACCTTTTTCGGCCAACATTCCTAATATTAATTCGGCATCAACAAGATTTTTTGCACAACCATGATTTATTAACGCTATTTTCATTATTCTTCCTTTTAGTTCAATTTTAACATTAATTGTAAAATTTATGCCAATTATTAAATTTTATTGATAATTTTGTTATAAAATAGGCTTATGAAAACAGTAGAATTATTAGCACCAGCAAAAAATTTAGAAACAGGAATTGCAGCAATAGATAGCGGTGCAGATGCCGTTTATATCGGAGCGTGTGAATTTGGAGCAAGAAAAAATGCCCCAAACTCTTTGGAAGACATTGAAAAGCTCGTAAATTATGCACATAAATTTTACGCAAAAGTTCACGTTGCAATTAATACAATTCTTAACAATACAGAACTTGAAAATGCGATAGAATTAGTAAAAAAACTATATAATATTGGCGTTGATGCCATTATTGTACAAGATATGGGGCTTGTTAAAGCGACAATAGACGGAAAGCTGCCTCCAATACCTCTTCATGCAAGCACACAATGCAACAACAGAACTATTGAAAAGGTTAAATTTTTCAATAAAATCGGACTATCAAGGGTAATTTTAGCCCGAGAATTGTCAGTCGAGCAAATCAAAGAAATCTGCAGAAATACCGATTGCGAAATTGAAACCTTTATTCATGGTGCTTTGTGCGTATCATACAGCGGACAATGCTATTTTTCATATATAAACGGCGGACGTTCGGCAAACAGAGGCGAATGTGCACAACCTTGCAGATTACGATATTCACTTGTGGATAAAGATGGAAAATACATATTAAAAAACAAATATTTGCTATCCTTAAAGGATTTTAACGCTTCAAATGAGATCGAAAACCTTGTTAATGCAGGTGTTAAGTCTTTTAAAATTGAAGGAAGACTAAAGGATTCAAACTATGTTCGCAACGTAACAGCCTTTTATAACGAATTATTGAACAAATATGCCAAAAGAACCTCATCAGGCAAGGTATTTTGTGATTTCACACCTAACTTAGAAAAGACCTTTAATAGAGGTTATACAACATATTTTCTAAATGATAGAGAGCAATGTTTTAACTTTTTATCACCAAAATCAAGAGGGGAAAAACTGGGCAAAGTTAAACGAATCACCTCAAAATATTTTGAAATTGATGCAGATATTCACCCGCAAGACGGGATTTGTTTTATTCAAAACGGCGAAATGAGCGGATTTTTAGTGAATAAAGTAGAAGGGAACAAGGTTTATCCGAATTCAATGAACGGTTTAAAATCGGGAACTCTGCTTTATCGCAACTTTGACAGCAATTTTGATAAAAAACTGACAAATACAAAGACCTCAAGAAAAATTGCCGTTGAGATTACCCTTGAAAAGGGAAAAATTACGCTTATTGATGAAGATAACAATAAAATTACGGTGGACCTACCAAGTGGCGAAGCCCCGAAAAATATAGGTAAAATGACCGAAACCTTTAAATCTCAAATGCAAAAAACAGGCGAAAGTATTTTTTATGTTAAGAAATTTGAACTAAAAAATACGGAACTTCCCTTTATGCCAATTTCTGCAATAAACCAATTACGACGGGATTTGCTCGATAATTTATTAGCAGAAAGATTAAAAAATTACCCCAAAGAGGTTCAAAAACATATCTGTTATGCGGATTTTCCTGATAAAATTGCAGACTATAAATTCAATATTTTTAATGATGAAGCCGTAAAATTTTATGAAGAATGTAAAGTTAACATTAAAGAATGTGCTTTGGAATCTTCAGATAACATTAAGTCAGGAACAGAAGTTATGAGGACAAAACACTGTCTGAAATTTGCAACAGGACTATGTGGAAAACCTTGTAAACCGCTGTATTTGGAGAATTCAAAAGGGATAAAATATCCGTTGTTCTTTGATTGTAAAAACTGTGAAATGGTTATAAAAACTCCATAAAAAAGACTTCCGATTATCTCGGAAGCCTTTTTAAAATACAAAATTATTTGATTAGTGCTTGAACTTCTTTGAAATTCGGATTTTTTGAAGATTTCAGCCATTCAAACAACGTAATCTCAAGACAAGTAACCTTTGCACCGTATTGTTTCAACAATTCCAAGCCGGTTTTATATTCTGCCTTATTTCTGCTTGCACACGCATCTTTTAATACATAAACTTCAAATCCTGCTTTCATCAAGTCGTGAGCAGTTTGCAAAACACAAATATGAGTTTCAATACCGCCGATTACGATTTGTTTTTTCCCCGCAGCCTTTAACTCTTCAATTTTTTGAGCGAAAGCCGGCTCTAGCATTGCCGAAAACGCTGCTTTTTCAGTCACAAAAGCATTTAAATCAAGTGCATCTTGAAGTTGTGGAACAGTATGTCCCAAACCTTTTGGATATTGTTCCGTTACAACAGTCGGAATACCCAAAACTGATGCAGCACGGACGGCTTTTACCATTGTATTGGCAACATCAATGCCATACTTTGATGCCAAAACAAGTCTATCTTGGATATCAATAACAACTAAAACGCTATCTTCAATGTTCAACATTTTAACTTCCTTTCTTATATGCTGTCTGTTTATACTCATTTTTTAATTGTTTTAACAATGAAATTAAATATTTATCAGTAAGTTTGCTCAACGACACCTCAAGTTTTGTATTTTCGGCACTATCAAGTCCCGTATGAGTAATTTCTATTTTAAATTTAGCAAATCCGTTATATCGAATAGTTAATTCGCTATGAATATTCTCGTTTTTCAGGCTAAAAACGCACTCAATGTTATTTGCATATTGGCTAACCTCAGTATTAGTCAATTTTGCTTCAAATTCGTTTTTATACCTGAAAAATATCGGAATAATAATATTATTCATCTTATTTGTAAATACGTTTTTAAATAATTTGAAACTTTTGACGGATTGTTCGGTGGCATCATCTTCCAACCACGAGTTTTGAACATCAATATTATGTTCCAAACAAACAGCCAATACATCATTTTGAATTGCAGATGTCATTCCGTCAAGTGCAAGTTTTTCAAGCGTTACAAAAGATTGAAGACCTATCAGTGAAATCCCCGCTCTAATCTTGAAATTTTCACCCATTTTATCTTGTAACTTCTGCAAAACTGCCTTTGTACCAATTAAATCAATATTTGGCAAAATTAAATAGAATTTTCCGCCACGAGCAATCGCCGCAATGTCATCTTGTCTGATTGAAGATTTTATGGTTTGAGCCAGTCTGTTTGTTGAAATCTTTGTTTTGCAAGAATCATCAAGTGTTAAAACTGAGAAAGTTCCGCTTTTTATCTTTAAATTTTCCGAAAGTTCAACAAAAATTTCCTTCAAATATTTGCACTGATACAAGCCTGTTTTAGTGTCTATTGCCCCAAGTTGGTTCAAGAATTTCTCTTCGTAAGACAATTTTTCTTTAAGCATGCTACTTTTAAAGCAATTAACGGTTTTTACCATATAATCGGCTTCAGAAGCCTCAAACAGCAAATAATCATAAATTCCGCTATCATAAGCTTTCAACAGAAATTCCGAATTATTTTCAGGTAACAATAGCAGAATTTCAACGGTACTTTTAACCTGTTTAATTGTAGAAACATATTTTAAGATTTCCTCTTCTGTTTCGTCAGGAGTTTTTACAAGTATAGCAACGCTGAAAGTCGAATTTTTAATCACGGATTTTAGGTTATGTAACGAACAAACAGAAATTTTGTCATTACCACGCAACAAAACCAGTTTGTTTAAAACTGATTTTGCAACCTCATCACTTTCCGTGATTAAAACTATATTATTATTATCAATCATTAAAATCTATACCTGAAGATGTTTCTTGATACACCAAAAACTTCCGACAGCACCGAACAAAATACTCATTGAAAACATTACAATAAGGACAATTCCATGTGCATTGGCAGGTGCCGGAATCATGAAAAATTTATGCACATTCGCCAGTCCGTTTTGAATATACGCAAGTGGAATCATTGCAAGCAACGAACCGGTAAGTCCGTAAAAAGCACCCTGCATAATGAACGGAAACCTGATATACCAATTACTTACACCCATCAATCTCATGATTTCAATTTCATCCTTCCTTGATTGGATAACAAGTTGGATAGTGTTATTGATAATAGTAATCGTCAACAAGCCCATAATTGCAATAACAACAAGGGTTATCGTTTTCAATACATGATTAACCAGTTCGATTTTCTTAGCCAAATCCTTTGCATAATACATATCTTCTACTGATTGAATTTGCTTAATATCATCAAACACAGGTTGCAAACTTTCAGGCGAATCCACCTTAACCCTCAAGGTATCAGGCAATGGATTGTCAATGTTTGGCAAGGACATTTCGTTTTTCAACCTATTCCACGATTCGGCTTTGGTAATGATTTTTATATCTTCAACGTGATCAAATTTTTGAATTTCCGACTTAACATTAGCGGGATCGGCACTGTTTTTCAAATATACCGAAATTTCCAAGGCTTTACCAAATTCCTTTGAAAAGGCGGAAATTGACAATGCCGTACGGAAACATGCTCCAAATATCATCAAAATTGCAGCCATAGTTGTAATAATGATGACATTTACCCAGCCTGTTCTGATTATATCGCTCAAAGTTTCCATACCAAGCCTGTGAAGTATTCTCAACTCGCACAACCAGCCTTTTGGAATTTGACTTTTTACATTTGCTTTTAAATTCTTATTCATAAGTACCTGCTTGTATATCTCTTACTATTTGTCCCTGATCAAGAGTGATAACTCGTTTTCTGAAATAATCAACCATAGCATTATCGTGAGTTGACACAATAACCGTAATCCCCCTTTGATTGATTTGGTCAAGGATTTGCATAATTTCCATTGAGTTTTTAGGGTCTAAATTTCCCGTAGGTTCATCTGCAATCAATAACGGTGGTCCGTTTACAATCGCTCTTGCAATACCTACTCTTTGTTGTTCACCACCTGAAAGTTCTGACGGTTTTGCTCGCAATCTGTCGGTCAAACCAACGATTTTCAAAGCACCGTGAACCCTTGCGTCTATTTCTCTACTGCTTATACCCATTGTGCGGATAACATAAGCAACATTATCATAAACCGTTTGATTTTGTAATAATTTATAATCCTGAAAAACAATCCCCATGCAACGTCTTAAATTCGGTATTTTGTTATTTGCAATATTTGCGATATTCAAACCGCCAATAGAAATTATACCGTTTGTCGGTTTTTCTTCGGCATATAGCAGTTTCATTAACGTAGATTTTCCTGCACCCGAAGCTCCAACGATAAAGACAAATTCACCCGAGTGAATTTCTAAATCGACATTTTTTAGGGCAAAATGATCGTTTTTATATCTTTTTGTGACGTGTTGAAATGTAATCATTTGTTATTTCCTTGCTGTAGTATTATTTTTTTGATAAATTGTTTTAATTCTCTTGGTTAAGCCGTTTGCATCAAGTCCGTAATATTCCATTAACGCATCAGAATTACCGCTTTGACCGAATTCGTCGTTTATACCGATTCTGAAAACTTTTGTAGGAAATTTTTCACTCAAAGCTTCACAAACCGCAGAACCTAAACCACCGATTATTGAGTGATTTTCAATAGTAATTACTAAATTTGTTTTCTTTGCACTGTCAATTATTGTTTGAGAATCCAAAGGCTTAACAACAGAAACATTAATAACCTCAACGGAAATGCCTTCCGTTTTGAGGTTTTCAGCTGCTAACAAAGCTTCCGCCAAAGTTTCGCCGTTTGTGACAACGGTAACATCAGAACCTTCTTCAAGCACTGTTGCCTTTTTAAAATCAAAGTGATAATGTTCGTCAAAAATATCCGCAACATTACTTCTTGCAATTCTTATATACATAGGACCGTCATGCAAAGATGCATATTTAATAACTTCTTCACACTCTCTGCAATCTGCGGGAACAATTACTTGCATGTTCGGAATATTACGCATTAGAGCAATGTCTTCCAACGCTTGGTGAGTAGCCCCATCTTCCCCAACGGTAATACCACCGTGAGTACCGATAATTTTCACGTTAAACTTCGGATAGCAAACGCTGTTTCTGATTTGGTCATAAGTTCTGCCTGTTGCGAACATGGCAAAACTTGCGATAAACGGAATTTTTCCTTCTGAAGCCAACCCTGCAGCGGTCGCCACCATGTCTTGTTCTGCAATTCCCGAATCAAAAAATCTGTCAGGGAACTTATCCTCGAACATTTTTGTTTGAGTTGAGCATGCCAAATCTGCATCCATGACAACAATTTTTTCATTCAGAGAACCTAATTGTGCTAAAGTTTTTCCAAATGCTTTTCTGATTGAATTTTTGTTTTTAATGTCTATCTTCATCTATATCCTCAAGTATATCTACACTTTCAACGATTTATTATCCCTTACGACAAAGATTTTACCATAAAAAACGTAATCTTTCCAATGTTAAATCACTTAAAATATTAATATGGCTAAAAATCAACTATATTCACATTCTTAAAATTTATTGTAAAGTTTTATTAAAAATATCACTGATTTTAGCAATATTTTATCTTCAGGTGTATTTAAACGGTAGAATGGTAATAGACTCACATTTATAAAAGGAAAGGAAATTTAAATGAATCAAGTTCCATGTGCAATGGCTCCTTATGTTGTTCAACAAGCTTTTGTTCCGGCACCACAAGCACAGCCACAACCAAAATTAAACGCAGTAAACATCGAAATCAATAACCCTACAGTGGGTAATCAAGGGGCAGCACAGCAGCCTCAATATGCTCCGGTGACAATGCCAACGTACGCTTATCCGCAAGCACCGGTTTACAATTATCCGCAGGCTCAAACGCAACCTGTGTATTATCCGCAACAAATGCCTCAACCGGCACTACCGGTAGCACCTCAAGCGGCACCTGAACCGGCACCAGCACCTGTTGCTCCTCAACCGCAACAAGTTCAAGTAGTTCCGGCACAAGTCAATAATAATGCACCAGTCCAACCTGTCGCACCTCAAATTACGGAAGCACCTGCAGCACCGGCTGTACCCTCTCCGGTTGTAACAGAAGCACCTAAAGCTCCTGAACAAAAACCTGAAGTAGTTCAACCTGAAGCAGTAACTCCGCAAGTTGACGTAAATGCTTTCGCTTCAAGACTTGCAGGTAACAACTACGACGATCAGGAAGCTGCGATGAAGGAAATTACAAATACTATTAAAAATTCTCCTGAAAAAGCAGACTCATTGTTAGACAGCAAAATCGTAGATGCTTTGTCAAACCTTATTGATGTAGATACAACATCATTAGAAGATGTAACTCCTGAACAAGTTGCAGCAAGAGAAAAAATGTTAGCAGGTAAAGAAGTTACAGACCAAGAAAAAGAATTAGCAAATACACTTTCACCGAAAGAAAAAGCAGAAAGAAATAAAAGCTACGCTTTGTTCACATTAGCAACAATCCAAAAATGCTACGGTGAAGAAATTGCAAAATTATCAGATAAAACTGTTCCATTAACAGAACTTCCGGGAGCGGCAAAAGTTGTTGATACATTAAAAGACAACCCTGACCCTCTTGTTAGAGCATCAGCAATCCAAGCTTTGAGTTACATTCAACGCCCTGAATACAAAAAAGACTTAACAACAGTATTCACGGTTGCAACTAATGATGCTGATAAAGGTGTTGCAGATACAGCAAAAGCAGCATTGGAAGAATTAAATAAAATCTAACCGAACAGCATAGATAATAAACAAAATTCCTTTCTTTAATAAATAAAGCCCCTGAAAAGGGGCTTTATTCTTTTTGCTAAATATTAAAAATGCGACATTTGTAATTTATGAGTGATAAAAATTTTAATCACAAAAATATTGAGATAATTAGCTTTATTGGCAATCTAACCTGCAACTTTTCCCTTGTAAGATTCAGGAATTGGAGCACAGTTTTCATAATCCGCCAATTCAGAAATTTGCTTACTCCATTCATAGACAATTTCATCATCATTTAATTTGTAAGAAATAGGCTTTCCGACTTTAATTGTAACGTTTCTGCGTGTAAACGGTTTTAATTTCGGATAACCGTCCCAATTTGCGATAGCAACAGGAACGATATCGGCTTTTGCGGCTCTTGCAATCGCCACAAACCCTTTTCTAATACCTTCAAGTTTGCCATAAGGCCTTGTTCCGCCTTGTGGGAAAATTCCCAAAGACCAACTTGTACCGATAATATCTTTTACAGTTTTAAAAGTTGCAATTTCAGGTTTTGTCCTATCAACAGCAAAAGCTCCGAGCCTTTTTACAAGCCAACTCAACTTTTCACCCGATTCAAAAAGTTCTTTTTTCGCCATGAAAGCAATCGGACGAAGTGCTGCCATTACAACCATTGTAGGGTCAAAAATTGACACATGATTTGCTGCATAAATATACTTATCCTTATGGTTTTTAGGTAAGTTTTCACGTCCTTCTATCTTATAATTGTAAAATATGTTGAAGAAATTGAATACCACAACATAAAGGAACGCCATATAAAATATCGTTCGGAAAATATGGTATTCACTTGCGTAACGTCTGTTAAAGTTTCGTACTTCCTTGCTCATTATTAAACCGCTCCTTTACCTGCCTCAGCTTTTTCAACCTCAGCATCTTCTTTATATGTAAATCCAGTAAGTTCTTGAATAGCATCAATCCATTTTTGTTTTACAATGTCAGGATTTTTGTCATAAGGTATGATTTTGCCGATTTTTACAACGATTTTACCCGTAAACGGCAATCTTTTAACCTCGTTTGAACCGACAATACCCACAGGCAAAATGTTGCATTTTGTCAATTTTGCTAAACCTGCAAAACCTTTATTTACACCTTTGATTTCCCCCGGAACACCTCTAGTACCTTGAGGAAACATGCCCAAAACCCAATCACTGTCTTGAATTGTTTGAACTGTTTTAACCGTAGAAGGTCCAAGGCTTTCTCTGTTAACGGAAAAAGCTCCCAACCAATCAATCCACCATCTTATAAACGGAATATCAAACAATTCCTTTTTTGCCATAAACGCAACGCATCTCGGCATTACTGCACAAATCATTGGCGGGTCGAGTGTCGATAAATGATTTGGGCATATAATGTATTTATTATCCTTCGGCACATTTTCTAACCCTTGTACTTCAATTCTATACACAAGTTTCAAACGTACCATATAACCTATTTTACAAACCAAAAACTGGAAGAAGGCTCTCCATTTATTGAATTGAGAGGCCTTTCTAGCGGAATACTGTTTCTTTTGTTTTGTCATAATTTGCTCTCCATAGTCTTGTTCTATCATTATACATAAAAAACGTTAATATTCTACTTATTAATCTGTTTTTATTGTATTATTTTTATATAGTAAGGAGAGTATAATTTATGGAATGCAAAAAATCTGAGAACAAATTAGAAAATGAACTTTTTAAAAGCGTTTACGACAAAACCCCCGATTATATAAAAAATTTAAACTTAATAAAAATTGATGAACAAGGTGAATTTTCTTTTTCTTTAAAAAGAGAACATTTGAAACCTTATAACAAAGAAACAAATCCTGAAGGACTTAACCTTGAAGAATGGTTTGAAAACTACGCAAAAGAAGCAAAAGTTTCAACAGCAGGAATCAGAGGTCCTCAAAACATTTTATTCCCGCAGGATACAAGATTTCCGATTAACTTGGTCGGAATTGTTTTGGCAACTTTGGCAAAAGCACTTGTTGCAAACGAAAAATACCCGAATAAACGAATAGTTAAAATCGCAGGTTGCGAAGTTCGATATAATTCAAAAATGTTTTTAGATGCAATCGCAAGAGTGCAGGCTGCAAACGGCATTCAAACGCTTGTTCCTACTGAAAAACAAACTATTCCGATTTGGCTTGCTTCCTTTTTGGCCTTCAAGTTGGATTTGCTTGGCGGTGAATACATAACTTCAAGTCACGGAATTTCTGTTAAAAACGCTACAAAGGATTTAAACTCTCAGGGTAGTCAATATTTACCTGAAGAATCAATGGAATTTGTAAACAAAATCCGAGAAATCTTTAATATCATTGAAGAAAAAGGCTCCTACGAAATTAAATTAGCTGCAAACAATAATCCGCTAATAAATCAAGATGTAATGAAGCAACTTGAAGACGGTGTTAATTTATACGTTGAATACTTGAAAACAGGTGTAGCAAAGGATATTAACCTGAATTTAATCAAGAATTTTGACTCAAAAATTATCATTGAAAACGTTGGCGGTTCTGCTTACAGAACATTATCAAGAGTTTTGAAAAAACTCGGTATTGAAGGAAAATTTAACTGGTTTAATACAGAAGAAGACCCGTTTTTCCACTCAATCGGGAAATATGACACTACTCCAAAAGGTGAAAAAGCTTTCTATGATTACTCTGTAGATGCAACAGTTCTTGCCAAAACGACAAACGGAACAAAATATTTCCCTGTTATCGAGACAATGAAATATGACAAAAAGCTTTCAAAATATCCGACAAATACTGTCGTTTTAATCACAGACCCTGACCACGACAGATTGACAATAACTCAAACCGAAAGCGTTGACAGAATCGAAGAATTAAACAGACTCGGAATTGATTATATAAAACTTGACGAAGAAAAAGTTTTGACAGTTTTCACTGCAAATCAGGCATTCATGATGTTGTTTGATTTTTGGGCTAAGCAATTAAAATCAGAAAACTTATGGAATAATCACCCGAGATTTATGATAAAAACAACCGCTTCAGCCTTGTCATGGGACGAATGGGCAAAAAATAACGGTGTAAAAGTCGTTAATGTTCCTGTCGGGTTCAAAGAAATTGCAAACATAATGAAAAAGGTTGAACTTAAACTTAAAAATGAACCGAATAAAGAAGTTGTAATAGATGACGTCTTCGGAAATTCTATAAATTTGGGCGTAAATCCTCGTTTGTTGTTCGGCGGCGAAGAGTCAGGCGGAATGATTATGGGTACTGAAGATTTAATAAAATCTCAACACGGAAGAGCTGCCGTTGCAATGAGAGAAAAAAGTGCCACAGAAGCAATAATCGTAGCATCAGCACTTGTTTCAGCTTTAAAACAAGAAAATAAAACGCTATCGGAAAACTTTGACAGTGTTTTGGCGGAAAACAATATTACGGGCAGATTTGATACTCGTGTTGACATTGCCTACTACAACGAATCAGAACCTGATATTGAAAAATTAAAGAAATCAAAAGTTGCGGGCGAGGCTCTCAGAACAAAAAATGACATGTTCTATTTAAGTCTTGCTATCGCAAAAAGAAATAACAAAATTACACTTGAAAAAATCAAAGAAATTCTCAACGATAAATTTAATAAAGACGGTTTAACTTTTGATAATCTGAAGTCTATAAAATTTGTCGGAGACGGAACATATTTAGAATTTTCAGACAAATATATCGAAATCAGACCGTCAGGAACAGATGCAAAAACAAAAGCCTATGGCGGCGGGTTAAATAAAGAAGACATTGAAAAATATGCAACCGTTTTAGGTAACTATTCGGGTGAAAGAACAGAATTACACTGCAAATATGTTCCTGCGACAGATTACGAAAATTGCAAACAGAATGCAATGGAACATTATTTGGCATTTGTTGATAAAGATGCGAATAATGAAAAATTTGAAATTCCGGAATACGATTTTTAAATATTTCTGATAAAATAAAACTATTACTAATAAAATGAGGTCAATATGCTAAGAGATTATTTTTTAAATAAAATTGAAAACGCTATCGAATTAGCGATAAAAGAAGGAAAATTAGGTCAAATGAGCGAATACACAAAAGGTTCACTCATCGTTGAAAAACCTAAAAATACAGAATTTGGCGACTTGGCGGTTAACGTGTCATCACTTGCACGAGTAGCAAGAATTGCTCCGCCGATGATTGCAAACGGGATATTAGAATTTATTGACAAAGAAGATTCGGATTATTCTGTAGTTGGCGGATTTATTAATTTCAAAGCGGGCGAAACCTTGCTTGTTAATTTGTTAAAAGAAATTATGAACAAAAAAGAAGATTTCGGTCGTCCTGAAAATATCAAGAAAGAAAAAATTATTCTTGAATATATTTCCGCAAATCCGACTGGTCCGTTCCACATCGGTCACGGACGTTGGGCTGCAATGGGCAGTGCGTTGGCAAATTTGTTAAAATTCTACGGACATGAAGTTTATCAAGAATTTTATATCAACGATGCAGGCTCTCAAATCCAAAAATTGGGTCGCTCTTTGGTTATAAGAATTCGTCAGGAATTGGGTGAAAAAGTTGATTTTCCTGAAGATGAAATCGAAAGAAAAAATTACTATCCGGGTGATTATTTAATTCCTGTGGCAAAACAATTTTTAGTTGATAAAAAAGACTTATTAGTATCAGTTAATAACGATTTGGACAAAATCGACCTGCAAGAATTTTGTGACTATGCAAAAGCCTATGAAGAAAAAGTCCAAAGAGATTTGTTGGATAATTTTAGAGTTAAATTCGACAAATTCTATTCCGAATTATCTTTGCACAAATCGGGAAAAGTTGAAGAATGCGTACAAAAACTTCGTGACAGCGGAAAAATTTACGAAAAAGAAGGAGCTGAATGGTTCAAATCTTCTGATTACGGCGATGACCAAGACCGTGTAATCAAGAAAGCTGACGGTTCTAACACTTATTTAACTGCAGATATCGCCTACCACATCGACAAATTACAACGTGGTTTTGATAGAATGATTAACATTTGGGGTGCTGACCACCACGGTTATGTTGCTCGTGTTAAGGCATCAATCGAAGCTTTAGGCTACGACCCGAATAAATTGGAAGTTTTGCTCGGGCAACTTGTAAACCTTGTTATTAACGGTAATGAGGTTCGCATGGGTAAACGTAAAAATATGGTGACTTTGGAAGATTTGATTGACGAAGTCGGCGTTGATGCAACAAGATTTTGGATGTCAATGAGAAATATTGACACTACTCTTGATTTTGATATTGAACTTGCAAAAACAAAATCTGACGAAAATCCTGTATTTTACGTTCAATATGCACACGCAAGAGCATGCTCGATTATCAGAAACGTTACAACTGATAAAATTGACACAGCATCTGGCAAAACTATTCCTGCAATTTTAACAGAAGAAGAGTTTAAGAATTTAACAGAAAACTTTGATGAAAAAATTGCAGAATTGTCAGTTAAAGATGCAAGAAAATTGATTTTAAAATTGGAAGAATTTAAACCATTAATCAAAAATTCTGCTGAAGGAAGACAAGTTTATACAATTTGCAGATATGTTCAGGATTTAGCATCAGAATTCCATTCCTTCTATAATTCAACAAGAGTTATAACAGACGATTTGGAACTTACAAAATCAAGATTAATTTTAGTTTGGGCATTTAAAACGGTTCTTGCAAATGCGTTGAGGATACTTGCAGTTACAGCACCTGAAAGAATGTAATTCTTAAATAAAATTAAACATAAAACAAATAAAAAGCACCTTCAAAAGAAGATGCTTTTTATATTGCCGTGTCACTGTCTATCGAAAACTACCAACACACTGTCTTCATATACTTTCTCCACCGAAGACTAAAACACCCACAAAGCAAATCTTAGTGCTGCTGGATTTCTCCCCTGACACGGTTCGAAAGTTTGTGCCATCTTAACTTCGGCTTCACCGATTATACACAATTTCAACGCATTCATAGAACCCTCACAACAGGCTCTGCACCCCGCATAGGCTTCGGGTCGAGGGTTCGCAACACCCCATGGAACACGGCAAAAGTATCATACCATACAAATATTTTGACGTCCAGTATTATATTAAGAATTGTCCGCCTGTCGAATGAGAAAATTTTATTAAAGTCTAATATAATCAGTGAAAGGAGATTTAGTATTATGAGTCAAAATTTTGAATTTTATAAATGTAACATTTGCGAAACGTTGGTAGAAGTCGTACAAGAAGGTGGAGGTGAACTGGTTTGCTGCAACGAACCAATGGAACATATAGAAGTACATCGCAACGAGGACGAACATTTTGAACATCATTTGCCTAAATTAAACAAAACAGACGATTATCAGGAAATCGTAATCAGTGAAGTTCCGCATCCTATGGAAAAAGAGCATTACATTGAATTTATTGAAGTTTATGCGAAAGGAAACAAAAAAATCATGCGAAGATATCTTAACCCAAACGATGAGCCGAAAATGAGAGTACCCATTTGCTTTGAAATAGAAAAAGCTGTTGCAATGTGTAATATTCACGGCTTATGGGAAGCAAAATTTATTTAACAAAGGAGAAAAAATGATTAGTGATAAAATCAGAGATATTCTTAATGAACAAATTAACAAGGAATTTTATTCCTCATATTTATATCTGTCAATGTCGGCTTATTTTGCTGAAATTGGTCTGTACGGCTTTTCTAACTGGACAAAAATTCAATCAAAAGAAGAAATCGATCACGGAATGATTTTGTTTGAATATGTAATCGGACGAAATTCTCAAATTCATTTAAACCAAATTGCGACACCAATGTTTGACATGTCAAGTCCGCAAGCAATTTTTGAACAGATTTATCAGCACGAAAGAGCTATAACCGCTTCTATTGATAAAGTGGCGACTATGACAGAAGGAGAGTGCGATTTGGCTACCCGAAATTTCATAGACGGATATTTGAGAGAACAAATCGAAGAAGAAGCACAAGTTTCTAAAATTATAGCAAAATTAAAAACATTCGGTTCTGAAAAATCGGCATTATACCTGATTGATAGAGAATTAGAGAAAAGAGAATACGAACCCAAAAACACTTTGTAAAAGTTTCTCAAATTTTCTAATATATTTAGAAATATTGCGATTTTGTAACTAATTTGTTTATTTTTGCAATATAAACTATTATATAACTATGAATTTAGGGAAAATAGTATATGTTGATGACGAAAAAATGCTCACCTCAACATTTTCAACTTTGATGAAAATTGAGGGCTTCACTGACGTTGTTGTTTTTAACAACCCGACAGAAGCTCTTGATTATCTGAAGAACGAAACTCCCGACCTTATTATTTCAGACTTTTTGATGCCTGAAATGAACGGTTTGGAGTTTCTTCGTGAAGCAAAAAAACTATACCCTGAAGTCAGTATGATTTTGCTAACGGCTTACGCAGACAAGGAAAACGCAATAAAAACAATAAATGAAATCGGTGTTTATAAATATATTGAAAAACCTTGGGATAACGATGACCTTGTTATGAATATCAAAAACGGTATTGAAAGAAGCCATTTGCTTGCAAATTTGCGAGAAAAAATAGCTCAACTTGAAGAAGCAAAAACTAAATTACAGGAATATTCGGACAAGTTAGAAGTTATTGTTGCGGAACGCACAAAGGAATTAACCCTTGCAAACAGAAAATTGTCAGGAATCATTAACTACTGTGCGGACGGAATTATAATAATTGATGCAAAAGGTAATATTGAACAGGTTAATCCGGCATGTGAAAATATGGTAGGACTTTCAGTCGAGGCAATTCAAAAAATGAAAATTCAAGAAATTGCCTACACTGATAATCCAAAATTTAACAAGACTCAAAAATCCGCCGTTAAAAGCACAATTCTCGGCTTATCCTGCGAAAACTCTGAATTTTTACTCAGAGATTTATATATAAGAAATGTTATTACAAACGAAGCAATACCTGTTGAAATAAACTTTGCCACCCTTTCAAACGAAGATTCCGAGATTGAAAAATTCGTAGGTGTAATAAGGAATTTCAGCGTTCAAAAAGAAACCGAAAGATTAAGAGATGACTTTATTGCGACCTTGACACACGATTTGAGAACTCCGTTACTTGCGGCAATTCAAACCTTGAAATTTTTTATTGACGGCTCGCTAGGGGAATTAAAAGACCAACAGAAAGTCTTGCTTACTACAATGTTGCAGAGCAATGAGGATTTACTCGGACTTGTAAATGCGTTGCTTGAGGTTTACAGATTTGAAAGCGGAAAACTCTCACTTTGCAAAACGGTCTTCAATATAAAAGATTTGATTAAGCAATGCTATGATGAATTAGAGCCGCTATCAAAGAAAAAAGATATTATATTTAATTTACACTGTGATTTTGATGATGAAGTTTTGATAGATGCCGATAGAGCGGAAATCAAGCGTGTAATCATCAACCTTTGCGGTAATGCCTTGAATTACACAAACAAAGGCGGTACAATAGATATTCACGCCAAAATAGTTTCAAATGATTTGCTGTTCTCGGTGACAGATAACGGAAACGGTATTCCGAAAGAAGATATTCCGCACCTGTTTATGAGATTTTCTCAAGGTACGGGCAAGAAACGTTCAACAGGAACAGGGCTTGGACTGTATTTGTCACGACAAATCGTTGAGGCTCACGGCGGAAAAATTTGGGTGGAAAGTAAAGTCAACAAAGGCAGCGAATTTTCATTCCTGCTTACAAACGTAGTTGCACTATCAAGAGTATAGAAGGTGGAAACAATGTCAGACACTGTAAAAGTTACAATTATCGAAGATCACGACATGACAAGAATGGGCTTGTCCTTCGCTTTATCAAACAATGACTCTATTGAGGTTTTGGGAGCGGCATCTGACGGATTGGAAGGCGTTGAACAAGCGTTGGAATTGAAACCCGATTTGGTAATTATGGATATAGGTTTGCCGACTATTGATGGTATTGAAGCAACAAGAAAAATTAAAAATTCAATGCCTGAAATTAAAGTATTGATGAACACTTCTCGAGATAATGAGGACGATATTTTGGATTCTTTTGCGGCAGGTGCGGACGGATATATTACAAAAGGTGCAACCTCAGAACAAACAATTTCCGCAATCAAAGCAGTCAGCGAAGGCGTTGGCTGGCTTGATCCGGCTATTGCTCGTGTGGTACTGTCAAATATCAGAAAAGCAAACCAAACAGAAGCAAGATTAAGCGGAATAAATTACCAAAAAGGTAAAAATTTGTATGGATTGACAGAACGTGAAATGGAAGTTTTAGCACTTTTGGTTGAAGGATTAAAAAACCCGCAAATTTCTAAAAAATTGGTAATTACGCTTGCGACTACCAAAACTCACGTTCACAACATTTTGCAAAAACTTTATGTTAAAACCCGTTCAAAAGCAGTGGCAACGGCGATGAAAGACGGTTTGGTATAATCGGACACAAAAGTTATGAAAACAAGAATATTACCTGTTATATCAATACTTATATTGTCATTTTTTATAAAAGTTTTTGCACTGGAAATTCCCAATAAACAGGATATCCGCTCAAAAAATTTACGTTATAAATACGACAGATTAAAGGAGCAGGAAAAATACAAAAAAGAGGGTAAAATTCTGAATTTGACACCGTCAGGATATATGACGGTGGAAGAGTATGAAGAACTTTCAAAATATCAGGACAAATCGAAAAAAGAACTTGATGTTCCAAAAGTTCAAACCCCGTCAGATTTTAAATATGTTCCGCACCCGACATACAAGATTGTGAAATATAACAGTCCTGCGGGCAGTACTGAACTTCGCTTGGGCAAAAGATTGTATTCTCAACGACAAATCAACGCACAAGGCATTGTTGCACCTGATTTTTCTATGTTGGTTTACCCTGCGATTTATTATTACACTGACAGTGCATCTGTTGCAGCCGATGTTTTTGTAATTCCGTTGTACGGACAAGACCAACCGCTTGAAAAAATCTTAAAGGCTAATATTATGCACAGGATTCCCGAACCTATTTTATCGACCGATAAAAGCATTAGCGATTATGCGGCTTTTCGCTCGCTTACACCCGTAGATTTTTCCGCTGACGGCAAAAAGATTTTAGTTAAAGAAAAAATAGGAAGTAGAGAAGACGGAATTTGGCAAACCAGCATTTTTGTCTATGATTTCGCAAACAAAACCGATTACAAACTTGATGAAGTCCGTGATGCAATCGTTTATTTTTGGAAGGAATACATGAACTTGAACCTAAATGATTACAGGTGGGACATTTTTCCACTGGGATTTTTGAAGTCACAACCTGACAGGGTTGCAGTTCAAGCAATAGCCTACACGGGCGAAACTCCAGTATTTTTAGGAACTTGGAGCATTGATACAAAAGGAAATCAATCTCGTGTAGTAACCTTTCAAAAAAACGTTGAACCACTAATCAGTGCAAACGGCTACAAAGTTGTTCAAGACGGGGTTGAAGAGTATGATGTTATTGAACGTGAAGAGAAAAATCAGGAAAAAGAATCAAAAATTCTGAAAAAACAAAATGAGCAATATAAAAAAGACCGCTTGAAACAAATTGATTATGAGTATAAATATGCGGTAAAACATTTAAAAAAAGACTACAGAATGGAATATCGTGATTACCGTAAACTTCGCTCTATTTCAGGAATGAAGGACAGTGAAAAATTAAAAGAAGCATATAGAAAATTCTTGATTGAGCAATACACAAAAGATATTGAAAAATCGCAAAAACACCTTGAAAAACAGAATAAACAACTCGACAAAATCAATCAAAAACTTGATAAATTGTATGATGCAATCAATGACGATTCAAAATACACACCCGTAACCGATTCGACTTTGGACGATTATATTAATAAAGAAAAAGTAGAAAAAGAAGGTATTCTGGACGGTTTTGACCTTGAGGATTACGAGTTTGACTACGAAAACAAATTTGAAGAAGTACCGAAAGAAATTCTTGACTATTCGGGAAATTCTGAAACTCCAAAACTAAGACCTGCCGAACCCACCACAGAATCCGGCAATTCAAACGAGGACGAAGTCTTAAATATCAAGATTTTTGATTAATCAATTCAAATTTTTGCTTGCGGGTAAGTTTATGTTTAATACGATATTCCTCTTTCAAAGCTTCGTTTTTTGTTGAAAATTCCTTTTGCCACAAGAGTTTAACAGGTTTATTCGCCCGTGTATATTTAGCCCCACGCCCTTCCAAGTGGGTTTTGTAGCGTTTTTCGACATCATCGGTGTAACCGCAATACAAGGTGTCGGATTTTGTCAATAAAATATACACAAAATGTCGCTTTTTCATAAGATTATTATATTACATTTTGGGCAAAATACTTTACGAATTTGTCAAATTTCATATATTTGATATAAACTTGTGATATGAAGAAGAAATTTGCGATATGCCTTAATAATAAAATAGAAAATTCTATTATCGTAAAAAACAATTTGGAAGGTATTTTACGCTCAAACTCTATTGATTACGAGGTTTTGGATACCGAAAACTTAGAAGAAGGGTTTGATTTTGTCTTTGTAATCGGCGGGGACGGAACTATTTTAAAGACTGCGAGATTTTATTCGGATTTAAGAACTCCTGTTTTAGGCGTGAATTTAGGACGTTTGGGCTTTTTATCCCAAGCTACGCCTGATGATTTGGACGTTACTGTTAAAAAAGTTTTGAATGGGGAATACAAAGTCGAAAAAAGAATGATGTTAGGTTGTGGCAAATATTCGGCACTGAACGATTTTGTAGTAAAAGGCGGAGCAACCGGCAGAACCTCAAGATTTGCACTTAAAATTAACGGAAAATTCGTGTGCGAATACTTGGCAGACGGAATTATAATTTCAACCCCGACTGGCTCAACCGCCTACGGAATGGCGGCAGGCGGCCCCGTATTAGCACCGCAAACAGAAGCGATAGCAGTAGTTCCTATTTGTCCGCACACTTTTTCAGCACGTCCGATAGTTGTTCCGGCAGGTGACGAAATTAAAATTATTCCTTGCCCTAATAACGAATACACCGTATCTGTTGACGGTCAGTTCGTTTTTGAATTAAACGAAGAATTAAGAATAAATAAACTTGAAAAAAAAGCTTATTTGGCACTATTAAACGAAAATGACTTCTATTCGGTGTTGAGAAACAAATTGCAGTGGGGAATTTCACCCGCAAAAATGAAATAAAGCATGCAATATTAAATTTTGTTCATATAAACGCAAAAATTATTGTACTTTTTTTCTATTTAAAATACTATGTTATTATAGGATTATGCATGATGTAATCGTGTAAATGTTTTAGGAATAAAAAAATAATAGTTATATGAGGTAAAAATATAGTGGAAAATATCGTTTCAGACCTTTTTGCAAAAAAAGAAAACCCAACAAATGACCAATCTGCAAGACTTGGTGCTAACCCGACTAATATCAAAGTTGTCGGTGTCGGCGGTGGTGGTGGTAATGCCGTAAACCGAATGATTCAATCAGGATTGTCAGGTGTTGAATTTTGGTTAATGAATACAGATGAACAAGTGCTTGTTACAGGTAAAACAAACAATCGTATTCAGTTGGGAGCAGCTTCAACACAAGGTCTTGGTGCAGGCGGAGATCCTTCAGTAGGTGAAAAAGCTGCAGAAGAAGCACAACAAGCAATTACTCAAGCCTTAGACGGTGCTGATATGGTATTTATCACAGCAGGCATGGGCGGTGGTACAGGTACAGGTGCTGCTCCTGTTGTTGCTAGAATTGCAAAACAACTTGGCATCTTAACAGTTGCAGTTGTTACAAAACCATTCACTTTTGAAGGCAGAAAAAGACAAAATCAAGCAGTTTCCGGTATTGAAAAGTTAAAAGAATCTGTTGATGCAGTTATCGTTGTTCCAAACGACAAGTTATTACAAGTTGTTGACAGACAGGTAACCGTTGTAGAATCTTTCACTATTGCAGATGAAGTCTTGCTAAGAGGTGTTCAAGGTATTTCTGATATCATCACTGTTCCGGGCTTAATCAACGTTGACTTTGCCGATGTTAAGGCGGTTATGCAAGCTTCTGGTTCAGCCTTAATGAGTATCGGTCGTGCTCAAGGCGAAGGCAGAGCAATTAAAGCGGCTCAAGAAGCAATCAATTCTCAACTTCTTGAAGCTTCTATCAACGGAGCATCAGGAGTTATCGTTAATATTACAGGCGGACCTGATATGGGTATTCACGAAATCAGTGATGCGGCTTCTATTATTCACGATGCGGTTCTTGATGATGCTACAGTTATCATCGGTACTGCGTTGAACGAATCAATACAGGGCGAAATCCAAATTACCGTTATTGCTACAGGTTTTGAGTTGAAGAACAATGCATCAACTCAAATGTTTGGCTCAACAACTTCAACAAATACTCAAGACAATTCAAACGGATTTGGTCAACAAATGAACGCTGCGGATTTCTTCTCAGGTGCGTTCAACAATAACCAAACAAAGTCAGTTTTATCTTCAAACAATAATTTCACAAACATTGAAATTCCTGACTTTTTGAAAAGATAAGATTTTAAAATTATCATAAATTACAGAAAAACAGAGGTGATGAACCTCTGTTTTTGTTGTAAGGATTTTGTTGAGCGATTTTTACTCGGTTAAAATAGACAGATTGAGAAGTTCAATATCATCATAATCTATTCGGTCGTTACGGGTCATGTTGTGACCTGTTTTTATCGTGATTTGATTGGGTTGATTTTCTCGGATTAGAGTGCTCGGGATTTTAATACGTTGTCCGTCACCGTTCACTTGAAGTTTCCCGATTAGTTGACCGTTGAAATAGACCTCTCCGGGGGTTGAATATGCAGTTTTCATTCGATTTTGTCCCATACGATTTGCCAATTTCGTATCCAAACCAACAATAGAACCGATGACCAGATAATTAGAATAATGTTTCGCATTATCGGTCATTATGAAGTCTTTAGAGTAATATGGACCCATTGCCTTAATTCTAAAATCAGTGGCATTTGCGGAATTTTGCGAATAACTGTCATCTCCCAAGTGCAAAATATCGGATTCAATAGCAATGTCCATAGATTCGCTTTTTGCAATTTCGATTTTCATCGGATTAGAAAGGCTTTCATTGTTGTTAATAGTCAACGAGAACGGCCTATAGCCCTCTTTTTCGACATTTAACAGGGTTGGTTGAGTAATTTGTATCTTCTCTAACTCAAAATTGCCGTTAGCGTCCGTGTAGGTTCTAAAATTCTTTTGCGGAATTGTGATTTTTGCAAACTCAATTCCTTGTTTTGTTTTTGCATCAATAACCTGATTACTTTCGTTTTGTCCTACTTTTGAAACTCCACCCGTAAAAGTTGTGGCAAGTGTCAACTGTTGCATGACTAAAAATGTCATGACCGATAAAATTATTTTTTTCATACAACAGTTATGACTCATCAAGAGGGAAATTTAATTGGTTTATCGGGCATATAAGCCATGCTAATCAAAATAAAAAAAGTTCTTGAAAAATATTTTTTTTTTGATAATATAATTATATGAAAATTAAATAAGCCGATGTGATGGAATTGGTAGACGTGCTAGACTCAAAATCTTGTGAGGTTCAACCCTCGTGCCGGTTCGACCCCGGCCATCGGCAGATTAAAGGACTTCCTATTTGGGAGTCTTTTATTTTGAATTAAACAAATAGAATTTCTTAATAATTGTAAAGTTTTGTAATTATATGCTTGAAAAATTTTTGACAGAATATTACTGTGTTTGAGTAATATTTTTATTGATTTTAGGCATATGGCTAGACTAATAACTTATTTGGAATATCTTATATGTATAGAGCAGTTGTGGAGTGTAATAAATGCTCGAATTAGTGTTTATTATAACCCATATGCAGGGGTAATGAGAAGTGATGAAAGATTTTAAAAAATTAATAAGTATAGTATTATTAATTTTAGGAATATGCCTTATATTTCCCAATATTGCTTTTTCTTTGGATTATGAAAATGGACATTTTGAAAAAATAAATACAGATTTCCCTATTATTGGTCAACCTATAAAACTTAATGATGGACGAATATTGATAATATCAGGTACAGAAATTATTAATTTTAATCCTAAAACCAATAATTTTAGTAAGATTGTTAATATAAATAATAATCTTGATATTCATCGCCGAGATATTGCAACTTTATTGAATAATGGTAAGGTTTTATTTATATCGCCTATTACTGAGTATCCATCGGAAAGATTTTCAAATGAAATTTACCATTTAGTTATTAATGATTTATATGAAAAAAAATCTAGTCTATTTACAAATAAAGATATTCAAACAAAACGCGAAGCTTGGCTTGCATATAAACAATTACCAGAAGAAAAAAAAGAAGAAATATTTTTACCTTATATAAAAAAAGCTTCTTCCCTTTTTCAAAGATATAATAATTATTTGGAAGAATACAAAAAATCTATGTATGCACAATTATATGATCCCAATACAAATAAGTTTGAATATACAGGAAAGATAAATATTAGAAGGAGAGATAGTAAAAAAGTTTTAATGAAAGATGGTTCTGTTCTAATAATTGGGGGTTTAATACAGAGAGATCCAAGTACGCCAATAGGAATTGTCGATGAAAAAATTTATAGTAAAACTGGGATATTTGAGTTATACAATCCAGACACACAAAAATTTTCATTAATAGTTACTGATCAAAAATTTAAAAATATTCAGGACGTAATATTATTAAATGATGGGAATATTTTTATTGTTGCGGATCAAACATTTTATGTATTTAATCCGATTACAAACAAGTTTTTTAAATCAAAGTATAAATTAAGTGGTGGAAATTTTCTAAAATTAAAAGATAACAGAATTATATTTAATACAAATTTAAATGATAGAAGATTAAACATAACAGGTATAGCATGTTATAATCCATACAATGACAATCTATCTATCATTGGTAAATTGTTGATTCCTAGAGGAGATACAAACCTATATAATATGACATTATTACCAGATGGAAATATATTAATTAATGGTGGAGAAAATACTAATAAATCTGGTTCGTTTTCTGGAGATGCTGTGTATGAGGATAGAGTGGAATTATTTAATCCTGATACTTCCGAATCTATATTAATACCTAAAATGCATTATAAACATCCTGGAGGTTGGTCAATATTGCTAGATGATGGTCGAATACTATATTATTTTATTGATGCAAATGTTTACATTCCAAAAGGTTACAAAAAATAAAGCCGGTAGGGTGGGAAAAGTTGGTAGCGGTTCCCACCTTCACTTCGGATACTGCTCCGATAAAAGAGGTAATTCAAAATAATTTCAATGGGATTTTAGTTGATTTTTATGATATAGATTTACTTGTAAAAAATGTTAATTTGATCTTAAATAATCAAAAAAACTATTCTAATATAAGAACTTCCGCAAGAAAAACAATAAATGAAATATTTGAATTAAAAAAGTTGTTAAATAAACAAATAGAATTTCTCAATAATTGTAAAGTTTTGTAATTATATGCTTGAAAAATTTTTGACAGAATATTACTGTTTTTGAATAATATGTTTATTAAATTTAGGCACATGACTAATAAACAAATTTTATATTTTAACTATTATAGGAGTAAAAGTATGAAAAATTTGTTATAATGATAAAAATTTAATGTGAACTAATAGGTTATAGCATGAATTAAATTTTTGTAATACAAATTTCAATAGGGTTAATGGAAGTGATGAGAAAAGTTATAAAAAAATTAATATTATCAATCCTAATTTACAGTATTTTTACAACAATTTCTACTTATGCAAAAGGTGATTTTGAAATTATTGGTAAGGCAACAATGCCTCACGGACAAAACTATGAATTAACAAAACTAAATGATGGTCGCATTTTAATTTCTGAGTATACACAGGTAAATTATTATACTAATAGTCCAATTCCGGAAAAAAATAGATTTATAACTCGATTTGAAATATACAACCCTAAGATAAAGAAGTTTGAAAAAATCACACAACCCAGAATTTGGCACTATTACCATACAAAACCTGTTGTTTTAGATGATGGTAAAGTTTTATTGGTCGGTTCATTCTGCTCAATGGGCCAGTTAGAAAAGGATGTAACTCCTTTTCAGCTAAAACAATGCACAGAATCACAATATGCAGAAGTATATGACCCGATAAATGACACTTACAAAACAGTTGGAAAATTACAAGTCCCTCGCAGCTATTTTGGTATTACAAAATTAAATAACGGAAAAGTTTTAATTACAAATGGAATATCTGAATATATTTATAAATATGATAAAAATGGAAAAGTTGATTATTACAAAACCAATGGAAACAAACCGACAACAAGATTTTCAGAAATATATGACCCTAAAACGGAAACATTTACACTAAATTCAGAAACCGCAGTGGATATTAGACGAAAATATGTAAAAGTTGGAAATTCAAGATATGAATACGATTATTATATAAATAATATAAAGAGTAAACCAAAACCCGAATATTCGTCTGGAGATCTTCGAAACAAACTGCCTATACAGCAAGAAACAATTTACGAAGTATCACAAAATGACATTAGTAAACAAACAGTAATACTGGATAATAGTGAAGTATTAGTTTTATGGCTGCACCTAAGTGCTGCTGAAATATACAATCCTGTAACAAATACTTTCAAAAGAATTCCTAATTTTCAACTCAAATTTAGAGATTCCAGAAATCCTGAGATAGTACATAAAATACCTGATGGAAGAATTGTTATTATAGGTGGTCAGTCAACAAGAGCATCATATAATGCAATTGAAATACTCGATCCTGAAGCAGAAACCGTCGAATATGTCGGTACGATCCCTATAACGGGTGACGGCATTTATCATTCATTACTCTTACCAAGTGGAAAAATTTTGATTTATGGTGGAGTATTAAGAAATAATTCTATTTGGAAAGGTTATGACCCAATACATTCAATGTTGTTATACGATCCGATAACAAATACAACAGAAATTATTGATGAAAGTCCTAAAGATTTCATATTGGGTAAATCTATAATATTAGATGACGGAAGTATATTTTTTATAGCAAACATAAAAGGAAAAGGATACGGAGTTATATATAAAAATAAAGAATTACAAGGAGGGAATTTATAACAACTACTGTTAATGCGACGTTACCACAAGATGATACTTATGTTAAAATAGTAGAATATGCAACATTTCATGTGTTCTTTTACAGTAAATGTAACAAAAACTTTGCATCAGGTTTAAAATTAGCAAAATATATTTTTAGGGGCATTAATATTATGTGGAAAAATTTATATTTTAAAAATTTACACAGGAGAAAAGTATAAAATGAAAATTAACAGAATAATTCCAAGTATAATGATTATGGCATCAGGTTTAGCAGGTTGTGGAGAGCATGCTCCACGCAAAGTTCAAACGACCCTGAACGCTCTAATGGCAAACAAACCCGTAAAAGAATTTATTGCTATCAAAGCAGGTTGGAGAGAAGGTTGGGCAAAAGATGCAGATGCACAACATTCACTTGATTCGGTTGCTTTTAGAAGAATACTTCCTACAACTTTTAACAATGATAGTGCTGTAATCGCAGAATTTAACAAAGTAGCAGCTCAAACAAGATTGAAAAATGTAAGCAGTTATGACAAAGCCTATGAGGAACTGGATAAAAAAATCATCGAACAAGGCATTACAACAGCAAAACACGAAGGTAATTTAGCTGAATACAGAGGATTAAAAATAACTCATTCTTCTTGGCCCGGTTCTACAACCTCGCCAAACCACCGTGAAATTCTAAAACTCAGACAGTTCAAATTAGACAGTTTGGCTTTTAAAAACTTCTTTGATAAGAATTTCAAAATAACTCATACTGATTTTGAAAAAACGGCTTCTGACATAAAACCGAGAGAAATTTGGTAGATTAAAAATCAAAAATTAATTCTTCGGTTGAATCAAGGTAATTTACATCATTACCTTCAATTTGATTTTTCTTGTCAGGCGTAATTAAATGGTCAAGAGCATTAGGCATAAATTTGGGCATTTCGGTATCGTCCAATTTATTGTTACCGTTTACGGTAAAGGTTCTGACTTCACGAGGGAAAAATCTCAAATGCACATTTTGACTGATGCTCGGGGCAACAAAATTTCTAAAATATTGTCTGATTTTTTCTAAATGAGAGGTTGCCTGTGCCTGATTTAGTGCCAAGAAATATCCGTTCGAATCAGAAACGGTCTTGCTGAATTTTCCGCTCCACATAACAGTTGAATTGACGGTATCAACCAAAACTGCCGTAGTTGTCAAATCAAACGGATAAGTAATTTTAAAAGCACTGGAAATTTCCAAAACTTCCCACAAATTTCGGCGAGTTTCAGCTCTATCTGTGATTGCGTAACAAGAAATTAAAATTACAGATTTAACATTAAAAGCTTCCGACAAATCCTTCAACACAACATAATCTATGCGTTCTGTTTGCTCAAAGTTTTTAAGCATGCCTTCGGTTTCGGTTTTCAAATTCGGATTAGCAGCCAATTTTGCACGAACATCTGCCAATTTTATAACATTTATATTTTTAGTTTCATTAAGTTGATTTATAACGTAATTTGCGGCAACCTCAGACGGTTCGGGAAAGCAAAAATAGTTTTCGCAAACACTTGAAACCTCAGTAGGTAAGACCAATACGTCGAATTGTACCGCTTTTACTCCGCTTTGAGAAAAAATACAAATAACCAACAATAATAAAATTTTAAATAATAAATTTTTCATAACAAAATTATAGCATAATCAACCACAATGTGATATAATGTAACGTATGGAGAGAAGGTTAGTAAAAATTCAAGGCTTTGAAGTTGATTCGTTCACACAGGACGAAGCTTTGGATTATATAGAAAATACACACGGACAAGTCGTAACGATAAACCCTGAAATGATTACATCAGCACTTAAAAACGAAGAGTTTGCAAAGATTATAAACAGTGCGGATTTGGTAATTCCCGACAGCGTTGGGGTGGAGTTGGGTTTGAAAATTCTTGGCGAAAAAGTTAGAAGAATACCCGGAATTGAATTTGGCAAAAACTTATTAAAAAGAAGTGCAGCCTCAGGAAAACGAGTTGCTCTTGTCGGAGCAAAACCTGAGGTTATTGAACTTGCCACAACAAAATTGAAAAACGAAATCCAAAATCTTAACATTGTTTACACTCATGACGGGTATTTCAAAGATGATGTAACAGTACTTAACGAAATTACAAATTCACAACCCGATTTGGTTTTGGCGGCATTAGGTTCACCTAAACAGGAATTTTTCATTTCAGAACTTAAAAAGAATTTGCCAAACGCTATTATGGTAGGTCTTGGCGGAAGTTTTGATGTTTGGGCGGGAGTTGTTGAGAGAGCACCCGAAATTTATCAAAGATTAGGGCTAGAATGGTTGTATAGAACGGTTATGCAGCCTGAACGATTTAAAAGAATATTTCCAACGTTGCCGTTGTTCGTACTAAGAGTTTTAAAAGAAAGGTTATTGGGAAAATGACACTTACAGATAACGAAATTAAAGAAATTAAAAAACTTTGCTTAGAAAACAGAAAAAACATTTTGACAATGGTTTATACCGCAAAATCAGGTCACATTGGCGGTTCGCTATCGTCTTGCGAAATAATGACCGTGTTATTTAACAAATGTATGAAAAATGCTCCCAAAGGTGTAAATTCACCTGAATACGAAACCCGTGACAGATTTGTTTTATCAAAAGGTCATGTTTCTCCGATTTATTATTCTGTTTTGGCAAATCTCGGCTTTTTCCCGAAAAAAGAACTTAAATCTTTTAGAGCGTTAGGAACAAGGCTTCAAGGTCACCCGTCTTTGTGGTGTCCCGGAGTAGAAGTAGCAACAGGTTCGCTAGGACAAGGTTTGTCAATGGCATGCGGTATAGCAATGGCTTTAAAAATTGACAAAAACCCAGCTCACGTTTTTGTACTTTTAGGTGATGGAGAAATGCAAGAAGGCAATGTTTGGGAAGCCTTAATGCAAGCACCGCACAGAAATTTGGACAATTTAATCGCAATAATTGACCGAAACAGACTTCAAATTGACGGTTCAACCGAAGATATCAAACCGCTTGATGACTTAAATGCCAAATTAAAAGCCTTTAACTGGGATGTTTTGGAAATTGACGGACATGATATTAAACAGATTTATGAAGCAATTGAAAAGGCTAAACTAAATAACAAGCCTACCGCAATCCTTGCAAATACTATAAAAGGCAAGGGAGTAAGTTTTATGGAAAACAATGCAGGCTGGCATGGTAAAGCTCCCAACAAAGAAGAATACGAAAAGGCAATGGAAGAATTGTCAAAGTAAGGCGAACAAATGATTATTGATAAAATTGAAAATCTTGCGATGTACAGAATTGTACCCGACCATGTTGTGGATTTCGTGAAATCTCTGAAAACTGACATCAAAACAGGTCGTTATGAACTTATTGATAAAGATTTTGCAAACGTTGAAACCTACACCACGAAAGCATTGCAAGACGGAAAATTTGAAGCCCACAATAATTACATTGATATTCAGATATTATTAGAGGGTAAAGAGCGAATTTACTACACCTCAACCTCATCAGTTTCCGTTGAAACACCTTATGATGAGCAAAGAGATATCAAGTTTTATGCCGATAAAATTGATAAATTTGATTATGTAACCCTTGACGGTACAAATTTTGCGATGATTTTTCCGCATGAAGCACATGCTCCGCAGGTTTCCGCAAGCGATAAGCAAACAGAAGTTAAAAAAGTTGTAGTAAAAGTAAAAGTTTAGCCTACTTTTTCAATTTTTCGGGATAAATGTCCCATTTAATTTCTTCATTTCGGCGAAACCAAGTCAGTTGACGCTTTGCGTAATTTCTAGTGTTCTTTTTAAGAAGTTCCGCAGCCTCATCAAGAGAACAAAGATTATCAATATAACTTAAAATTTCACGATAACCGATAGTATTAACCAAATTTGGAATACGACCGTGTTTTTCAAGCAGTTTTTTTGTTTCTTCGACCAAACCGTTATCAATCATAATATCAACACGTTTGTCAATTCGCTCATACAAAGTCTTTCTATCAAAATTCTTACCAATCCACTCAACCTCATAAACTGCCGACCCGACACCACGAGTTTGGGTTAGCGGTTTGCCTGTCGCTTTGATAATTTCAATAGCCCGAATCATCTTCTTTCTGTCATTTTTATCAATAGTCAGAAAAGCCTCTATATCTAATCTTTTTAAAATATTTTCAAGAATTGGTGTATCAAGCCCCATCAATTCATCACGCAATTCACGATTTGCTTCAATTTCAGGCAAATCATAATTCTTCAGTAAAATATCAATATATAACCCCGTTCCGCCACAAATTATCGGCACATGACCTCGTGATAAAATTTGAGAAATAACCTCAGTTGCCTGTTTTTTATATAGCCCCGCAGAATATTCAAACTCTGGTTCAACAATATCAATCAAATGATGCGGAACTCCGTCCATTTCCTCAACCGTAGGTTTAGCCGTCCCGATATCAAAACCTTTATATACAAGCCTTGAATCAGCAGAAACGATTTCACCGTCAAGTTTTTTTGCAAGTTCAATCGAGAATGCAGTTTTTCCGCTGGCAGTTGCTCCAACGATTGCTATAACTTTGCCCTTTTTTGAATTAGTCAAAATTTCGCTCATAATATGTGAATAATAGCACAACCACATAAACAAAGAAATAGTAAGTCAAAAGCAGTGCTAAAAAGGCAAACAGGGTTGAGTGCCAAAATACCGAATTTAATGCACTTAAAAGTAAAATTATCAAAATAATGTAAAAATACAGAAATAAAACATTTCCAAAGTTTGAAAAGACCTTCTTTATCGAATTTTTCAGTGAAACAAACGCATTTTTCTTGCTATAAACAATCTCAGGAATCCAAAGAATAGAAACAAAGGAAACCAATGCCATTGAGATTTTCATTGTGAAATACCACATTTCTAAGACTTTGATTTCGTTAGGTTCTAAGCCGTTAATTATTGACAAAAATTCACGACTCGACAATGCCAAAAATTTTATGTTAAACTCGCTGAAATCAAGCACTCCGACAAATTTTGAAATAAAATAATTTACAACGAAAAATATTACCGTATAAACAAAAAGATAAAGAGCTGTTGCACTCATAACGGGCATAAACAATCTACCAACTCCTTTTGGCAACGATAAAATCAATTTTTGCAGGCTTTTGACCTTGTCTTTGTCAAAAACAAAAACTTTTTTTGAATGAGCAAGAGCCTTTTTCGCCATATAAAGCCACGAGGCAAGAAAGCCGCAAAACATTACATATAGTGTAACCGCAGCAAAAATAAGCTCCTTTAACTCATCAATGGAAAATCTTGCAAAATTGAAATACCAACTCAAAACAGACAAGAATATAACAAGCGGAACAACCAAAATAATACATTCATTTGTCTTTTTAAAAGATATTCTAAATAAATTCAGCATTCATTTATCCTATTGCACGATTTCAGCAGGTTTATCTTCAGAGTTAGCAACACCTGCAGCCATTTTTTGTTTTCTCTTACGTCTTCTCATCAGGTCAACGAACGCTTCAATTCTTGTAATATAGCCAGCTCTACCTGTTTGTTCGTCCAAAATCAACGGCAAAATCGGGATTTCACAATTTTCTCTCATTGCCGGGAAAATATTTTGTGACATAATCTCAGGCATGCAAGTGAACGGACTTAAGTGAATAATACCGTCAATACCACGTTGATCGGCATAAGCAACGTCAGAAACACATTCCAACGCATCACCGCCGATATCACGCATCAAATACGGTTTTGCAAGTCTATCTGCACGTTGAAGGTGAGTTTCGCCTTTTCTAAAGATTTTCGGAATTACGGCATCTTTCAAGAAACTTGTAATCGTCAAACTTCTGCGAACTTCAACGCCCATTCTGCCAAGTTCTTTTTCTATACTTTGGTTAGAAAATTCATCATTTACAACGTAAATTTCGCCGGTAATATCAACATGCAAAACTTCACGTTTCGGATTGATGTCAACTTTTTTCATTTCTTCGGTGACAAGTTTTCTTGCTTTTCTCAAACCTAAAACGGTGTCGTAAGAATCAATAATTTTTAAAGCCTTGTTATAATGTTTTTCGGCATCACCCTGCTTAACTTCTCTTGCCCTGTAATACGAGTGCAATGTTTCCAATCTGTCAAGTTCAAATACCTTCAAAATGGCAATCAAAATCGCTCTCACAAATAACAACGGATTATTTTTACCACTTGCGGTTTTTAAGAAATTGTAAATTCCGCCAAGTCCGTCATATAATTGCATTTCCAAATATTTTGCATCATAACCCAAATCGTGGAGTGCATTTTCGATACATTTTCCGTATTCACCCAAACGACAACAACCGGGAGCCGTAATCATTGCAACATAATCAGCACCGCCTTCAATCGCTTCAATAAAATTACCCAAAATCAATTTATACGGAAGACAAATTGCTTCAGGTGCGTGCTTTGTTCCCAAAGAAAGTGCTTTTTTACTTGTATAAGGCTCTACATAAGGTTCACAGCCGATAATTCTCAATGCGGCAGCCCATGCATAACTGATTGTTCCCATGTGCGGGAAAGATATTTTTCTTTTTTTAGTAGTTTCTTTATTAGTCATTATTATATTCCCAGTCTTGTGTAATTATTCAGTAAACTTCAAGTCAGGACGTCTTGCCGCCGTAACTTCATCTATCTTTTTAACAAAAGTATTATGAGGAGCTGTCAAAACTTTGTCAGGATTTTCCGCACACTCATTTGCAATTTTAATCATAACTTTAACAAAATCGTCCAAAACTTCTTTATTTTCGGATTCTGTCGGCTCAATCATAATTGCTTCGTGTACAATCAACGGAAAATAAACCGTCGGCGGATGAGTATTCTCATCCATAAGTGCTTTGGCTATATTCAGCGTTGATACACCGTTCTCATGCTTTTGTTTTTCGCCAGTTATGACAAACTCGTGCATACAAGGTTCATCATAAGGCAATTCATAGTATTTTTTTAATTTTTCTTTCAAATAATTTGCGTTCAATACTGCATTTGTTGAGGCATCTTTAAGATTTTTTCCCATCATTAAAATATACGCATACGCCTTAACCATAACTGAAAAATTACCGCAAAAATCTTTAACACTGCCGATAGAATGTTTCAAATCGTAGTTTCTGTAATACTTTTCACCGTCAAAACAGATAACAGGAGTCGGCAAAAATTCTTTAAGTTTTTCAACAACCGCAACAGGTCCTGCTCCCGGACCACCACCACCGTGCGGAGTAGCAAAGGTTTTGTGCAAATTCAAATGAACAACATCAAAACCCATTAATTTCGGATTTGTATAACCCATAATGGCATTGAAATTCGCTCCGTCATAGTATAACAATGAACCGTTTGCGTGCATAATTTCGGAAATTTCTGAAATTTGTTCTTCAAAAATACCCAAAGTATTAGGATTTGTCATCATTATTGCCGCAACCTCGTCCGACAAAACTTCCTTCAAAGCCTCAATATCTACCTGTCCTTTTTCGTTTGACTTAATTTGAACGACCTCAAAACCACTCATCTTAGCACTTGCAGGGTTTGTACCGTGAGCTGAATCAGGAATGATAACTTTTGTACGTTTTTCACCGATTGTATCAAAATATTTTTTGATAATCATCATACCCGTCATTTCGCCGTGAGCCCCGGCAGAAGGTTGAAGAGTAATAGCATCCATTCCCGTAACAGTCAACAAGGCTTGTTGTAACTTATACATCAACTCAAGCGAACCTTGAGCCATGTTATCTTCCAAAGCAGGGTGAATATTGAACCCGTCAAGCGTTGCCAACAATTCGTTAACCTTAGGATTATACTTCATAGTACAAGAACCCAAAGGATAAAAACCTTTTTCTATACAAAAATTTGCATCTGATAATTCTTTATAGTGACGCATAACATCAAGTTCACTCAACTGAGGCAAACCGACCGTACCTTCACGCTTTAAATCAGCAGCAATAAAACTTAAATCAGGCATTTTGTCTGTCAAATTAATACCGTCATTTCCGTTTGATTTTTCAAATATTGTTTTCATTCTTTACATCATCCCCTGTTTTGCCAAGTCTTTTTTAATTCTGTCCAAGCCTGTTTGAATAATTCTTGAAATTCTTGATTGCGAAATATTATATTCATTTGCGATTTCTCTCAATTTTTTCTCTTGGAAAAATTTACATTCTATAAACTCACGCTCTCGGGGCGGTAATTTTTTAATAGCCTCTAATATCCCGTCTTTAAGTTCAAGAAATTCAATACTTTCCTCAGGGGTTTTGTCTTTTGATTTAATCTGAGTAGGAACTTCCGCATCTTGCAATTCGTCAATCGACAAAATATTTTTATAAACATCTGCTCTCAATTCAACTTCATTGGTAAGTTCATCTTCTTCCGATACGGAAGCACGATTTTTGAGCGTGTACCATTTATAACGACGTCTGACCTCATTTCGGATTGCCCATTTTATTGCGGTTGATAAGTAAGAACTGTTATAAGAATCCGGGTCGTGATTTTTAAACAAGATGTAAAGTGCATGAGTACCTATATTTACAAGTTCGGGCAACTCTATCAAGTGCGACCTTGAAAACTTCTGATACTCGACTTTTGCAATAATATCTATTAAATCTCTATATTTTTTTAGTTTAATACTATCTTCAACCGACATTATGATAACAATCCTAATAAAAATAACTTTCTTACTATAGTTATCATATCAGAAAAAAATGTATATGGGAAGGTAATGTAATTTTCCTTAACATATTGTATCTTACCCAAAAAGGAGAAATATTTATGAAGATTTTATTCTGTACTGACGGGTCAAATATAAGCTTTAATGCGATGAAAAACTTTTCGCACTGGGCAAAATGCGGAATTGTAGATATTGTTTGCGTAATAGATTGGAGTTTTTTGCCCGATTCTGCAGCGATTGAAGATTCAAATTTTGTTATGCAATGCACAAATACCGCCGATGAAATTCTTGATAATGCGGAAAGACTTTTAACAAGCCATGAAATAGTAGCAGGTGAAAAACTCAAACTTTGTGGAACCGTAATTGACGGAATTTTAGAAATTTGTGACAAGAAAGACTATGACTACATAGTTTTAGGTTCACACGGTAAAAAAGGTATTCAGAAATGGCTCGGCTCGGTTTCGCAAGAAATTGCAAGTGCAGTTAAAATTCCCGTTTATATTTCTAAACTTTCAAATGAGTGTAAAAAGGTTTTAATAACCATTGACGGAACGGAAAAAAGTAAACTTTGTGTCGAAAAGCTTTTAAACACAATGAACCTGCAAGACAAAAACCTTCATTTATTAACGGTTTATGAAATGCCTGATTTTCTATTCCTGAAAGGAAATGTTGATTCTAATTGGCTATTAGAAATTCAAAATAAGCAAGAAGTTGCAGCAATGCTTACCCTGAACGAAATTGAAACCTTACTAAAAGATAACGGGCTTGAAAACTACCAAAAGACAATCACGCAAGGAATTCCCGCTACCGAAATTTTGAAATACGCAACTTCAAACAATATTGACCTAATCGTTTGCGGAAACAAAAATTACAAAAAATTGTCAAAATTTTTGTTAGGCTCAGTCAGTCTGAGAGTTCTTGAAAATACTGATTCTGATGTTTTAATCATCAAGTAAAAAGTTTTCAGCAAAAATTCCGTCAGAAGTTAATTTTGCAAACGCACCACAAGGAATTGTTGCCTTAGTTTTGCAATGACCAAACGAAAATCCTTTAACGACAGGAAGGTTGTATTTTGTTTCAATTTCAGATAAAAAATTATCAAAATCAGACAGGCTGTCTAACCCCGTAAACTCACCGCAAACAACCGCAGAAATATTTTCACGGAATTTTTCTATATTAAATAACTGCGTAAAATATCGGTCAAGTTTGTATGCAGGTTCGCCAATATCTTCGGCAAACAAGATAAACTTTTCATCGGGAATAAAATCCGTTCCGCACAAAGAAGCAAGTGTTGCCAAATTTCCGCCAAACAAAACTCCTTCGACTGGAGCAAAATTTTTCTCAGGAGAATTTGATTTTATGCTAAAACGACCTGTTTGCAAAGTTTCAAAAAAATGTTTTTCTGTAAAAGTATCAATTTCACTCGAAAAATCGCCTTGAGCCATTGGTGCTGAAAAATTGAGAAGTCCGCATTTTTTATAAAAAACAGAATTTAGAACAGTTACGTCAGAATATCCGCAAAAAATTTTCGGGTGATTTTTGATAATCGAATAATTGATTTTTTCCACCAATCGCAATGCGCCATAACCACCTCTAGCACATAAAATCATCTTGATTTCATCATCGGAAAAGGCATTATGTAAATCCTCGAGCCGTTGCTGGTCACTTCCCGCAAGATATCCGCTCAAATTGCATTTTATATGAGAACCTAATTTAACTTTAAAACCTTTTTGCTTAAAATATTCTACAGACTGTAAAATTTTGTTAAAATCGACTTCTCCTGACGGAGCAATAATACCGATGGTATCCCCGATTTTGAGTTTCTCAGGTTTAATTAAGTTCATAAACTCTCCTTTTTATTTTATTATTTGTTATAATCATCATATCATGGATAATAATTACATACCTTTATATAGAAAATACAGACCGCAAGCGATAGAGCAAATCGTAGGTCAAGAGCATATCAAAAAAGCACTCGCAAATGCTATCAATATGGATAGAATTTCGCATGCTTATCTTTTCACCGGACCTCGTGGAACCGGTAAAACTTCTACCGCCAGAATTTTTGCAAAATCGCTAAACTGTGTGAACGGTCCTACGATAACGCCTTGTAATGAGTGTGAAAACTGCAAAAACATTACAAATTCAATTCCAATTGACGTTATTGAAATCGATGCCGCAAGTAACCGTTCCGTTAACGATGCTGACGAAATTATCCAAAAAGTCGCCTTGTCACCTGTGCAAAGTCGTTACAAAATCTATATAATCGACGAAGTTCACATGCTTACAAATCAAGCGTTTAATGCACTGTTGAAAACGCTAGAAGAACCGCCCAAAAATGTAATTTTCATCCTAGCAACAACGGAAGTTCACAAGGTTTTGGACACAATTAAGAGCCGTTGCCAAAGATTTGATTTTAAACGTATCACAACCGAAGATATCGTAAAACATTTGCGATACATTGCGGATAGTGAAAAAATAAATATTACGGACGATGCACTTTTATATATTGCACAAAACTCAGCGGGCGGAATGCGTGACAGTATCGCACTTCTTGACCAGTTAAGCGTTCTTAATTCATCTGAAAGTGCGATTTCTGTTGATGATATTAACAGTTTACTCGGCAGATTGTCCTTTTCAACCCTTACCGAACTTTTTAAGGCAATAATTATATCAAACCAAAACGAAGCGTTAAAAGTTCTGAATGACATTTATAACAAGGGAAATGAGCCTGTTCAGATTTTGTCAAACTTGCTTGAATACTTTAGAAATGCACTTATTCTGAAATCTGTTGGAAATAACGTAACAAATTTGGTCGTTCAACTTAATGAAGAGCAAACGCAAACACTTTCAAGTGCATTATCAGATATTGAGGTACATCAACTGGTTTCACTGATTGATAAATGTGCAAATTATATTAAGGAATTAAAATTGACCGCAAATCCTAAATTGTGGCTTGATGTGGCGATTTTGGACATGTCAAATTTAGCTCAAAATACAAAACTTGAAGATTTGCAAAAACGAATTTCACTGCTTGAATCAGACGAGGGTGCAAGACAAATTAACATGTCACCATACAATACGCCGCCAACACCGGTCAAAAAGTCTGAAGTCATGAAACCAATGGGAGCAACACCGCAACCGCAAAGAGTTAAAGAGGTGCAAGCTCCAATGCCAAAAACGCAAGCACCAGCATCTGTTGAAGAAGTTTTGACAGACAGTGTTCCAATGTCAAAATCCGCCTCTCCAAATTCATTGAAAGCTTTGTGGGCAAAATTATTGGAAAATATTTCAAGCTTCCCGTCAAGAGCTATTCTTAAACAACAGGCTATCCCTGTTAAATTAACACCTGACGAGGTTATTATCACAATAAAAAACCCTAGTTGGTTAAAACAATTCGGACCGGAAGGCTCAAAACATTCCTTTATCGTTCAGGCAACAACCGCAATATTTGGAAAATCGGTAGGCAAAGTTATTGTTCGTGCTCCTGAATCAGGTGATGAGGCAATAAAAAAAGAACAAGCAGCCGCAGATGACGAAAAGCCTGCCCCTGCACAAAATTCAACAGCAACCAGACAAGCGCAACAAACTGCCGCAAAAGAAGAGGCTAGAGAAGAAGAGCAGGAAGCCAAAGAGGTAATTTCTTCAATGCCTAAAATACCTCAACCGCCACAAAACCTTCAGCAACCTGTAAGACGAAGAGCATTAGACGGTTCCGATTCTTTCCACTCAGACGGGGTTAATATGGTCATGGATTTGTTTGACGGAAAATTCATCGAATAATTATTAACAAACGTAACAATCTGTAAAAAAACAGTAAATAAAAAGTGTTTAAAATTGTTATTAAAAGTGTAGGCAGTGTGTAATTTTGGAGTTTTGTGCAGTGAAAAACTCGACAGTAGCGATTATTTTTATCATATTGATTGGCGTGGTGTTTGACCAAGCCCAAGCTGCTATTGAAACGATTAAGGACGAACCGTACTTCAAGGTAAGATACGAAAGACCGCATTTACCCGCAAATGTAGGGTCTGCTTATGCTACTTCCCAGCACTTGAACACTTACCACAGCCATTTACAAACGAATAAACAAAGAATTGTTCAGGAGCATAAGGCACAACAAGCAAAACTTGCTGCCATAGAAAAGCGAAAACAAATTGCTCAAAAACTTCTCCAAGATGACAGGCGAGAAAGCATAAGATTTAGAACTGCAGACTGCAAAACACCCGTAAAAATAACGATGAACAACCAACCGATGAAAAATATCATAGATATTTCAAACGGTGGACTTGGCTTAAAAAGTCAGGTTTTGAAGGTTAATGACGAAATTCCGATAGAGGTCTCTTATAAGGGAACAGAGGTTTCAACCACCTTGAAAATAGTAAACAATAATAACGGCAGAGTCGGCGGAAAATTTGTAAAAAACAATAATATAAATGAAGGCAAATTATTGCACATCGCCGCCTTGCTTGAACAAGACAACGAAATGCTGATTACAAGGTTTTAAAAACGCATAGCTGCAAATTGTTTTGTACAGATTCTGAATAACAAACCACTTGCTAAGCACACAAAATATCATTCCAGACAACACAAACAGTAGTGAGTGCTTGGTAATCCGCTTTTGGGAAGATTTCTAAAAACACCTTATACTCTTGCTCGTCTGATTTTTGAGAAGCCTGCAACTCTGTTATTTGATTGTGCGGTCATTTGCACACCTTGTTGCTGATTTCCGCCAAGTTGAGCACCTGCTTGCTGCAAGAAGCTACCGAATTGCATTGCAGTTTGCATTTTTTCACCAAAAGTTGCTTTTCCTGCACTTGCTGCTACGTTTGATTGAGTTTGTGCAAGTGTTGAACCTGCTTTGGCACTATATTTTTCAACGTTAGAATCAGCCTTAGTCATTGCTTTTTCTAATTTTGAAGTATCTTTTCCGACCGATTGTGCTTTGTCAATTTTTGCACTCAACTTGTTTGATACTTTTTGGTTGGCGTTTGCTACTTCTTGGTTTACACCTTTAAAGCCGTTTGAAATTTCTTTTGTACCTTTAGCAGCAGAAACGCCTGACATAACTGCAGCACCGGCAGAAGTCAAAGCTCCTGAAATATTACCTTGTGCTGCGTAAACTGCAGTTTTGGTAACGCTTGCGGCACATTTTCCGTATTGACCGATTGTTTCAACACCAATACCGACTTTTTCAACTGTTCCACCTGCAGTAATCAAGGCTTGACCACCTACAATCATTGCCATACCGGTAGCAATCATACCTTTACCAACATATTGTGTGGTTTGACCTGCCATTACGGTATAACCTGCGATTTCATCTGCTTTATTCGCAATATTCAGAACATTGTTGGACTCTGTTTGTTGAGCGATTACGGCCTTTTGGTTTGCTACTGCTGTTTTTTGGTAAGTTTTTGCGGTTCTTGATAAAGTTCTTACTTTTTTATTTGTTGAAACTTGAACTTTTTTCAATCTTGTTTGAGAAGTCTGCATATCAGATTGAGTTGAACCCAATCTTGAAGATGCAGAAGACAATTTGTTTTGAGCCTCAGTTCTTTCTTCTTCTGTTGCGTTTTCATTAGCTAAAATTGTATTTTGTTGTTCTGCTTCAGTTTGTGCCTCTTCAACTTCGGCTGACAATTTTTCCAGTTTAACGGCAGCCTTTTGCATATCTTTTTGAGATTTTTCAATAGCCTTTTCTTCCGCTTTCATTTGTTTTTGAAATTTCTTGTCATCAGTTTTCATCTTTTTGTTAAGAGATTTCATTTCAGAAGCAGATTTATTCATTTGGGTAGTGCCTTCTTCTGCTCGAGCAGTTGCTGATTTTGAATCATTTGCACTTCCCGTTGCATCAGATTTTGCTTCTTCACCTGCTGCAACATCTGTTTTTTGTTCAGATTTCTTTGTACCGTCAGCATTTTGAGTTTCGTTGTTGTCGTTAGAAACATTTGAAGCTCGTTTACTAATTTCAGATTTTACTCTGTTTAATTTTTTATCAGCAGAATTTTGCAAATATCTTGGAACATTCGAATCTTTCATTTCAGTTAATTGTTGCTTCAAATCGTCCAATTCACTTGCTGAACATGAAGTTAAATTATCAAAATCAATATTGCTGATATCTATTCTTTTTGCATTGTCTTCTTTTTCATTTTTTGGTTCTGCTCTGTCAGTTCTTTGAGAAGAACCTGTTTTTGAAGCTTGGTCAACTGATTTTGCAGTATTTGCTTTCAATAAAGATTCTGTTGCTGAAGTTTGTCTTGCAGATGCGGTTTTATTTGATGATGTAGTTTCAAAATTACCGCTGACTTGATTTGTGTTTGCTTTAAAAATTGACCCGTTCATTGTCATGTGAGCAGGAACTTTTGAAGATAAGCCGGACTTTTGAGCCTGACCATTCTTCATGGTCTTCAAAAGCTTTTGTATATCAATATTTGAATTTACGCCGTTTATACTCACTTTTTAAAGCTCTCCAAATTTTAAACTCTCTTATATATATAAAAAATTTTGAAAGTGCCGAATTTCAGAAGTGTTTAAATTGTTTACATTTAGTTACAATTAGAAAAAATAAGGTTAAAATATTGATATAATTTTATATTTTTGATAAAATTGAGGAGTAAAAGAGATTAGGGAGAACTTTACTATGGATTTGATGAAAGGTAAAAAAGGGGTAATTTTCGGAGTTTCTAACACTCACGGGATTGCTTACGGAATAGCAAAACAACTACATGAAGCAGGTGCTGAAATCGCTTTCACATACGCAGGCGAACCAATGGAAAAAAGAGTTCGTCCGATTGCAGAAAGTATGGGTGCTAAAGTAATCATGAGTTGTGATGTAACGAAAGAAGACGAAGTTAAAGCAGTTTTTGAAGAATGCGAAAAAGTTTACGGAAAATTAGACTTTGTTGTTCACGCAGTTGCTTTTGCTAAAAAAGAAGACTTAATGGGCAGATTTATTGAGACATCACCTGACGGTTGGAATACAGCACTTGGCGTTAGTGCATATTCACTTGTTACAATTTGCCGTCACGCTGAACCTGTTATGAACGAAGGCGGTTCTGTTTTCGCATTGACTTATTTGGGTTCAATCCTTTCTGTTCCAAGTTACAACGTAATGGGTGTTGCTAAAGCAGCATTAGAATCAGCAATGAGATTTTTGGCAGTTGATTTGGGTACAAAAGGTATCCGTGTTAACTGTATTTCTGCAGGACCTGTTAAAACTCTTGCTTCAATGGGTATCAGCGGATTTTCAAAAATGCTTAAAGCTGCTGCCGCTCGTTCTCCGTTAAAAAGAAACGTTGCATTGGAAGAAGTTGGTAACGCAGGTTTGTACTTGGCTTCTGATTTATCAAAAGGTACAACAGGCGAAGTTATCTATGTAGATTGCGGTTGCCACTCAGCATATGCTTCATCTGAAGAAATGGACATTTTGGCAAACAATATTGAATAATTTTAGAATTATTTATAAAGTTGAAAACGGAGAGTTTTTACTCTCCGTTTTTTATGCCCAAAGTGAGTTTTAGGATTTTAGAAACTGTTTAAATCAACCCATCAATATCAAGTTGAATTTGATGTTTTAACTCTTCAATACTGCTAAAATTTTTCTCATCACGAATTTTTTTGTTAAATTCAACACGAATTTCTTTGCCGTACAAATCCGCATTAAAATCAAGAAGATGAGTTTCAAAAGTTATCACTTCACCCATTGTAACTGTCGGGCATGTTCCAAAATTAGAAATTCCACGATATTTTTTATCATTTATCAAAACATTTACATCATAAACCCCATGCGGTGGTTGGATTATTCCGTCAGGATAAAAAATATTTGCGGTCGGAAAACCAATGATTCGCCCTTTTTGCTTACCATGTTGAACTTCACCAAATATCGAAAACTTACGCCCAAGCATATTTTCGGCAAGTTTGATTTCCCCGTTTTCAATAAAATTTCTTATTGAAGTGGAACTGATTTTAACACCGTTTTGCAGAATTTCATGAACAGGTTTATATTCATAGTCGTATCTTGATTTCAATTTCGTCAACAACTCGGAATTTCCCGAACGGCAAGAGCCGAAATGATGATGAAGTCCCGAAGTTATAAATTTGGGCGAAAAATATTTTACCAAAACATTCTCAACATAATCCTGAGCGGTCAGTGATTTAATTTCGTCAAACTCCAACTCCACAACATAATCCACCCCAAGTTTTTCAAGCATTTTGTACTTATCGGAATTTGTTAAAATATACTTAGGAGCCTTAACCCCTCTCAAATAACAAAACGGGTGATTTGAAAAAGTTACAACCGCTGATTTTGTGCCGTTTTGACGAGCAAAACTTACAGCATTACCGATTACCGCTTGATGCCCTAGATGCAAACCGTCAAAGAATCCCAAAGCCAGTGACAAATTCGGTATAATTTTCAATTCTCTGACAATTTCCATTTGCAACATCCTATCGGGTAATTAGTTGAACAAAATTCCAACTATACACGCTGACATATAGCAGGTTAAGGTACCGCAAATCAAAGCACGAACCCCAAGTCTTGCAAGGTTTTTACGTTGATTTGGAGCAAGTTCTCCGATACCGCCGAGTAAAATTGCGATTGAACCGAAGTTACCAAAACTGCACAAAGCAAAACTTGCAATCAAAAAGGCCTTTTGAGAAAGATGTAGTGCAGGATCTGTCAAATTCATATACGCAACCATTTCATTAAGGACAAGTTTTGTACCCATTAAACCACCTACCGTTGTTGCCTCATGAACAGGAACACCCATTGCAAGTGCAAAAATTGCAAAGATTTTGCCCAAAATCATTTTTAATGATAATTGAGACAAATCAAAACCGATTGAAGTAAGATTAAAGTGCAAGTATTTAACAACAAATCCGCCAAAACCGCCCAAGAACCAGTCAACCATTGCAACCAAAGCAACCAAAGCCAAAATCATTGCAACTACATTAATCGCTACCTTCATACCTTCCGAAGCACCTGAAGAAATTGCATCAAAAACATTGACATGCTGTCTGTTGCGTTTACTGAACGATAATTTGAAATCCTTACTTGTTTCAGGATGACCCGTTTCAGGATAGATAATTTTTGAAATTACTAACGCACCAGGAGCCGCCATAACAGATGAAGCTAACAAATATTCGGCAGGAATTCCCATTTTTATGTAAATTGGCATAATAGAACCAGAAATACAAGCCAAAGAACCTGACATCGATGCCAACAACTCAGAACGTGTCAAATTTGCAAGATAAGGTTTAATCATAATTTGTGCAACGATTTGCCCTACAAAAGCACTTGCAACATTAGACAAGGCTTCAGCACCGCTCACGTCTAGCAATTTATTCATACCTTTACCTAAAAAAGCTACAACTCGTTGCATTATTCCGTAATGGTACAAAATATTTACTAAAATCATCATAAATACAGTTGAAGAAATCAACTGCAAAGCAAAAATCGACCCCCCATGACCGACAAAAATTTCACCGAATTTACTGTTAATCAAACCGCCAAAAACGAACTCTCCGCCTTGCGTTGCAAAAACCAAGAGCTTTTGAATAAATTTACCGATAAGTTTGAACATGTCCTGTCCGAATTTAACCTTGAAAATAAAAACAGCAAGAAAAACTTGTAACAAAAAGCCCATTCCGACTGTTTTCAAGTTTATATTCTTCTTATTATTCGACATCAAATAAGCCAATGCGAAAATTAAAATAATACCGATGATTCCAATAAATCTGCTCATACTACCCCTTTTGATATAAAGTTATATAACAATTATACAAAAAAAAGAAGCCATAACGACCTCTTTTTTATAAAAATGTGATAAAAGTTAATGATACTATTTTTTTGTAAAAAATGCCATAATTTTATCAATCAAACCCGCTGACTCATCCGAATCACCCGCCAAGTTTTGCAACCTGTTCAACTTATCTTGAGCCTTTTTGATTTCGACCTCATCATTACACATTTCCAAATATTTTGTATAAGCATCAATAGCATTTTGTTTTGATTTGATTTTTTCATAAGCAGCCGCCAAATCTTTTAGCACCGCCAAATCTCGCTTATCTGCAACATATAACATTTCAAGATAATCTGTTTGCGAAGCATAATCACCGATACTTTCTTTATACTGAGCAAGTTTTCTCAGTGCTTCTTTATTTTTAGAATCAATTTTGATAATTTTTTCATAATATTCTGCTGCATGGTTGATTTCTTTCATTTCTGTCAACATATCTGCAAGCGAGAACAGTACGTTTACATCATTATCTTTGATTTTAACGGCATTCATAAAATCATTAATTGCCACATCATTATTACCTCGCAACATGTTGTATCTGCCCCAATTCAAGTGAGAATTGTATTGATCACCCGTTTCATCGTAAACCAACGCCCTCATTTGATAAGTCAACGGAGAATTTTGTTCCACCTTGTTATACTCTTCAATATACTCCAAAGCTTTGTCAAAATCTTTTGACGTGTAAGCAAATTGAGCCATTAGCGTGAAGTATCTCGGGAGTTTTTTGTATTCCTCTGGTAAATTTTCCAATTTTTCACGAGCCTCATCTGATTTGCCTTCTTCCAGCAAACATTGGATTTTTACCAATTCGTTTTTGGTACAATCAATCGCTTTGTCCGCTTCGCCACTTTTTAAATAAACTGCGGCAAGTGCTTCGTTGATATGGTCATTGTCATAACCTTTTTCTTTTGCCTTGTTTAAAGTATAAATTGCACTTGAATATGCTTCATCTTGAAGATAAACATCTGCTAATTGCAAAAATACCTCTTCAGGCACACCATCATGCTCTAATATAAGGTTAAATTCGTCAATCGCCTTATCTCTTTTGCCCGTTTTAAGGTAAAGATTAGCCAAAGTCAAATGAGTCATAATTAGTTGACGTTCTTCGTTTTCATCAATATGAGCCAAAGCTTTTTTGAAATCATTTATCGCAAATTCAAATTTTCCTTCAATAGAATTCTTGTTTCCTCTATAAACATAATATTTGTAGCGGTCTTTGTTTTCATAAATCGACATCAACTGTTCAAAAGCCAACGAATTGCTTACATCCAGTTGCAAAATAGCATAATAATATTCCGCAGCCTCGTCAGGTCTGTCCAAAATCAACGAAAGATGTCCTAAACGCTCCAATAAGGCAATATCTTGCGGATTTTGTGCAAATTCTTTTTTGTATTCTTCAAGAGCCTGTTCGTACTGTTCGTTTGCTTCAAATTGCTCTGCTAACTGTAAACTCATATTATTTACTCCTTAATACCCTAATCTGGTGCTATTATACATCAAATAAAGATTTTCTCAAACCCTAATTGTACATGTTTTGGGCTTTTGCAATTCCGTTGTCAAAATAATATTTAATCGCTTCGACAGATTTTTTTATTACGGGTTTCAAATTTTCTAACTGTTCCGGTGTGAAATTTTGCAAAACAAAGGCTTCCGAAGGAATTGGCGGTTGCGGACCGATTCCAATTTTCAGGCGAGCAATATTTTTTGTTCCCAAATATTTAATAACGGATTTAATACCGTTATGCCCGCCGTCAGAACCGTTGGTTCTAAATCTCATCTTGCCGACATCAAGAGACAAATCATCATAGACAATTATCACATCACTAACCGAGATTTTGTAATAATTCATGACAAGTTGAACCGCCTCACCCGATAAATTCATAAAAGTAGTAGGCTTAATCAATATATAATCCTCAGTTCCAACTTTGAACTTTATCAAAAAACATTTCAATTTTTTTTCCTCTTTAAACGAGGCACCGACTTCAAGTGCAAACTTATCCGCCACCATAAAACCTGCATTATGACGAGTAAAACAATATTTATCACCGATATTTCCCAAACCGACAACTAATTTCATAAATTTTCCTTTAATCCTTACTATACATTATATTTAACATTTTAACGTAAATAAAAATTACCAAAATGGAATATCAACTGTATGCTTAACAAAAATATAAAAAATTATTACATTATAGAAAAATGAGGGAGAAACAATGAAACACGAAACAAAAACCTTGAAAAGTTCTGAAAAAGTCGCAAAATTTCTTGAAGATAACGGATTACACAAAAAAGATTTCGCCGAAATGATAGGCGTAACGCTATCTTACGTTTACAATCTGATTGACGAAACCATACCATTTTCAACAAGAAGTACAACGATTGAAAGAATTGCAACAGTCATGAACGTCAAACCTGAAGATTTTGAAGAATACAAAATTCCACAAGAACCGATTCTGCAGGACGACACGTTGGAACTGTTAAAAAGCGTAATAGCAGAGAAAAAAATCAGTATTGTGAATTTGCTAAAATCCTTTCCTCGCAAAAAACGAGTTGAAATAGTGGACATGCTAAGAGGTGCTGCACCGATTCCAATAGATTACAAGGAACTTTCAACGATAGGACAAGTTTTAGAACTCGACGGGTCGGACATTTACACTCTGTGGGAAGATAGAGTTAAACAAGTTCTTGAAAATAACGGAATGAACTTAAACAGCAATGCCGCACTTGTAAATTCAATGTTTGAATGTGCGAAAAAATATACAAATTTAGAGTAAAAGCCCGATATCACGGGCTTTTTCATATTATAAAAATATTTCCTAAAAAAAATTACAAAAAAATGGTTGACAGAGAAAAATGTTCTTGTTATTATGAGTACACACGGTGAGTTCACCGATAGCCAAAGGAAATATGAATAGTTAATAAGCGCTTGTAGCTCAGCAGGTAGAGCACTCCCCTTTTAAGGGATAGGTCGCGCGTTCGAATCGCGCCAAGCGCAAATTTTTAAAAAGGACGATGAGTCCTTTTTTTATTGGGAAATTATTTTATGAAAAAAGATGCGAGTTCATATCGCATCTTTTTATTTAATTAGTTTCAAAAATTTTCTATTATTTAATTGACGCTACATTATTTAATTTACTTGTGGCTTCAAGGAGTTCAGTGTATTCGATTTCACCGTCGGCAAGTTTTTCAATAAGTCGAAGTTTCGGACAATTCTTCATTTCAAAAGGATGTTCTGCTGCTTTCAAAATTTCAGGTTTCAAAAAATTGTCAATAAAGTTTGCATGGTGTCTGCAACCTTTTTGTGCCATGCAAGTTTTTAACTTTGCAAAATATGGTGCCAAATTACACAAGTTTTCAGCAGTAATTTGTCCAAGTTCCTCTTTATTCATAATTGCCCATAAATATTCAATCGCCGAAACTGTGGCTGATTGAGTTTCTTTTGAACTTTCTGTAAAAAGTTTAATTATTTCCGCTTTAGCTTTTTCACTTCTAGTATCATTTTTAATAAAACTGCAAATAGAGCTTAACTCAGAAACATCAATGTTCATAACTCCTTTTTGAGAAGTAGGGAATAACACTGCTTCTACAAGAGGTTTCATGGCTGAAGAATCAGATTTTAGGACCTCACCTAATATTTCACAAGTTCTTATTACACCTCCGTAAGACGGTATAACATTTTTCTGTGCTAAATATTGAACACAATCAGCATAAAATTGGAACCTCTTACTGTCTGTTTCATCACCCATTATAGCCTTTTTGAAATTGTTTTCCAAAAAATCATGGACATATTTTCTATTATTAGCGTAACTGTAATTCCAGTTTTCCTCAAACAATCTGTCAATTTCTGAAATCTTTTTATAATGTTCCGCAACACCTTCATCTAAATTTTGCAAAACTTTTTCTACAGGCAAATTCAAGTCCTTCAACATAATTTTTACGACTTGATATTTATTAGCATCAACAATCCCGTTTTCTTTTAATCTTGTCAACAATTCGGAATCGCATTCTCTCCAAGGGGTATCTTTCGGACAATAAGTCGATGAGATTGGTCCTTGAATATCGATAAAATCAGAATTTGGAGTTTCGATACCGTGAGCCGATTTTTTACGAGTAAGAGAAGCAATTTCACACAACTGAGCATCTGCTGTCTTTATCGGATACTCGTTTTTGGTTTTACATTCGTTCAAAATTTGTTGTACCATTTTTTCATCTTTGAAATGTCTTGTCGAAAAACTGTCATAAAAACGCAAAGCCACAGAGTCTAAATGCTCAATTCCGTTTTGTGATGCAAAAACGACCTGAGCTCTTGACTTAGGGAATTTTGTCAAGAATTTAAACAAAGCCACGGAAGGTTTTGAAATACCTTGTTCGTTACCCGAAATTACAGACCTTCCGATTTGTTTAATAATTTCATTTGTCGGAACGCCGTTTTCCCAAGCATGAGTTGCTTCACTGGCATATTGAAGAATCACATCAGGCGTTACATGCATTTTAGGATCAAATGATGACGGAACAATCTGTTCCCTAAAATGAATATGCTGTAAGACGGATTGAGAGTCAAAATTCAAATCAGTATCAGGATAGTAAACATTGCTCAATTTTGTTTGGCCATACGGTTCTCGCAAATCATTTATAATCGTTTGGGATAAATTAACATCATCTTCCCCGTATTTTGAAAACTGTACAGGGCGATAATCAGTCGAATAATTATATAATTCGTTATCTCGCATAATATCGGGAGCATTATCATTGGAAACTCTTTCAAAAGACATTCTGTCATTAACAGCTCCTACAGGTGTTGAATCTGTACTCAAACTTGCAGGTTTTCGACCAACAGTATAAGAAACTATTTCATCATCAATATCAGTTACCGGTTTTAGAGATTTTTCCACTATTAGATTAACTTTTTGCGGTTTACATTCAGCCAAAAACCTTTTGCCTTCAATACTTTTAATAATATTATAAATTGACGAAGAATAAATTTTCATTACCTAATCCTTATAAAATACTACACATAATCAGTAAAATAATCGTGAAGGAGAAAAATTGCCTTAAAAGAAGGGACAATTAATAATTATTTACAAACTAATCAGCAGAACTTACAAAATATTCTTTACCATCTTCAATAACAAGTGCAGTCAACGGAGCATTAGGAAATTTTCCACACCCTGTATCAATGCAAATTTTATCGTCCCAAACCTGCGGTTCAGGGAACTCCGTATGTCCGAAAATAATTTTATAATCAAAATCGTGTTTATGTTCAAAAAACGCATGACGAATATAAACCATGTCAACTTCACTTTGTTTCTCGAGCGAAACACCTATACGAAAACCGGCATGGACAAACAAATATTTTCCGATGATATGATAATATTTTAAATTACGGAAGAAATCCCCGTGAATCTTCATAATATTTTCAAACGAGCCGTAATTTTCAACCGTACTGTCACCGCCATAATTCCAAAACAGATAGTTATAATAATCATCAGAATTTGCGTGCATCATTGCATATTCATGTGAACCGATAAGATAAACGCAATTACAAAAGTCACCCAACTCAATCGCAGTATCGACAACCTCTTTGGACTTTTTGCCTCTATCAATATAATCGCCACAAAAAACTACTGTATCGTCCTTTGACAGTGCCAAATTATCTAACAAACGGGCAAGCTTATCATATTCACCGTGAATATCCGAAATCGCAACAATCTTACTCATACTACAAATTTATTATAAAATTGGCGAAATTACAATAAAAAAACAGCCAACGAAAATCCGCTGACTGTTTTTGTTTTTTATTATTAAATTATGCAACTTTGTCCATTTTTTGAGTAGAATTTTTATGAGCATTGCGATACAACATGTAAGCTCCTGACAATACCGCAACCCCACCAACAATGGCAAAGATTAGTTTCATCGGACGAGTTTTAGCTGTTGAACCGATAATTTCTTCCGCACATTCACGATATTCACCCAACGCCCCCATTACTCTACGCATAGGTCCTTGATATCTGTTTGTAATAGGTTTATCGGACTCAAAAATAGTTTCCATATAAACCTTGTTTGCAGATTTTCCGTTGTTATACTCTGCATTGTTGTGCCAATCAACTTTTTCTTCAATGTTTTTCTTACATTTTGCGACATAACTATCATAATTATCTTTGTACTCATAGAACATTTCTTTAATCATGTCGCTCGTTTGCTTAGACTGACGACTTACACGAGCATTATCAATGGTTTCTGCAGAATCTGTCCATGACAAACCATATCTTTCAGGAGTCAATTCAACAGGTTCTTTTGTCATAAATCCGTTTGAAGAATTTGTATAGTCAACAGGCCCGCCTGTTTTTGTAATCCCGTATGGAGTACCTGCAATTTTAGATTCAACAGGAGTAATACCACACATTTCACGGCGAGAAGTGAACAAACCGTAATGAGCACACGCTACAAGTCTGTTTGGAGTAAACCCGTCAATGTACATAATGTTGTGTTTGTAAATTCCACCGTCAAGTTTTGAGATTTCCTGAATATCACGAACGATAGCCTTGTAATCTCTATCATTTTCGTTCCATTTACCTGCTCCTAACAAGACTTTTACCTTCAATTTATCCTCTTGCGGAACATCTTTTCGTTTTAAGAAATCCAAAAATCCACCCGTTGAAATAGGAAAACCTTTTTGTTCATCAGGACGACCAAAACCGAACAACAGAATTTCACCGTCTTTAATTGGTGACAAGTAATTTATAACAGTATTATGCTGTGCAATTTGGGCTTCATTGAAGAAGAGTTTTTTCAAAGAATCTTCGCCTTTTTCACCTGCTTCATAAATCAAACTTGTAAGCCATCTTGCATTCTTTTCTTTTGCCGCTACGACTTCTTTGATATTTGTTCCGTCATATTTAAACGGAGTAAAGCCTTTTGCTTCTGACAAACCGTTAGCACCACGACCAAATTGAACATTTGCATCGTCTAAACGCATATTTTGAGGAGTAACCCCGTTTACCGCTGATTTTGTTTGGATTGCGGCATAATCAGAAGTCAAATATTTTGCAGCCTCAGGAGTTTCCAAGCTCTTCATTTCTTTATCAAATTGCAAAGAAACAGTACCGGTAGATACATTTTCAGGGTTAACTCTTGCTGTAGAAATACCTGTTTTTAACACGTTATAGCAACCCGAACCGTCACGGAAGTTTCTCAAATGCGGTTCCAAAATACTCCACGCAATTTGTTGCTCTCTCGGAGACAATGCTTCCCCGTTATCAATTCCGAATTTCTTAGCCTTTTGTAAAATATCGAAATAAGGGTTCTTTTTAAGTTCTTCAGCAACGCTTGCATCGTCAACAATAGTCATCATTTTGAACGGGTCATTAGTAACGCCTTGATAATTCCTTCCCGTATTGTGAGCAATAATATGAACCTTCAAACCGTTAACCTCGGTATCTCCCGCTGCAGACATATTCGCAATATGGTTACCGTAAGTGCTTGAAACCCTGTCATGACAAAGTACGTTTGCAGGATTGAAGAAACCAAATTCTTCAGTATTCATCTGTTTATGAAGAATATTTGTTAACGCACGCATCTCATCTGATGAAACAATTTCAGAATCAAAACTTCCGTTTCCGAAACTATCATAGGAATAAGGTTTTGCCGTTCTTGCCAAATCTCTTGTATAAACAAAATAGTTAGGAAAATCTTTTATTATGTTATAAGACGGGTTATTTGACGAAATTTTAAATAATTGGTATGGAACTTTTTTAGTTTCACCCAAAACTTCATCCGATAATCTTGTAATTTCCCCCTTAACACTTGTCGGCTCAATAATACAATATCTTGTTTTTGCATCAGAACCAATACCTTGCGGACAACTTTCAACAACATAACTTAATTCTGATTCTTTAAGTTTTAACTTTTTAGCAACTGCTGCCAAATCCTCACCATATTCAGCACTATAAAAGTTTTTTGCAGGCATATAATCAGGCAACGGTTGTCCCGCAGGATATTCACTTTCTCTGTGAATTAAAAACTTATGACCGCCTTTTTGGTTGTTATAATTCCAAATCGGCATGAAGCTTCTTGCATCAACATTTTCATGAGCCCTCAAACTGTCAGGAAGCTCAAGCCCTACAACAGCTTCACCACCCTGAAAAGCCTCAGGAAGACCTAAACCCTTATGCTCAGGGGTAAGCGATGCCACCTGATTCAAATGTTTTACTCCGCCCTGAAATGCAATATTAGAAGGTGTTTGAGCCTTTACTACTCTTTTTTTATTGTTTTGTACGCTATTTAATCCGTAATTTCCCCTTACAATGTCAACTCGCATAGACCACCTAACTCTTTCACTTTATCTCACTAATGTTATAAAACACCTAAAAAAAAAATTTAATACCTAAATAAGAAAACGTTAAGAAAATGTTACATAGTCACAAGGACTATGTAACATTACGATTATTTATACAGAAGGTGTTGTTTCTTCAGAAACTTCAGCCTCTTTGTCTTTCTTTGCTCTTTTCTTTGCCTTATCAAAAGTAATTTTGCCTTCTTGCATAGTTACCTTGATAGTATCACCCGGACCGTATTTTCCTGAAAGGATTTCTTCTGCCAAGCTATCTTCCATTTTACGTTGAATCAATCTACGCAACGGTCTTGCACCGTAGGCTTCGGAATATCCGCTTTCTGCCAAATGATCCTTAACTTCATCTGAAACTTCAATATTCAAATCTTTTTCAGCCAAACGTTTGAACAAGTCTTTCAACATCAAGTCAACAATTTGTCTGATTTCTTCCTTAGACAAGTGAGCGAATACGATTGTTTCATCAATTCTGTTAAGAAATTCCGGTCTGAATGCCTTTTTCATTTCTTCTGCAACAGTATCTTTAAGTTTTTCATACTTGCTCTTAGACTCATCTTCGGCAGTTGTGAAGCCAAGTTTTGAAGTATTTGTAATCATACTTGCACCAACGTTAGACGTCATGATGATAACAGTATTTTTGAAACTGATATGACGACCTTTAGAGTCTGTCAAACGTCCATCATCAAGGATTTGAAGCATAATATTGAATACATCCGGATGAGCTTTTTCGATTTCATCGAACAATACAACAGAATAAGGTTTCTTTCTAACCAATTCAGACAAATGACCACCGTCATCATAACCAACGTATCCCGGAGGTGAACCGATAAGTTTTGCGGTAGAATGTTTTTCCATAAATTCAGACATATCTACTCTTATCATGTTATCTTCAGAACCAAACATTGCTTCTGCCAACGCTTTTGCCAATTCAGTCTTACCAACACCGGTAGGACCGCAGAAGATAAAACTACCGATTGGTCTGTTTGGTGATTTCAAACCTACTCTTGCACGTCTGATTGCCTTTGAAATAGCAACAATCGCATCATGTTGACCGATTACACGTTTGTGAAGTGTATCTTCAAGTTTCAACAATCTTTCACTTTCACCTTCTGTTAACTTGGTAACAGGAACGCCTGTCATCATTGCGATTACTTCCGCAACATTTTCAGCAGTAACAGTTGCCTTGTTTGCTTCGTTTTCATTACGCCATTTTTCTGAAACTTCACGAATTCTGTCTTTCAAATCCGCTTCATCATCACGAAGTTGAGAAGCCGTTTCAAATTCTTTGTTTCTGATAGCATCTTCTTTTTCTTTAATCAAAGATTTTAATTGTTTTTCAAGTTCTTTGCCTTCAGGGCACATGTTAGAAACTTTTAGTCTGACCTTAGAACTTGCTTCATCAATTACGTCAATCGCTTTGTCAGGTAAAAATCTGTCATTAATATATTTGCTTGACAATTTAACCGCCGCTACGATTGCTTCATCTGAGATAATCAATCTGTGGTGTTCTTCGTATTTCGGCTTCAAACCTTTGATAATCTCAATTGATTCTTCGATTGAAGGTTCATCAATTTGAACAGGTTGGAAACGTCTTTCTAACGCAGAATCTTTTTCGATGTATTTTCTGTACTCATCAGAAGTTGTAGCACCGATAACTTGAATTTCACCTCTTGATAAAGCAGGTTTCAAGATATTTGCGGCATCTATCGCACCTTCAGCGGCTCCTGCACCAATCAAAGTGTGCATTTCATCAATTACCAAGATAATATTTCCTGCTTGACGAATTTCGTCCATAATCTTTTTAAGACGTTCTTCAAATTCACCTCGATATTTAGTACCTGCAACAAGTAACCCCATGTCTAATTGGATAACTTTTTTACCGTCCAAAATATCAGGAACTTCAGCATTCACGATACGGATAGCAAGCCCTTCCGCAACAGCGGTTTTCCCAACACCCGGTTCTCCAAGTAATACCGGATTATTTTTGGTTCTTCTTGCCAAAATTTGAATTACACGTTCAATTTCTTTTTCTCTACCGACAACAGGGTCAAGTCTTAATTCTTGAGCCGCCAAAGTCAAATCTCTGCCAAACTCATCAAGGCTAGGTGTTTTTGTTTTTCCGCCTGAAGTTGATGAACTTGGACCTGCAGAAGAGGTTGAACCTGAAGTTGTGGTTTTTGATTCTCCTAACATCTTAACAACATTACTTCTGACTTTGTTCAAATCTACACCTAAGTTTTCCAAAACTCTTGCGGCAACGCCTTCTCCCTCACGGATTAAGCCTAACAACAAGTGTTCTGTTCCGATGTAATTATGACCTAATTGTCTTGCTTCATCCCAAGATAATTCAAGAACTCTTTTAGCTCGAGGGGTGAACGGAATTTCTACCGCAACGAACCCGGAACCACGACCGATAATCTTTTCGACTTCGGTTCTTGCATCCTTGAGGTTAACGCCCATAGACTTAAGGGTTTTTGCGGCAACACCAGTACCTTCCCCGATTAAACCGAGAAGTACTTGTTCAGTACCGACAAAGTTATGCCCTAATCTGCGAGCCTCTTCTTGAGCGAGCATAATAACTTTTATAGCTTTTTCTGTAAAACGTTCGAACATTATTTTACTCCTATCTCTCCTTATGTAAAAATTATACACAAAATATAAAAAAGTTTCAATATGTAAATAGGGCTTAATATACTAATGAAGTAACAGAAGTGGAATAAGAAATGATTATGTATGCCTACACTTTGTTCTGTTTTGATTAAGGAAGTATTACAAATAATTTGGGACTTAAATATTTGTTTTATTTTGACTATGGAAGAAATGCTGAAACACCGTACTCGCACTAAATGTGTCTTCACTTCGTTACACACTCTGCTCGTGCTGTTCAGCATGACTATTCAGTGAGCATAGTACAGTTTTCGACATTCGAAATAAATAATCATTCAATATTCATCAAACAATCACTCAAATCTTTTAAATCAGGATTAACCTCAGATATTAAGCCCATTTTCCAATTTCTATGCCACCTTTTCAACTGTTTTTCTCTATTCAATGCGGCTTCCAAATCTTCCGTACCTTCAAAATATACAAGTTTATCAATATTATATTTTGACGTAAAACCTTCAACAATCTTATTTTTATGCTCAAGAACTCTTCTTCGCAAATCATTTGTTACACCGATATAAAAAGTTGTATTTGCAAAATTTGTCATTATGTAAACATAATATTGTTTTTTCATATCATAATAATAGCATAAGAAACATATTTGGTGGGACTTCTTACCTGCCCGAAAGAGTCACCCTGAATTTATTTCAGGGTCTCTTCATAGCAAGGTATTACAAGGAATTTTGGGCTTAAATTTTTGTTTTATCTTGATTTTGGAAGAGACTCTGAATCAAGTTCAGAGTGACGATTTGGTGTGCTTAGTACAGTTCTTTGCATTTGAACTACATGACGATTTAGTGTGGCTTCTAAACCTTACAACACAACAATACTACTCACTTACACAACAAAACGGGCTCTTGAGTGAGCCCGTTTGATATATATTTGGGGTTGTTATTAACCTTGACCTGTGTAGTTTGGAGCGAGGTTCTTGGCATCCGCTTGTTCCATCTTCTTGCAAGCCTCGTAATCGGCTTGTGCGATTTGGATTTGTGATTCCAAGGAATCCTTTTCCGTTTGCAAGGAATCTTCTTCCATTTTCAAAGGTTCCAGCATTATATCGTTCATGTTTTCGTATTTTTCTTCGATTTGGTTCTTCAGTTGAGCCAATATCATTTCGTTTGATGAAGCCATTTGAGTCTTTAATTGAGTATATTGACCGATGAAGGCTTGATCTTGAGCATTTACAGATGTACAGTTCAACAATGAACTTGCATCTGCTCCTCCTGACAACAAAGCCATAACATTTGGATTATTCGACACCATGCCATTCTGAGCAAGAGCACCGAGAATAGCACCTGACATACCACTGTTTGCCATTTGTTGTTGCATTGCCAGGCTATTCAATTCCATTTTCTTTTGTGTTTCGAGCATTTTAGACATTTTTTCGATTTGGCGAGTTGTGCGTCTAGCCTTCGACTGAACGCGCATCATGCGTGCTTGCAGATCTCTGACCCTGCGGCCCGCCATCAATTTTCCAAATGCTCCTAATAAGAAACCCATTGCCTCGTTTAATCCTTATGTTTTGTCCTCGTAATTATATAAAGTATTTTCTTCCGCAATAATTGCCTTTTTTGAATAGTCATGTTAAGTAATGTTACAAAAGTTTTCATGTTTTTGTATATACTTTTTATATAATGAATTATTTATTCCAGTATTTACAAGGGTTTCGGCGATTGACATTTTTTCATGAAATTTTCATGCTATGAGCGACTTTCAGCCATGTTGAGCGATATTTTTATATCAATTTGTGATATCATGAAACAAAATTCAGACTTGGAGACAAAACATGATAAAGAAACTTTTTAATACAAAAACTATAATTTTCTTAATATTAGTAGGAATTTTGCTCTTCTTAATTCCAAAGCTTACCGAACTGATAATGCTATTGTTCGCTTCTTATGTAATCGCAGCAGCCTTGAACCCGTTTGTAAACTTTTTGGAAACAAAGATTAAAAACCGAGCAATTTCAGCATTAGCAATTTTATCAACAACGTTATTTGTACTTTTGGCATTGCTATTCCCGATTATTGCCGCATGCTACAAGGAAATAGAGTTATTTGCTATGATACTCCCGCAAAAAATCACGACTATATATAATATAATAACGAACACAAAATTATACGGGAAAACCATTGCCTCATACATTCCGATGGACAATCTGGCAAACAGCACCCCTGACATTGCTCAAAACCTGTTCAATCAATCTTGGAACGTCACAATGGCGGCAGGTCAAACAATCTTCATTTGCTTAGCACTTGCAATGTTTATTTATTATATATTGGTGGATAAAAAATATCTCATCACAAAGTTTATTGAGTTTTTCCCGCCAAAACTAAAATCAAAAGCAGAGCTTATATTGTATAATATAACGACTAAAGTCGGAAACTATGTAAGGGCTCAAGTTCTGTCAATGGTAACCGTTGGCGTTATGGTAACCCTTGAAGTTGCACTGTTAAAGATTGACTACCCGATTTTGTTAGGTTTAATCGCAGGTATTTGTGAAATTATCCCTGTTCTTGGTCCTTCAATCGCAATCGGTGTTATAGTAATTGTCGGTTTTCAACTCGGACTTGGCAAAATTATTCTTGCAGTCGTACTGTTCTTGGTTATCCAACAGGTTTCAAATTACATAATAAGACCGTTCTTATTCGGTAAATTCATGCAACTTCACCCGATAAACATCATGGTGGCACTTTTTGTAGCAGAAAGATTTTTAGGAGTATGGGGTGTAATCTTATCACCAGCAATCGCCGCTACAATCTGTGTTTTGATTGACGAATTGTATTTGAAACCAATCAACGACAACGAACAGGAAGCTCAGACAGTAAAAATTGAAGAAGGAAAAGAAATTGCAGAACAATAGCGAAATCTATCTGTACAACAAAAGCATAAAAAAAGATTACGACTACAAAATGTGGTTCTTTTTCCCCGGTTGCGAAGCCTTTGCACTCTCTTCTCTAGGTTATTTGTGGTTATTCAAAACCATTGATGAGCGTGAAGACATCGAGATAGAACGGGTTTATTCGGATTCAAAAACCACAAACATTATGCGTAATGAGATTTCACTAATCGGAATTTCAAATTCGTTTGACATGGATTTCTTGGAGATTTTCAAATTTTTAGAAAAAAACAATTACGAATTTAGAGCAAAAGACAGAAAAGACTCTGACCCGATGATTTTTGCGGGCGGTCCAGTAATTACAGCAAACCCCGAACCCTACAAAGAAATCTACGATTTTATGATAATCGGTGACGGGGAAGACGTTAACACACAAGTGATAGAAATTTGCAAAGACAATCAAGACAAGCCAAAGCAGGAAATACTTGAGTTATTGAGCAAAGTCGAAGGGGTCTATGTTCCGAGCGTAAATCAATCGATAGTAAGGAAAATTACAAAAAAATTATCGCAATGTATCTACACACCGATTTTGAGCGAAAAATCCTTTTTCCCAAACACTTTCATTTTGGAAGTAGAACGTGGTTGTGCGAACAGATGCGGTTTTTGCCTTGCTTCATATATCAATTTACCACTAAGATTTGTTCCTTATGAAAAAATTATAGAAGCCATTGATTTAGGATTAACAAAAACAAACAAAATCGCACTTCTCGGAGCACAATTAACAGCACACCCGAAATTTGAAGAAATTTGCAAGTACATCGGCGACAAAATCGACAACGGCGAAAATATCGAAATGAGCGTATCTTCGCTAAGAGTTGATTCATTCAAACCAGAAATAGTCAACACTCTTGTCAAAGCAGGTCAAAAAAACTTAACCTTGGCACTTGAGGCTGGCAGTGAAAGATTAAGAAGGGTAATTAACAAAAACCTGACGGAACCGCAAATTTATCAGGCAATAGACGTTGCCATTGAGTGTGGACTAAAGGGAATGAAGTTTTACGGAATTTTAGGGCTACCGACAGAAACGGACGAAGATGTGCAAGAAATTATAGAACTTTCTAAACGAATAAAAAAACGTCACAAACAATTTGACATATCATTTGGGTTTTCAACCTTTGTACCAAAGGCTCACACACCGTTCCAATGGTGCGGAAGAACTTCTGACAAGATTTTAGAAAAACGTATTCAATATTTAACAAAAGGATTAAAGAAAATCGGGGTTAAAATTAATGTTTCCAGTCTGAAATGGGATTATATTCAAGCCGTACTTTCTCGTGGGGACGAAAATTTGACGGAATATTTAATAGAAAGTTACAAAAACGGCGGCAAAACTGGAGCCTTCAAAAAAGCGGCAAAATTATTAAAAATAGACACCGACCATTACGCAACAGAAAACTATGACCCAATGGCAGAATTACCGTGGGATAAAATAAGCATGCGACCTGAAAAAGAATTTTTAATAAAGGAACATGCCGGTCTGCTAAGCAGAGAATAAAAACTAATTCAACGGCAAATACCCTGAATATACAAGACTTTCCCAACCGTCAAAGTAAGTAATTTGAGTTGCACTACCCGTTCTTATATAAATTTGAGAAAATCTGTCGGCAGGAATATTCAACGCCGAACAAATTACCGCCTGAATTACATCAGGGTGAGTTACAATTATAATACGGTTTCCTATATTTTCTTCAACAAGGCTGTCTATCGTCTTTTTTATTCTTGCTACAAAAGCTGATGTACATTCCAAATCTCCGAGTTTTTCATCGGGAGTTTCAAGTATTTTAGGATAAGAATTCGGATATTTCTTCAAAATCTGTTCAAGAGTTAATCCGTTCAAAGCACCGTTTTTTCTCGGTTTTAAGTCGTCCAAAACTTTGTAATCAGTCTTGAAAGCCTTTGAAATTATCATAGCCGATTGAATTGTACGAACGGAAGGTGAGGTGTAAATTCCGTCATTTTTTACCCCTCTTGCTCTTATATAATTTGTCATGGCATCAATTTCCGACACCCCGAGTTCCGATAACGGCGGATAGTTATCAGCATCCGATAATCTCATTTCCTCAGAATAAATCGTTGCTCCGTGACATATAAACGTTATCTTACATTTTTTTCTGAAATACATAACAATACCTTTATTTACATTATAGCACACATTTTATTTTTGCGATAGTATATTATTAAAAAGGAGAGTTTTCATGGAAGGTAAAGCTTTTAAATTCGGTGATAATATTTCAACTGACCACATCGCACCGGGCAGATTGTACCACTTGAGGTCTAACTTGCCGGAATTCGCTAAACATGTGTTGGAAGACGCTGACGAAACCTTTGCTCAAAGAATGAAAAAAGGCGATTTTGTCGTTGCAGGTTCAAATTTTGGCTTGGGTTCATCAAGAGAACATGCTCCGCTAATTATGAAAATTGCCGGCGTTGGTGCTGTTTTGGCAAAATCTTTTGCAAGAATTTTTTACAGAAACGCAATAAATATCGGTCTGTTGGCTATTGAATGCGACACTGATGCTATTGACGACGGCGATGAATTGGAATTAGATATAGAAAAAGGCGTAATTACAGATTTGACAAACGGTGCAATTATCCAAATCGAACCGCTACCTGCCGTTATGATTAAACTTTTGCAAGACGGCGGACTTGTGGAACACATTAAAAAGAACGGTGATTTTAAACTTACGGACTAATTGCATTTTCTTTGCCACTACTTGTATAATATGCTTAAATTATCTTTAAATTATAATAATCTTAAATAAAGACGAAGGGGAAATTTTAATATGAATATTCAAGAACGTACCGAGAGTATTAACGATGTTATCCGTAAACTTGCCGAATTTATCCAAACTAATGAGTTGGTTAAAGACGATTTTAACGAATACTTGAGAACTATCGGAGCAAACTCAAACAACAGAGTGCCTCTACAATCGGCATGTTTTAACTATATCTTGGAAAGAAATCTTGGCGAAGATTTGAAAAGTATTCCACAACTATACTTAGAGAATACAAAAAAATTAAGCAAAGAAACCAAATCAATTATTGAAGCCATCGATAATTCGATTTCTTCGGTTTTTGAAGTTAAAAGAGTTCTAAAAAACGGTTTTGAATTATTCAATATTGTTAATGAACGCAAATATATGATTACTTCGCTAATGAAGATGACTTCACTAAAATCTATCGGCTCTGGTGATTATGTAATTGCAAGAATCGTTAATTTCGGCGGAGATTACTATTTGTTGGAAATCTCAGGAGTTTTACCTATTACTAAAAAAGATGAAGCTTATCGTTTTGCAGTTGCAAAAATTATTCAAAACCCTGAACTTGTTTATCTTGACAACCCTGAAAAACAAAAAGAAATAGAGCAGGATGTTGCAGATATTTATAAAAAATTCGTTGAGTTCTTCGGAACAACAGAAATTATCACAACAAACAAATATGCCGACGACTTAATCGGAATGTTTAACGACTACGCAGAAGAAGGTAAAAAAGGTGATTTTTCAAGTCTTATCGTTGAACCTGAAGAATATCAATATTTTGAAGTTGATGAATTTAACAACTCGTATGACAACTTCTTGGAAAACTCACTGGGCGGATTTTCTTCCCACAAAGAAACTTACGATGTAGGTATTATTTATGATGAAGAATTGGGATTATACGCTATTCCATTCTATGGAACTTTCAACAAGATTTTTGAAGTGAAAGATTACACAAAAATTACTAACTACGATTTGTGTATTAAATACTTCCTTAACAAGGACAAATATTCTGCAAATCTAATCAGAAATGTTGCAAACAAACACAACAACTTCATGGAAATTGTTAATGCTGTTCTTGCTAAAAATTACACATTGGATGAATTATTAAAAACCTACAAACGCAGATATATTGATAACAAAATTATCTCATCTACTACTGTTTTGTATCGTTCAAATGCGTTTTCAAGAACTCTCGGTATAATCGAAGATAACGAAAACAAACCGCAAATCGACACTTCTAAAAAAATCGGAAGAAACGACCCTTGCCCTTGCGGTAGCGGAAAGAAATACAAAAAATGTTGTGGAGCAAACCTATAATTTTGTAACACGCTGAAAGCAAAAGTTATGATTAAGCAATTAAAACTTAAAGACTATATATTAATAGATGAACTCTGTGCCAATTTTGATAGTCGCTTAAATATAATTACGGGCGAAACCGGTGCAGGGAAAAGTATAATGCTTAATGCGATAGATTTGGTATTTTCTTCTCGTGTTTCAAAAGACGTTATCAAAACAGGATGCGACAAAGCGGTTATTGAAATTACCATTGAAAACAAAAAACATGACTTAACGCAGTTCTATGTAGAAAACGGCATTGATAATTTGGGTGAGGAAATCGTTATAACTAAAGAAATTACTCAAAACTCTGTGCGTTCAAGAATTAATGGAACTCTTGTCAATCAAGAACTGTTGAAAAGTTTAAGAACCTTGTTTGTCGATATCCATTCACAACATCAAACTTACACCTTTTTGCAACCGCAATACCATATAAATCTTTTGGATTCTTACGCAAAAGCCCTGTATGGAGAAAAACTTGAAGAATACAAAAAGCAATATAAATATTGGTGCAGTCTGACGGAAGAACTTGAAACTCTGCAAAATTCAGCAAAAGCAACAGATTCTCAGATTGAATTTCTAAAATTTCAAAAAAACGAAATTGAAGAAGCAAATATTCAAAATGTAACCGAAGACGAAGAACTTACAAAAGAAATGGAAGTGCTTGAAAATGCCGAAAAACTAAAAGAATTGACGGGAAGTTCCTATTGGGCTATAAATGGTGATGACGGGTCTATTTTAGAGGCTTTGGCAAAGATTAAATTTGATATTTCAAAGGCTTCAGGATTTGACAACTCATTAGAAGAGGTTTATCAGCAGTTTGTCGATATTACGGAGAACTTGAAAGATGTTGCTTCAACATTGCGAGATTACAGCCAAAATTTGGACAATGACACTCAACGTTTAAACGATATTCAAGAACGCTTATTTTTGCTGGACAAACTGAAACGTAAATATGGCGGAACTTTGGAAGAAGTTTTGAAAAATTACGATGAAATTTGCTCACAACTTGATTCTATCGAATTTTCAACACAAAACATTGAGGATTTGGAAAAAGAAATTGAAAAACAACATGCCGGCATGATTAAAATTGCTCAAAATATTAGCGAACACCGAAAAAACTATGCCCAAGTATTGTCAGTTTTAGTTCAAGACAAACTTACAGCTTTGGAAATGCCTAAGGCTCGTTTTGAAATTTCGGTAACAGAAAAAGAACTTTCGCCAAACGGTATTGATAATGTTGAATTTCTGATTTCCACTAACGTTTCGGAAGACTTAAAACCACTTGCAAAAGTCGCATCAGGCGGTGAAATTTCAAGAGTAATGCTTGCTATTAAATCGATTTTTGCTCAAACTGACGACATTGACACCGTTATTTTTGATGAAATTGACACTGGAATTTCAGGTAAAGCAACCCAAAGCGTTGCTGACGAAATAGTGGAATTGAGCAAAACCCACCAAATCATAGTAATTACCCACCAAGCAATTCTCGCCTCAAAAGCTAATAAACATTTCTATGTAAGAAAATCACAAGAAAATGAAACTAAAGTCGAGGTTTATGTTTTGACAGGCGATAATAGAATTAAGGCACTGGCAGAACTTGCAGGCGGAACAATAAACGAACAGTCTATAGAATTTGCAAAATCTTTGCTTGCTGAGGGATATTAATCCTTTCTTACAAAAAATAATTCGACACCGAAACGGCATCGAATGAAAGATGATGAATACAACTATGAGATATTAGTTTTCTATGTAGTCTTTGAAATGTGTGAATTTTTCGTTTGTACGAAGTTTTAATATCGCCCCCTCTTCAATTTGTCTGATACGCTCTTTTGAATAGCCCAACATGTCCCCCAGTTGTGCTAAAGTTTTTGGTTTGTCTGAATTTAGCCCAAATCTGTTTGCCAAAACCTGTTTTTCTCTTTCAGGCAAGGTATTCAGCAATTTGGGAACATCTGTTTTTATACAGTCCTGCTTTACTTTATCTTCAGGTGATTGCAAAGTTTTATCCTCTATGTAATCCCTAAGGCATAAATCGTCCGTAATAGTCGTTTCAAGACTGACAGGTTCTACCAAAATAGATTGCTTAATTTTCTGTAATTTTGACAGGGAAATCTCGAGTTTTTGCAAAATCTCATTGTCTGTCGGTTCTCGCCCTAAAGAATTTGAGAGTTCATTATAAATCCGTTTATACTTGCGAATTTTATCGGACATGTGAACGGGAATTCTGATTGATTTTGAATAATTTGCGATTGCTCGGATAATTGATTGCTTAATCCACCATGTCGCATAAGTCGAGAATTTGAAATTCTTTGAATAATCAAACTTTTCAGCGGCTCGGATTAACCCTATAGAACCTTCTTGAACCAAATCCATGAAATTTACCCCTTGTCCGATATACTTTTTCGCTATACTTACAACAAGTCGTAAATTCGCCTGAATAAGCTTTCTTTTTGCCATGTCTGAATTTTGTTCTTTAATCAATTTGCCTAAATTTCGTTCTTCTTCCGATTTTAACAAACTGATTTTGCCGATTTCCTTCAAATAGGTCTGCAAAGTGTCGTCTTCTATCACAATATTATTAAAAGACTTGATTACTTCCGAATTATTCTCAAGCTTGTCCAATCTGGGTTCTGTTATATTTAACACTGTCTTTTTCCTCCACTCCATACCCACTTTTTCATTCAGACGTAATTAAATAAAAAAAGTTTCATCAAAATGCTTGACATTAAAATATGTTCTTGCTAATATAAATCTTGTCGAGAGACAAAGACCTAATAAGGAAGGGTGTTTAGCTCAGTTGGTAGAGCGTCTCCCTTACAAGGAGAGGGTCGGGGGTTCAAGTCCCTCAACACCCACCATTTTTAAAAGAACTGATTTAGTCAGTTCTTTTTTTATTGTAAAATAATTATCAAGAGAGTAGTTTAAAAGCAGAGTATTTATATGAACGAACGTGAAAAGATGATTAGCGGAGAAATATACATGCCGTTTTGTGAAGATTTGGAAAACGACAGAATTAAGGCAAAAACCTTGTGCCAAAAATATAATTCACTGTTACCAAATCAAAAAGAAGAAAAACAACAAATTTTAAAAGAGTTATTAGGAAATTACGGAAAAGATAGCATTATCGAGCCTAATTTCTTTTGTGATTACGGGTATAATATTGAATTTGGCGGATTTGTTTATGTTAATCATAACAGCGTATTTTTAGATTGTGCAAAAATCAAAATCGGAAACAATACGTTTATCGGACCGAATTGCGGATTTTATACGGCAATTCACCCTACAGTAGCAAAAGACAGAATAAAAGGGCTGGAAAATGCAAAATCTATTACACTAGGGGAAGAAGTATGGCTTGGCGGAAACGTTACGGTGCTTCCCGGGGTAACTATCGGCGATAGAACCGTAATCGGAGCAGGCTCAGTCGTTACAAAAGATATCCCGTCCGATGTTATAGCAGTCGGCAACCCTTGCAAGGTTATAAAAAACATCAACCGATAATTGCTAAAAATGGATTTTGTATATTTGTAATATAATAGAACCATGCAAAAGGTGTATACAAAAGAAGATATAACTTTATTTCAGGGGGATTGTATCGAAATATTGAATAAGGCAACTCCTGAATCTATTAATATGATTTTTGCAGACCCGCCTTATATGTTATCTAATGGTGGGATTACTTGTCAGGCGGGTAAAGTTGTTTCTGTAAATAAAGGTAAGTGGGATAAGAGCAAAGGCTTTGATGAAGATTTTGAATTTCATCAAAATTGGATTAATGCTTGTAAAAGAGTTTTAAAACCTAATGGAACAATTTGGATTTCAGGAACTTATCACTCAATTTACGCTTGTGGTTTTGCATTACAAAAAGCTAGTTTTAAAATATTAAATGATATTTGTTGGTTTAAACCAAATGCTTCGCCAAATATGAGTTGCAGATATTTTACAGCAAGTCATGAAACTTTATTATGGGCAAAATTAGATAATGGAACAAAACATACATTTAATTATGAAATAATGAAGAATGGAGATTGGTCAGAAGATTTCATAAAAAAGCCTGAAAAACAAATGCGTTCTGTATGGGCAATCGGCACTCCAAAACCTTATGAAAAAGAATTTGGGAAACACCCAACACAAAAACCTTTAGAATTATTAAGGCGTATAATCCTTGCCTCAACTAACAAAGGCGATTTAATACTAGATCCGTTTACAGGAAGTTCGACTACTGGTATAATGGCTTCAGAATTAGGCAGAAAATTTATCGGAATAGATTTAGAAAAAGACTATTTAGACCTTTCGATAAAAAGGTTTGAACAAATATTTTCAAAGAAAGAAAAACAATGGCAGTAGTTTTAGCGACTTGCGAGCAGAGGGCGGAACAAAGTGTAGTCCCGTTTAATGCGAGCGAACAAGAAGAACAATTGAAAAGTGAAACATATCCAATAGTCAAATGGGTTGGCGGGAAACGTCAACTAATGTTTGAATTATTAAAAAACATGCCTAAAACTTATAATAGATATTTTGAACCTTTTATCGGTGGTGGTGCATTATTCTTTGAATTACAACCTGATAATGCTTATATTTCAGATATGAACGAAGAACTTATAAATTTATATTCTGTTGTGAGAGATGATGTTTATGAGTTAATAAAAGATTTAAGAAAACACGAAGTTTCAAAAGAATATTTTTTAGAAATCCGCAATCTTGATAGAACTAAAAAATATTCCAAACTCTCAAATGTTAAAAGAGCAAGTCGTTTTATTTACCTTAATAGAACTTGTTTTAACGGTATGTATAGAGTTAATTCTAAGGGCGAATTTAATGTTCCATTTGGAAATTATAAAAATCCAAGAATTATTGATGAAAATAATCTTTTAAATTGTTCTGAACTTTTAAAAAAGACTGAAATTAAATGTGCAGATTTCTCTGAAATTTTAAACAAAGTACAAAAAAATGATTTTGTGTATTTTGATCCGCCTTATGTGCCATTGAATGAAACATCCAGTTTTACATCATATACAAAAGACGGATTTGACATTAATATGCAATATAAATTACGCAAGATTTGCAATGAACTTGATTCTATAGGTGTAAAATTTATGCTATCAAATTCAGATACAGCGTTAGTTAATGAATTATATGCAAATTATGAAATTAAAAAAGTTTTTGCTTCACGTCAAATAAATGCAAATGCTGATGGCAGAGGGAAAATCACAGAAGTATTAGTGAGGAATTATTGATGGAAACAAAAAAATATAGACATACTGCCAGTTTTGGAAAACGTGCGGAATATTTTATAATTGCTCAAATGTTAAAAGAAGGACTAGATTGTTATGTTCCATTAGTTGATGATGAGGGAATTGATGTTGTAATAAAGAAAAATGATAAAACTTTTGTAATGGTTCAAATCAAAGCCAGATCTAAGAATGTCAGAAGTGGAGATGCAGCATTGTTTGCAAATTTACATCATGAGCATAGGGATAATTATTTTTTTGTGTTTTATTCCGAAAGAATGCAAAAAGATACAGAAAAACCATTTTATTGGATTTTATCATCTGAAGAATTTTTAAGTTTATCTAATACAAATAAAACAGGAAAACATATTGGTTCTAAATGTATATGGTTCAATGGCAATAAAACAAATAAAAAAACAGGACAAAAAGAAGAATATATTAAAGAACAATTTCTGAAATATGTTTATTCTGATTTCAAAAAAATCATATCTTGAAGGAGTAAAAATATTTATGACTAGAAATTTTAATGAATGGTTATCAACTTTTAGACCTTGTATTGCAGATTATTGTTATTATGTAGATTTTGATAAAATTAATAAGAATGTTGATAATATTAAAGTAGAATTAAATATTTTGAATACCCTTGTTGGTTCAAAAAATATTGAAAAAGATTTTGAAAATATTATTAGAAAATATCCTGAAACTTTAAAATGTATTCCTCTTCTTTTAGCAGTTCGTTCAAATGAAATTTCTGTTACAGATGCTGATGGTGATTACAATTTTTCTTTTAATAAATGTAATTACAGTATTGATGAATATAAAATGTTTATGAGAAAAACAAAACTTTTTGATTTATTAGAAAATCATATTGTTAGTAATCTAGTTGATTATGCGACTGGTGTTGAAACAGGATTAGACAGTAATGGTCGTAAAAATCGTGGCGGTCATTTAATGGAAAATCTTGTTGAAAGCTTTATTATTAAAGCAGGTTTTGAAAAAGGTCAAAATTATTTCAAAGAGATGTATATCCATGAGATTGAAGAAAAATGGAATGTAAATTTATCTGCAATTTCAAATCAAGGGAAAATGGAAAAACGTTTTGATTTTGTCATAAAAACGGATAATCAAATCTATGTAATTGAAACTAATTTCTATTCAAGTGGAGGATCTAAATTAAACGAAACAGCAAGAAGCTATAAAACCTTAGCACAAGAAGTTGTAACGATTGATGGAGTAACTTTTGTATGGTTTACAGATGGTTGCGGTTGGAATAGTGCAAGACATAATCTTGAAGAAACTTTTGATGTTTTGGATACAGTTTATAATATCCAGGACTTAGAAAACGAAATCTTAAAAACCCTTCAGTAGAAATCATCTTTAAAGAATTTATAAATTAAACATATTAATTTAATTTACAAAAACGGCTTTATAAGCTATAATTGTAGGCATGAAAGATTTAAGTTTAAATGAGAAGATTAACGAGTTAGTCGTTAAAATGGCAAAAGAGCCTAACAATATTGAGAATTATCACGCACTTTCTGAGTTATACATTCAGCAAAGAGATTACGACAAGGTTATGTCGGTTTTAGACAGTTTACTTGCAATAAAACCTGACGATGTTAAAGCTTTGGTTGGTATGGGTACAATGTGGTTTTACGAAAGAGATTTTCGCAAATCTTTATCCTACTACAACAAAGCACTTGAACTTAACCCTAAAAATTACCTGATTTATTACAACATCGGTAACGTATTTGCCGAATGGAAAAACTTTTCAAAAGCCTTGTTCTATTACAACAGAGCAATAGATTTCAATTCAACAAATCCTGAAATTTATAACGCTATTGCATTGTTATATCAAGATATTGAAGATTATGTAGAAGCAAAAGCATATTACGAAAAAGCCCTATCTTTAGACCCTGAAAATTCAAGTGCCTTGATTGATTTGGGTAATGTTTGCTTCAAATTATTGGATTATCAAACAGCATTAAAATTATTCAAAAAAGTATTTGTATTGCACCCTGATAACGAACTTGTAGCTGTTTGTTTAGGTAATGCAGCAACCTTGATTAAAGACGAAAAACAAGCCTATGCTTATTTTGACAAAGCTTTGTCAATGACGGACGACAAATACAAAATTTACATCTGTTACGCTATTTCCTTAACGGAATTTAAACGTTATGAAGATGCGATAAACATGTTCAAACAAGCGATTGCATTTGATGAAAAATCACCGAATGCGTATGTACTGCTTGCTAACTTGTATTCAACCTTAAACAGAATACCTGAAGCAATCGAATTGTACAAGCAAGCATTGAGAGTAACTCCAAACGATGCCGAGATTTATATGTTACTTGGAAACGCTCATTACCTTGATAACGATTTGGAAAAAGCGATTTCTTCATACAAATCTTCAATCACGATTGCTCCCGATAATGATGAATACAGATTGATTTACAGTCAGGTTGTTGAAGATTACGCTATTGGAGCTGTCTAATGAGTAATAAGACAAACAACATAAGCGATTGCATCATCTCGTGTATTTCATATTTGACGGCGGGGTGGGGCGGACTTATTGCGTTAATACTATTTTCGATAAGAAAAAAGACAGTGTCTGATTTTTTGAAATTTAATGCGATGCAATCAATTTTTATTGCTTTGCTGTTTTTTTGCGTGTCACTGGCATGTGATTTAGTTGCAAAAGTCTTGAGTTTCATACCTTTCATAAATTATTTGGTGGCTCAACTTACTTTCTTACTAAACCGTCCGATATTCTTTGATTGGTCGCTTGTTCAGACCTTTATGCTTGGAATTACGGCATATTGTGCAATATTTTCACTATTCGGAAAATTTCCGAGAATTTTCATGATTTCAAAACTGATTGACCACAACTCTTAACGGGTAAAATATCTTAAAAATCAGTTGACAAACGGTTTTGCTTGGTGTTTTATAAAGATAAGCCGATTAAGATTTCGTGCTGAATTTTTGATTGGCAAACGTGATAAGTCGGGATACGAAGCCCAAGTTCCCAGTAAGACTTAGGCAGGGCAAATTGGTAAAATTAAAAGGAGAAATTATGCCAACTATTAACCAACTTGTACGCTCAGAACGTAAAAAGCTACAAGACAAAACTAAATCTCCAGCTTTGATGAATTGTCCTCAAAGACGTGGAGTTTGTACAAGGGTTTACACTACAACCCCTAAAAAACCGAACTCAGCACTTAGAAAAGTTGCCAGAGTAAGATTGACAAACGGATTTGAAGTAACTTCATATATCCCGGGTATCGGTCACAACCTACAAGAACACAGTGTTGTTCTAATCCGTGGTGGTCGTGTTAAGGATTTACCTGGTGTTCGTTATCACATCGTTCGTGGTACATTAGATACCGCAGGTGTTGCTAACCGTACACAAAGCAGATCTAAATATGGTGCAAAGAAAAATGCAAAGGGAGGTAAGAAGTAATGTCAAGACGTTCTAAACCTGCAAGAAGAATACCTTTAGCAGATCCGGTATATAACAGCGTTGATATTTCTAAATTCATCAACAGAATTATGCGTCGTGGTAAAAAATCTTTAGCTGAAAAGATTTTCTACGGTACAATGGAAAGAATTAAAGAAAGAACTAACGAAGATCCTATCGAAACTTTCCAAAAAGCAATGACAAACGCTACACCTTTGTTGGAAGTAAAAGCTCGCCGTATCGGTGGTTCTACTTACCAAGTGCCTATCGAAGTTAAGGCAGACAGAGGTTTTGCTCTTGCTTCTTCTTGGTTGATTGAATCTGCTAAGAAAAGAGGCGGAAAATCATTCATCGATAAATTAACTAACGAATTATTAGATGCTTCAAACGGACAAGGTTCTGCTTGCAAAAAACGTGAAGATACTCACAAAATGGCTGAAGCTAACAAAGCTTTCGCTCACTACAGATACTAATTCGTTATTTATATAAATGAATTTGAAAATAAGGTATCCTTTTTAGGATGCCTTATTTTTTTGTCGGATTGCTTCCAAATCTTTTTTCGGAGTATCGGTAATATTTACATTATATTCCGTAATGAAAGCATCAAAAGTCGTTGGATTTACTGCTGTTGGAACACATTGTGACATATAAATATTTTTCGCACCTTTTGACGAGAGCAAAATAATTGAAGATAACGTCATAACATCACACGTTGTAAAAAAGAAACTGATTTTGCTACTCGTAATATTAGCCTGCTGAAAGAATTGGCTCAATAAACGGTTCATTAAAGGAATGAAATTGCCGACATTTATGGCTAAAACATTCTCTCTTTGAACATCATAAGAAAAAGTTATCGCAAACTCATCTTCTTTTAAGCATTTTAGGAATTTTTCATAATAGGCGGTTTCACGTTCTAAAAGTGCATCAATTCCGATAATGTACAAATGCGAAATTTGTCCGACCTTCAGTTTTTGAGCAATTTCAGCAAACTTGGTCACGATTTCGGATTCTTCATACCCAAGAATTGTGTCTTCTTTTGTTTTGCCTTTAGAAAAACCTTTTGCGGAAAGCGAGCTTTCAATTATCGGTGAAAAGTCGTTATTTTCAACCTTTGTAACTCCTTTTGGCACAATGTAGTCATTTGAGAAAATTCGCCCTCTATACAAATATTCGGTATTATTTCTGAAATTTTTGGTCATCAAAATCGCTCCTGGGAAGGTCGCAAAATCAAGAATGCAATTTTCGGTTTTGCTGCCAAAATGTCCACGCAAATTTTCAAAACCGTTAAATTTACCCAAAGCATGTGCAATTAACAAATTTGAGTGTGTATAGACATCAATATCATTTTCTTTCGCAAGTTTCAAAACCTCGTACAAACTTGTAAAATTATTCCCTGAAACAAGAATAGCCTTACCCTTGCGTGTAGAATGAGAAACCAAAACCTTTGATATATCACCAAAATGAAGTAAAAAAGCATTTGCCAAATTGATTTGAAGTTCGTAATCTAAATTTACAATTTTAGAAATTTCATTTTTAATTGTTTCTACCGAAATATCTTCTGAATTAAGGCGATTTATGACCTTGATAATTTTATAAAACAAATTTGAATCAAATTCTTTTAACTTTGAATAGTTCACAAAGTTAATACTTATGCTTTGCAAAGTTATCAACAAAATTGCCAGCAGATTATTTTTCAGCGAAACCTTTTCATCGGTAAGCATGATTTTTTCACCCATTGAAATCGCCTGAGATAATGTCGTTTTTGCATTAAAATCTACAGGCAAAATCAACTCTTTGGGTTCAAAGTCCCTCTCTTTTGCCAATTTGAGATAAGTATTTTTAACTTCATCAAGAATAAAATATTCCTTGACGACAATTTCATAAAGCTCGTTTTCGCTGTACTCATTAACGGCAACAAGACTTGCAAGAACATCAATTATTTCCTGCTGAATTTGAAGATTTACCGCCCCTGATTTTTTGAGTTCCAACAAATAAAAACTCAAATGTTTCAAAAAAGTTACGGCAAGACTTTCCAATGCCGCAATCGTTGGTGATAGAGTACATGTTGCACGAGAAACACACTCATTTGTATCTGTATTTCGATTATTTAACATAATTTTACCCGTTATTTTTCTCAATATATTTTATAATATCGTCAGACTCATAAATTTTTTCATCGGTTTCATCGTTGTACAAAAACGGAACCTGATCTTTTCCGCCAATCGTCATCAACCTTAAAACATTATCTTTATTTGAAGTATCAAACTTGTGATACTTTATATTTTTCCTGTTCAAAAACTCCATAACCTTTTGACAATAAGGACAAGAATTTAAAACATATAAATCATACATATCGCATCTCCTTCTGCATAATATTAAACAGGACGATTTGAATTTCATATTGCATAAATGACTATTAATTTTATTTATTCGTTTAATTGTAAAAATATGATTTTTATAATAAACTACAGATATGAATAAGAAAAATATACTATTTGTTTTCGGGACAAGACCTGAAGTTATAAAATTGGCACCCGTAATCTTGGAACTAAAAAAATATCCTGAAAATTACAGGGTAATAATTTGTAACACGGAACAGCAAAAAGAGTTGTCAAATCAAACACTTGCATATTTTGGTCTGCAAGCGAACATAAACCTTGATTGTATGAGAGAAAACCAATCTCTTGTAGAAATCCAATCAAGAATTTTGACCTCTTTGGATAAAGTTTTTACAGATAACAGAATTGATGCAACCATTGTTCAAGGTGATACAATGACGGTTTTGTGCGGTGCCTTAACAAGTTTTTACCGCAAAATACCTGTATTCCACGTTGAAGCGGGTTTGCGTTCTTATGATATATATGAACCGTTCCCTGAAGAAGTTATGCGTCAAATGACATCAAGAGTGGCTGCAATGCACTTTGCACCGACTGAAAAGAACAAAAATGCACTTCTGAAAGAAGATATACAAGAAAGTATTATCCACGTTACTGGAAATACCGTTATTGATGCTCTTTTCTGCCTGTCTGAAGAAACAATGAACAAGGCTGCAGAATTTTATAAATCACAAGATATTGAAATTAATGACAAATTAGTTTTGATAACCGTTCACAGACGTGAAAACCACGGGGAAAGAATAGACAGAATACTTAAGGCGATTGAACATTTGGTAAAAAAATATACAGACCACACCTTTGTTATACCCGTTCACCCGAATCCGAACGTAAAATGCAAAGTTTATTCAAAACTTGGCGAATATTCAAACGTTTATTTGCTGAAACCGCTTGATTACCCGTACTTGGTATATTTGATGAAGAATGCAAAATTAATATTGACAGATTCGGGCGGAATACAAGAAGAAGCACCGTCTTTCGGTTGCCCGACACTTGTAATGCGTTACGAAACAGAACGCCAAGAAGGTATTGATGCAGGAGTTTCGGTACTTGTCGGAGCAGAATATGACAAAATCGTTTCTTTTAGTTCCTCAATCTTGGACAAAGACAGAAAATCAACAAGATTAAAGGCTCAAAATCCTTACGGAACAGGGAATTCTGCAAAAGCGATTGAGTATTACATCAAAGAATATTTTACATCAATTCAAAAGTAGAGTTTTGTGAAAGTTTTTTAATAGTTTTTAAGGTGCGGCATTGCGTTGCAATGCCGCACTACTTTTTAAAAACTCAAACATTAGCAGGCAACCTACTGAATAGCAATATAGGTCAGGCATCGCCTGACAGATTAAGCTATTTATTTTTCATAACTTCAAGACTAAATTTCTTGCAAATGAATTTCGTATTTCGTAAAATCGTCAAATTGATTTCTAAATTCAGGCATATCTCTTTTAATAATTTCAGGAGTAATGGTTCGTTTTATTGTGCCAACTATCCTAAACTTTGAATCTGCCGAATAAATTGCCTCATAACTGCCGTATTTACCTTCTCCAATTTCTGCGGCGTTAGATATCGCCCCTTTCGGGTGAACTACGAATTTAACATTATTTCCGGAATTCCATTCCGTAAAATTATAAGTACCGTTCCAGGCTTCACCAAACAATTTTTCTTTTGAACAAGATTGCAATTTACCCGGGACATATTCTCCACCAATATTTTCAAATTGTTTTACGAACTCCTCAGGATTTTCTATGTGCATTTGTCTGTATAAAGGTTCATATTTAAAGTTACCTGAAGTTTTAAATTTGAAATCTTCACCATTTATTTGTGTTATACCACTTCTATATCTTGGGAAAAGATCTAAAATTGCAGTTTCGCCAATTTTATTATCCATAGAGAAAGGCATCGAAATATATTTTGCCTTCCAAGCTCGTTGTAAAGTTGATAACGGTGTATCAACGGTATAATTTGCTTGTTCGCCACCACTTTTTAAAATACTGTTAAGTTCATCTACTAGTTTTTGTTTTTCCTCTTTACTAATAGTTACTTCTTTCTTAAAAGGGGGAACATTAGTTTCATCATAGTGCAAACGACCTTGAATCACGCCAAGCTCTTTGTCATAATGTTGAGAAACCTCACTAACAAATTTTTGTCTTACATGATTTTTATTTTCAATGGATTTTAAAGCCTTTCTAACAACAGCCAAAGGAGGCTCACCCTCTTTATTGGTCGCTCTGATTTCTGCTGAAACTTCATCGATATATTTTTTATAATCAGAAAACTTATCATAAATCTTTGAAGTACCATACGAACCTTTACTGCTAAAATCATGGTAAGTTATATTCATTTGTGATTTTGCACTATCTAATGTTTTTAAGAAATCATCAACGGACACATTACCGCCGTTGTTATGACATTTCTCAAATTGTTCAAAAACAACATTAAATACAGTTTGAGGTTCAGTATCTTTTATTTTTTGACCAAAGTCAAAGACATCTATCTTTTCAATTTCTTCATTAATTCTTGCACGAAAAGCCTCAAAGCTTTCACCATCCAACTTAGAATTGTTATGACTAATTTCCCCTTTAGGGTCAATGTATTGAGCAAGTTCTTTTTCTGTATTATATCTAAAACTTCGGTTTGCAGTCTCGGCTTTTCTTGCGGCTTCAAGTTTTGCTTGCTTTTCTGCCTTTACTTTAGCCTCCTGTTCCGCTTTCTGTTTTGCTGCTTGGATTGCTTTTTCTCGGGCTTCTTCCTGTGCCTTAAGAGCCTTTTCCTGAGCAATTTTTGCTTCTTCTTTTAATTTTTCAGCCCTTAAATTTTCAAGTTCTTGTAATTTTATCTTTTTTAGTTCTTCGGCAGCCTTTTTAGCATTTTTTACAGAAATATGCTTGTGTGCAAGTAAACCTATTGTTGTTGCTACAATTCCGCTACCAACCAAGGCACCCCATTTTAATAATTTTGATTTTTTATTACCACCGGAATTTTCTGTATTCTTTATTTCGACAGTATCGTTATCAAGTCCGTAATTATCAGACTTAATAATACCGGCATTCATCATTTTTTGATTTTTACTACCCTGAAAAACCTGAAGAGATTTTGAATGAACGTTGTATGCTGAATTAACAATCATAAAAAATACCTTATTTTACCTACATTATTATAAAGTAATTTTTGCAGCGATTTTTGCATTTTAGAGTATAATTTATTAATTTATGTAAACCCTATAATATGCCCCCACGCAGAATAAATAATATATTCAAAATAAAAAGCAAGTTTTTTCAAACTTGCATGACATAAAATGTTTTAGGGATATATTTAACTTCTGAGGTTTAAATAATTCTTTATTTGATATTTGATAGCAATCGTTCGTCTATCTTTCTATCTATTTTCTTCACCATTGTTTTTAGTCGGGCATCGCCGTTATGTGCATATGTCGGTGAAATAGAAATATCTTTTCTGTATTTTTTATACATTTGAATTTCTCTTGTTTTAATATCGTTTCTAATGTTGAGTCCTTCTTCCTCTTCAGTAATGCTTTTTGATAGTTTTACAATTACACCTACAAGTGCCAACACAAATACGCACCACAATATTTTATCCATTGGTAACTTTTCACCCACAATAGACGGAGAACCGTTAATCGGGTCAATTATTACGGTTGAATTTCCGATATCACTTGCTGTAATTGAAATTTTCAATTTATTTGGAGCAGTATTTTCAATAACCAGTCCGTCAATATTACTTGTTCCTTTGTACAAAGCGTTCACGGATTCGGAAGATTCTATTCCGCTCATCTCAAGCACAAGCTCATTACTCTTCGGTGATTTCTTTGTAACCTTTGTAACTTTATCCGAGCCAAGTATTACATTATAACCGTTATCATTTCGTTCCAATGTTATTGTGTGTAAATAGTTACCGTCAGCAAGTGCTGATACTGTTGTAAATATAAACGTAATTAAGAATGTGAATATTAATAAAACTTTCTTCAATTCCCTTACCTCCCTAATCTACACACCTATAATACAATCATTTTTCAGGTTGAACATCAACCCATGGATTTAAATGAGTAAATCCATGTAATTATAAATTCTGTTAACTTTTGTAACGAATAAACCGCATGCTGAAATTTGAGAAAATTTTAAACCTTTATATTAGTGTAAATAATAAACACGAAACACTGGAGATAAAAAAAATGATTTTACTATTCGGAGAGACAAATAAGACAGCAAATACCTCATCAGCAAAGAAAACAAGTAGTTCAAAAAACAATCCTGTAGAAAATGCAGGTGTTTTGGCTATGGGTTTCGAAAAAAGTTACCTTTCAGCAGGTGAATATGATTCTTATTCTTTCTCTACTTCTACAGTAATCAATTACTCAGACTATTCTGACGGTGAATCATTTGGTGATTGCGGTTTCATGAGCGATTTTTCTTCAGCAGTTGCAACTCTTGGCAGCGATTGCGGAAGCTTCAGTGACGGAGGATTTTCAGGCTGTTCAAGTTCAGGTTCATCTTCTTGCAGCTCATTTTCTTCTTTCGGTTAATAAGTTTTATTTATGATGGATAGATTATAAAATGAACGGATTTTTACATTCGTTCATTTTTCTTTTACAAAATTTTCGCTAAATTATTTATCAAAAATATTGTTACAAAATTGTAACAATAAGGGGTAAAACATTAAAGTTATTGAAGATTAAGCCGATATAAAGAATACGATAACTTTAAGGAAAAGCGAAAGGATATAGCAAAAATGGGATTGGCAGCATCACAAGCAAGATTATTAACATTAACTGCAAGATTGGCTGATAATGAGCTTAGATCTCAAACAATTAACAATGCCAAAATGCGATTATCAACAGAAAGCTCACAAGCAAGTGAAAACTATATTAATGCTTTGAATAATGCAACCTTAAAATTCACTAACTACGGCTTAGACGGAACAGAAAGAACTCAAAACTTGAGCTTTAATGCTTTGACTGCTTACAGTTCTTATAATACTCAATACGGACTTATAAACGCTGCCGGTCAATTGTTGGTGAGCGAAGATGAAGCAGCATTGTTTATTAAATCAGGCGAAAACTTGAATACATATCTTCAATATCACGGCTTGACTTATGAAACAAGTTACTTCAAAGAAGTTGGCAACATCACTAACGAAGGTTATGTAGCACCTTTCAACTACATTACCGCTAGCGAAATGGAAGCTATGTATAAAAATTACAACAGCTATAAAAATTCTCAAGAAGTTGAAACATATAACAAAGCCTATAGCAAATACATGTCTGCAAAACCGGCATTAGATAAAGCAGGCTCTAAAGTTTTGGAAGACTTCTTATTATCAACAACCGGCGTAAACGGCGGTCAGGTAAATTCACCGCTTCTTACAAAAGTTGGGAACACCTACACTATTGATCTAGGCAACGGTAATATTAATGACAAAATTCAAAACTTACAAAACGCATTTTTAAACCCTAATAACAGCTATGCAATCGGAGCAGGTTCTTATTTATATTCAATAATGGATGATGAAGACCGTGCTGATTATGCGGATGCAATTTCATCAATCAAAACTTCAGGAAACAATGTAATAGCAGATGATACTGAAGATTTGACCTACACGGAAGCTACAGGTGATGACGGTTCAAAATCATATACTTTAGACTTAGATGACGGTGTAACAATTACAATCAAAGACGGCGTTGTTACTGATTATAAAACTAAAGATAATTACGCTTGTGATAATGCTAAAACAGGTGTTTCAATTACAGAATTTTTAAACAATATTGAACTAAAAATGAAAGATGACGATGGAGTTGAAAAAGAAAGAACTCGTTATAACGTTACTGATACTGACGAAAACGGACTTCCTAAAAAAGTAAAAACAGCAACAACATATACAAACATGAGTGCTGATGAACAAAACGAATTAGTTAACGGTATTACCGATGATATTATTCGTGAAATCCTAAGCAAAATGGGTGAAAAATTTGCTGCTTCATTATTCCAAGATGGTGACAATCAAGCAAATATCAACAATGTGTCACAAAAAGGAATTGATTTAAGCAAACCCGTAACAGGCTCAACTCAAACTTTAAAAGAATATTATAACGACTATGCAAATGCAAAAGATATTTATTTAAACACAATTTTTGCATCAACGACAGATGAAGACCGTGCAAATATTGAAAAAGTAAAAGCTCAACTTGAAGCTGGTCATGCTGAAAAATTCGTAGATGAAAACGGTAATCCTTACAGCCTTGACTACAAAGACCTAACAGATGTTGACTTTTTGTTACGTTATATGGCTGCGGAAGGTCTTACTCCGTCTTCAAACTTTGAAACCGTAATCAAAGAATTTATGATTGACAAAGTTATTGAAGAATACGGGACTCCAAAATATGCTTGGCAAGATTCAACAGACCCTGATAACACTGGCAATGCCGATGCTAAAGCTCAATGGTACACAAACCAATTCAACAGAATGATGCAAGGTTACAAAGTTTTGGAAAACGGTTTGGCATCTTCTCCGGAATGGATTGAATACGCTATGGAAAGCGGTATCGTAACTATGGAACAGGTTGATGCTTCTTACCAATGGCAAGGTTTAGATTACAAATCTTGTGCAAGAATTACGGAAGAAACGGACGATGCTGCCGTAACCCAAGCAGAAGCAGAATACAATAGAGCAATGAACGATATCGAAGCTAAAGACAGTCTGTATGACTTGGAACTTAAAAACATCGATACCGAACACTCTTCCTTGCAAACTGAATATGAATCAATCAAAGGCGTAATTTCCAAAAACGTTGAAAGAACCTTCAATTTCTACAAAAATGCGTAAGTTAAAACTTATCTGTAATTTGTAAATTGCAAAGGTACATCAAAATCGTCAGCGTTTTTACGCAAGGTTTGAATAACTGCTTGCAAATCATCTTTATCCTTGCCCGTTACTCGAACCTGCTCACCTTGAATTGAGGCTTGAACTTTTAATTTGGTATTTTTAATTTCTGCAACAATTTTCTTTGCCAAATCTTGAGTTAAACCTTTTTTAAGTTCAAAAACTTGTCTTACATTACCGCCAAGAGAATTTTCTACGGGTTTTGGGTCTAAGATTTTAATGCTCAAATTACGTTTAACAAGTTTTGACTGCAAAATATCCAAAATATTTTTCAACTTCATTTCATCGTTAGTTGTAATAACGATTTGTTTGTCCTGTTCCAATTCAACTTTTGAATTAGAATTTTTCAAATCAAATCTTGTTGTTAATTCTCTTTTAACTTGGTCAACAGCGTTCACCAATTCTTGTTTGTCGTATTCTGACACAATATCAAAACTGCAATCTTTTGCCATAACTCTAACTCCTTTATAATAATTAAACTACTAGTAAAATATAGCATAAAAAAGCAGGTCTGATAAGACCTGCTAAATAAACACATCACACATCAATTATTTTTTGAATTTAGAAATTATATTTGAGGAAATATTTTTAATACCGCTCCAAAGCTTTGAACCGCCTGATTTTCCTGCTTTAAACAGAAGTACACCTGCACCTAATGCGACACCACCTTTGAATAATGTTGACCAAAAGCGACTGTCCTTCTCTTTTTGAGAGGTAACTTCAACTTTATCCGAGCCTAAATTACCTGCCTTCATGGTTATTCCGTTCATCGAAGCCGCTACTGGATTGAACGGAGTGAAATCAGGAGGAGTAATCATTTTTCCCATATTCAAAATACCGATATCTGTATCAAACGGATTTTGAAAGTTATACGAACTCATATCATAAATATCTGCCATACTACAACCTTTATATTTTACCTACATATATATAAAGGTATTTTTTGTTAAATAATTTACTTTTTTGCATAATTTTGCTTTAATATACTTAACAAATGAGGAATTAATTATGAACATGTTTAAAAGATGGTATGATGCTGATACAGCGGTAAGCCGTGCAATTAACGAGCTGGAGCATTCTTCTGAGAAAATTCAAGTAAGATGTGCGGATTATATTATTGCTCTGCTAAAAGATGTTGAATTGGAAGAATTGTCATTGGAAGACCAATATAACTACATTATGAGAAGATGGTACGATAAAAACATCAAGGTTTCGCATGCCATTGAATATTTAAGACTTTCACCAAAAGATATCCGCCGAGAAACAGCTTTGAAGGTTTTGGACTATTTAAAAGAGTTGAAAACCGAATAAACTTAACATTTAGACATGTTAATAAAAATATAGTTTAATAAAAATAGGGAGAGGTGTACTTATGACAAAAAAGAAGGATAATAATGTTATAAATTTATTTTCTGCAACACAAAACATGGACAATCTTCCTAAAGAAATCAAAGAGCAGGTCAAGTTTTATGCCGGATTTAACTATATAAAGCATAAAAAAGACCTTAACGGCAACAGTTTCAGCAAAGAAAACTTATTGAATTACGCATCAAAATGCCACTACACGGTAACCGTAATGAGAGAGATAAATTCGGAAATATTTTTATACAGTTACCACGTTCCAAACAGTGATTTGTTCAAATTTATGAAATCCTTTGAAGAAAATAAACTTGACGGAACAATAATAAAAATAGACAGATATTTTCCGGAAGACCTAGCATAAGAGAGAAAAATGTGTTTTAAATACGAAGAAAAATTATATCATTGTTCAAAACCGTATCAATATGTCGGTGGCGAATACTTGTCCTACAATAAAGATTTTGCTTCTGCAAAAATAAGATTTGCACTTGCTTTTCCCGACAAATACGAAATCGGAATTTCTAATTTAGGTGTCAGAATTTTGTATGACTTAATAAACAATGAAGAAGACTTCATGTGTGATAGAGTTTATGCACCGGAACCTGATTTTACCCCAGAAACACTGTATGGAGTGGAATCAAAAAAAGATTTGAAAGAATTTGATATTATCGGATTTTCGCTACAGTATGAAATGGCATATCCGACAGTTTTAAAAATGCTTGATATAGCAGGCGTACCGTATAAAAACTCCGACAGAACAGACGATGACCCGATAATTGTTGCAGGCGGACCTTGTGCCTTTAACCCGCTCCCGATGAGCGATTTTATCGATGTTTTTATGATAGGTGATGGGGAAGAAAACATTATTGAGCTTTGCAAAATTTTGGAAGAGACCAAAGGTTTACCAAGAAACGAACGAATAAAAGCACTTTGCAAAGACCCGAAAAACGGACGTTGGTCAAAATTTGTCGGCGGAAGAGTAGTCAAAAGAGTTGCTCAACTTAACGATAAAAACGCTTTGACACGCTATCCGATACCATTTTCTTCATCAATTCAGGATAGAGCGGTTGTCGAAATCAGACGTGGTTGTGGCAGAATGTGCAGATTTTGCCAACCGGGACACGTTACGCTCCCGATTAGAGAAAGAAGTGCCGAAGACATTATAGACAAGACTAAAAGACTTGTTGATAAAACGGGTTATGATGAGTATTCACTCTTGTCTTTGTCCTCAAACGATTACGCAAATATCAATGAAGTTATAAAAGAATTGGCAGTAGATTTTAACGACCGAAAAATCTCAGTGTCTTTACCTAGCCAAAGAATTGACGGTTTTAACTTAGAACTTGCGAATTTGGTACAAAGTGTCAGAAAATCAACAATGACTTTAGCACCTGAGGCAGGAAGCCAAAGACTTCGTGACGTAATCAAAAAGAATATTACCGAAGAACAAATTATGAACGCCGTTTTGACGCTTTACGAAAACGGTTGGTCTAGGGTTAAATTTTACTTTATTTGCGGACTTCCGACAGAAACCCTTGAAGACATGGACGAAATGGCGGAATTGTTCAGACGAATAAGATATCGTTCAAAACTGTTAAAAAAAGAAAAAGGATTGAAACATTCTCTTGATTTAACATGTACCTTGTCAATCTTTGTACCAAAACCTTTTACACCGTTCCAATGGTGCGGACAGATGAATTTGGAAAGCGTAACCGAGCATATTCACCACCTTATGGAACAGGTAAAACATATCAAAGGAGTTAAGGTTAATTACCACGAAAAATATGTTTCACTGCTTGAAGCGGCCTTGACTCGTGGGGACGATACGTTATGTAAATATATTGAAGCCTTGTACAAAAAAGGCTGTTACCTTGATGCTTGGGGTGAATATTTTGACAAAAATGTTTGGTTTGAAACAGCGAAAGAACTGGACATAAACCTAACACAAAGAGCAGAAAGGCAGTTTGGATTAGAGGAAGAATTGCCGTGGAACTTTATTGATGTGGGAATTAATCCTGATTGGTTCAAAGCAGAATACATTAAAGCGATGATGATTGATGCAAATTCGCCGCATATCGTACCGACCTGCCAACAACATTGCGTAGGTTGCGGAGTTTGCCAGAATATGAACGTCAAAAAGATAATGGCACCAGAATTTAAAGCAAGCGAAAAAGCCCAACTTAAAGCAAAAGAAGTTGCCGTAGTTGTTGACCCGTCAACAGTTCACCCAAACCGAGAATTGTTCAGATACAGAATTAAATTGACAAAAACGGGTGTTTTGAAATATTTTTCACATTTGGATTGGCAAAATACGTTTTTCAAAGCGGTTTCAAGAACAAATCTTAACGTAGCATTTTCTTGTGGATACAACCCGACAATGAAGATTTCAATGGGAATTGCCTTGCCTTTATATAGCGAAAGCACTACAGAACTTGTGGATATCGAGTTGTTAGAAGAAACAAGCCCGGAAAGAATAAAAGAGGAACTTCAAAACGCACTCCACAACACGTCAAAAATAATAAACGTTGAAAAAATTAACAATTCTGATAAAGCAATAGACCAGACTGTATCTTGGGCAGAATATAAAATCAAAATCTTAAATCCTGCCCTTTACGATTTTGAAGAATTAGTATATAATACAGAAAAAGTTTTATCCTCCGATGAAATTTTAGTCGAGAGAAAAACTAAAAAAGGTTTAATAAAAACAATAGACATCAAAAAATCAATCGGGTCACACCGATTTGAAGGGGATTGTCTGTTTATAGTACTAAAGACCGGTCAGGGATACGAAATTCCTCCGCTCAGAGCAGATGTTCTGATGAACGTAATTGCGAAAGACGTGACTTTTAGCATTACGAGGATAAAATTTCTAACCGAGTCATTACATGAGTTATAGTAAAGGAAAATTTATGCACGACAGAAATCGAAACTCCAATCAACCGGTAGAGAAAAAAATCGTTATAGCTGAAAGAGATAATATCGCTGCCGTTTTAGAAAACAAAGTCGTTACTGACTTTTTCATTCACAGAGGTGAAGTTTTGTTAGGTGATGTTTATTTGGCAACCGTTGATAACATTTTGCCAAGTATTGACGCAGCCTTCGTAAATGTGGGAACGGATAAAATGGGCTTTTTGCACGCTCAAGACGTTATGGGCAAAGGGACTTTAAAAGAAAAACTGTCACCAAAACAAAAACTTATCGTTCAAGTTGTAAAAGAACCTACAGGCCACAAAGGTCCGAGAGTTACAACTGAAATCAGCCTTCCCGGAAGATTTTTGGTATTGATGCCAAATGAACCGGGAGTAAGCATCAGTAAAAAAATAGAAAATTCAAAAGAAAGAGCAAGATTAAAATCAATTATCAACTTGATTAAACCTGTCGGTGTCGGCGTAATTATCAGAACTGAAGCTGAATGGCAATCAGAATCCGATATTCAAGAAGATTTGGAAATTTTGCTTGAAAAATGGAATAATATTATCACTTCCGCAGAAACTCTTACTCCGCCGAACTTGATTTACCGTGACCAAGATTTGTTATATAGAGTAATAAGAGAAGCATGCACGGAAGATGTTAAGGAAATCATTGTAGATACACCATTTGCAATGAACCGAGTTCAAACCATTTTACAAAACTGGCACATGGCAAAAGGAACTCAGGTAACCTTATATAAAGGAACTGACCCGCTTTTGGTGGCTATGGACATTCACAAAGAAATCAAAGCAGCATTGAAAGTTAAAGTTAATATGCCTTCAGGCGGATATTTGTACATTCAACAAACAGAAGCCTTAACGGTAATTGATGTTAACAGCGGGAAATTTATCAGTTCCGCAACTCAAGACGAAACAATCTTGAAAACAAACATTGAAGCGGTACATGAAATCGCACGTCAATTAAGGTTGAGAAACATCGGCGGTATGGTTATTGTTGACTTTATTGATATGATGTCAAGAGCGGATAAACTTGCAATGATGGAAGAACTTGAAATGGCACTTGAACCTGACAAGGCTAAACCGCAAGTCGGACAGCTTTCGGATTTGGGACTTGTCGAACTTACAAGACACCGTCAAGGTCAATCCTTATCGGAAATTTTCACAAAGAAATGCCCGCATTGTCAAGGTAGCGGATATTCTATGATTGAATTTAACTTTGCAACTCCGACTGCGGAAGGCGAATATAGAGCAAAAGCCGCTAAGGTTAAATTGCCTGTTGCAAACTTCAAGAAAAGTAAATTTAACAAAAACAACCAACAACAAGAACCGCAACCTGTAGTTGAAGTTCAAGAACAACCGCAAAAAATTGCGATAGAAACAGAACCGTCAGCAACAGTTGCAGAAGAAATTGTTAAAAAAGAAAACAACAAACGCAAAAACAGAAAAAATAAATTCGATAAAAAAGATAAACAAAACAGATCAGAACAAGAAGTTGAAAACACTCAAACTGTTGTAGCACCTGTTGAGGAAGAACCGAAAGTTCAACAATCGAAAAAAGAAAATCCATCTGTAGCGGAAGAAGCAACCGCACCTCAAACAGTTGAACAAACCGTTCAAGAACCGACAGTTGAAGCGGAAGCACCTGTTGAACCTAAAATTAAAGGTAAGACAAGAAAAAGAAAAGCAACTGCGAAAAAAGCAGCCGCTGCAAAAGCTGAAGAAGCAAAAGCAGAACCATCAGTTGATGTAGTAGCTGAACAACCTCAAATTGAAACTCCTGAAGTTCAAACTCAAGAGCAACCGGCTGAAGTTGCAGAAAGTGCCGAAACAACAGAAGAAAAACCTAAAAAAAGAACAAGAAGACCAAACAGAGGCTCTTCAAAGACAACAAAAAAGGCTAAAAAAGCAGAGGAAACAAGTGAAGAATAAACTTTTTCAAAGATTTTTTGTCGCAACATTAGTAGTGCTATCAAGCACTGCTAATGTTGCACATGCAAGAAATTTACTTCACCCGCAATCAGATATGGGCAAATTATTATTATCAATGATTGTAACAGTTATAGTCTTTTTCGTATTATTTGTTGTGTTGACGATTTACAACAAGTTTTTTGTACCGCACGAAGTCAAAAACTTCAAACTAAACAAAGATTCTCTGAGAACTCCTCAGGATAAAGACGAAGCGGTCATTATGTTTCTAACAAAAAATAAATTAAAATAATCGGAGATTTTTATGAAAAAAGCAGTCGGGATAGTTGAATTACTAATCGTAATAATTGTTATTACAGCAATTTATTTTACCTGTTTTAATAACAAATCAACAAAAAATCCATTTGACGAACAACGAGAAATTAAGACAAAACAAGAACTTGTAGAAACCAAGATAAAAGATATTGAAAATTCAAAAGCAATAAGAGAACGTATTGAACAAAACCTGAACAGAGAAAACTACTAATGAAAAAGACAACATTATTTGATATTATTTCGCCGATTATGATAGGTCCGTCAAGCTCTCACACTGCAGGAGCGGTAAGACTTGGACTTTTGGCGAGAAATATTTACAAAAACGACTTCAAAAAAGTCACCTTTAAATTGTACAATTCTTACGCTCACACAGGCAAAGGTCACGGAACGGAAAAAGGCTTGCTTGCGGGAGTTTTAGGATTAGGTGTTGACGACAGACGCATAAAGGATATTTTCAACTCGGATTTGGCGAAAAATGTTGAATATGAGTTTTTATACAGTGATAATTTTAAACAACACCCAAACGCCGTTGAAATAACCTTTTTCGGTAAATCAAAAATGTTTATTGCAGGAGAATCCGTTGGGGCAGGGGAAATCGCAATCAGGCAAATTAACGACTTTAACGTAAAACTCACTGGCAAGTACAATACACTGTTATTGGTATATAAAGACATGCCGGGCATGATTTCGCAGGTATCGACTATTTTGCAAATGAACAATAAAAACATTGCCTCGCTAAACTGTGACAGAGATGAAAAGGGAAAAGAGGCCTCAATGATAATAAGTATTGACGGGAACATTACAAACGAAATTGTTGAAAATATCCAAGCAATTCCCGAGGTTTACTTTGTAAGTTATATTGAAAAATTGGAAAACTAAGACGATGAACAAAATAAACACATTTGAACAATTACACGAAGAATGTATTTCAAAAGATAAAAAAATTTACGAAATTGCACAGGAAAATATGGCAAAAGACGGTGAAATTCCAGTGGAACAAGTCAGAAATTTTGTGGCAAAAAGCCTTTATGCAATGAAAGATGCTATCCAAACAGGCATGGCAAGCAAAGAATTGTCAATGAGTGAGATGTGCGGACAGGATTGTGACAGATTACAAAAGAGATACCGCAAAGAACCTGCTATTTTCGGTTCAACCTTTCAAAAGATTTTAGAATACGCACTTGCAACAAGTGAAGAAAATATCAGAATGGGTAAAATTGTAGCTTGCCCGACCGCAGGCTCTTGCGGAATAGTACCGTCAGCATTGGTTGCAGTGAGTGAAGATTTTGACCACTCAGAAAGAGAACAAATTAACGCATTGATAACGGCCGGCGAAGTCGGCAGAATTATTGCGGCGAAAGTGTCTTTAGCAGGTGCTGTCGGCGGGTGTCAGGCAGAATGCGGTGCTGCTGCGGCGATGAGTGCAGCGGCAATTTGTCAGCTTCAAGGCGGAAATGTCAGCCAAATTCTTAATGCTGCAGCTCTTGCTCTCAAAAATATTTTAGGTTTAACATGTGACCCTGTGGCAGGCTTGGTGGAAGTTCCTTGTGTTAAGAGAAATCCATTTATGGCAGTTCATTCGGTTACGGCGGCAGAACTTGCACTTGCAGATATAAAATCTCAAATTCCGATTGATGAAGTTGTTGATGCAATGGAACAAACGGGAGCATTAATGTCCCCAACACTTAAAGAAAGTTCTCAAGCAGGCTTAGCAACGACAAAAACCGCACTTGAAGTTCAAAAACGAGTATTTGGATAAATTTTTAATTTATGGAACAGGTTGTTTAAACAAAACTCTTGCTCCACCGAATTTTTTACGCAAAGTTTCTTTGAAGGCAATAATAATGTCGTTAACGTTACATACCGTGAGTTTCAAGACATCAACAAGTGAATTTGCATTATTAACAAGGACATTGACATTATCACCCGATTTTCCCAAAGAACCCGAAAACAAATAGATTTTATCGGAACTTTTGGCAAAATTTCCCGTCAACTGTTCAATATTTTTGCTGTTTGTACGAATTGTCCCTCTTGTAATTTCGTCATCAAGTTTGCCCGAAAGACTTTGCATACGGTAAGTAGTTTTGTTCAAATTTTCCATACTGTTGCGTAAATTTAAGGTTATTGAATAAATATTTGACCTGTTTTCTTCAAGAATATCCGTCACAATATCAAACATTGCCGTCAAAGATTCGGTCGTTCCTTTTGCAGAAGACAATAAATCCACCCCACGGTCAGCAAGGCTGTCAATATGAGCCTGATTTAAGTCTGAAATCCCATTAAGCGACAAGGTTGATTTACCCTTAATAATATCCCCTGTTTTGATAAATCTCAAACTCGGAGCACTCGGATAAATCAAGGCAACGTATTTTGTTTCCTTGTCGTATTGTTTAACCTCGGCAGAAATATTCTTTGGCAAATGCAACCCACGTTGATTGAGTGTAATATAAAGATAAGTCGTTTTAAAATCGTCAGAAATCCTGATTTTGCGTGTTGTTCCGAGTTTATACCCTTTATAAAACACGTCCATTCTCGGTGGCATCGGGTCGGCATTTTTAAATTCCGCCTTTATATATGTGTGATTAAGCAGTTGAAAAATTCCGATAAGAAAAGTTAAAATAAGCCCGATTATCAATATTGAAATTAAAGTATTACGCATAATTCCAATATTTTTGAAAAATTCGACTTAGTAAATCCTCAAACTCGGTTAGTTATACATATCAAGAAAATTTTTGTGAAGTTTTACATTATGCACTCGCAAATAATCCACCTTTTGACTAATCAAAATACTGTCTAATGCAAGTGTATAAATATCTTTTTCCTCATTTGTTGATTTTGGCATATTCAGTAAACTTTTCCTTGACACACCAATCAAAACAGGACATCCGATACCCTTCAATTCTTGCCAACGTTTTAAAATTTCAAAATTATCCTTTCGGGTTTTGCCAAATCCGATTCCCGGGTCAATTATTATATTTTCTTTTTTAATACCTCTTGATAAAGCTAACTGAACTTTATTATGTAAAGAACAGTAAATTTCATCCATCAAATTTGAATAAGTCGGATTTTCCTGCATATTCTCAGGCGTTCCCAAACTGTGCTGGAGAATAATTTTTACATGACTGTTTTGAGCAATAACATCAATCATTTGCTCATCATAATCAAATCCCGAAACATCATTGATAATCTTTGCACCGTATTGAATACAAATTCTTGCAACTTTTGAACTTCTTGTATCAATACTGATAGGCGTTTCGATTTTCTTCTCTTTAACATATTTCAAAATTGGCAAAAGTTTGTCCAACTGCTCCTCAACCTCTACTGGTTCAGAATAAGGCTTGGTGGATTCAGCACCGATATCAATAATATCAGCCCCGTCTTTTATCAATTTTTTGAGATGTTTAATCGCATCATCGTATTCATAATACAAACCACCATCGGAAAAAGAATTTTCCGTAAGATTCAAAACTCCCATAAGTTTAGTTTTTGAAGGCTTTTCTTTTTTTGAAATAAAATTCAATAATTGTTCTGACAAATCCTTCAATCCGAAAGGTTGCCCTTTTATTTTTTTTGCAATTTTATCAATCTGGGATAAACTTCCGCCCAAAATACAAGCAGTAAGTTCCGCTTTTCCCGTTATAACTTCCCTATGCGTTGCACAATCGGCACCAACGGATAAGGCTGATTGTTTCAATATATTTGCCTGAGGAACAGACAAATCAAATATTTTCAAATTCGCATAATTGTATTTGCTTGTCGCAAATCTGGAATATCCCTTGTCAAACCCGATATTTAAAAGTTCTTGTTTTATATCGGTGTTATGAATTTCTTTAATTAAAAAGTCATGCATAGCATAATGCTAGCACGACTTTTTTCAAATATCAAACTCGTTAAACATTTAAGCGGCGGCTTTGTATTCGCTATATTTATTTTTCAAATCGTCAACAGCCAAAGCACCTGACCTTGCGGCTTTATTTATACCAGTAACAAGTACAAAGAACGCTAACGCACCACCCGCCAAGGCTGAAAATTTTGCAGTAATCGGGCTTTTAATAATCGGTCCGATAAATTTTGCATCCTTCATTTTCAACATCAAGGTTTCGACACTTCTTGTATATTTGGTCATATTTGCTTTGAAAGCATGCCACATTCCGCTTGTAACCTGCGTACCTTCGTTTACGTTGTTCATTGTACGACCGACTTGAGCATACATTTCGGCAAGCATATCGGCTTTTGCTTCATGCTTCAAGGCTCTTTTGCCCGCAAATCTCGTTGCTGTAGTAACACCTGCAGCACCGCCGACACCTGATGCTACCTGCTCTTGTCTTTTTTGTCTTTGTTCGGGGGTCCTAACAGGTTCACCCGTAAATGATATTGCTAAAGGAGATGTCATTATTCGTCCTCCCCATCAAGTTCATCTAAATGTCTTTGAACTTCATCATCAAATTCTTTTTTATCGTTATTAACTTCTTCATCATCAACTTCATCGTGCATTTTTTGAGTTTCAGGATGAACCGCCTCATCATAAGCAGATGCGGCACCTGCTCCGACACCTAATGTAGTAGAAGTTACTTTTGCAGCCTTGTCATAAGCAGTATTAAAATCTGCACCTTTGATTTTTTCGGCAAATTTTTCAAACGGTTTTGCGATAAATTTAAATACCGTTTTTGCACCTTCACCGATTAATCTCAAACCTGACATCAGATATTGACCGTATTTATGATTATCCATTTTTTCTGTAAATTTTGTTACTTTTTCGGCCAAATTTGTATATGCACTTGATGCTTTAACATGTTCGGCAACTCTTGCCGCACCACCTGCGACAGCACCTGCAACATTGCTAAATCCACGGATTAGAGGTTTAATCAAAGATTTTGCTTCTGCCGCCATTTTGCTGTTCATACCGCTTGCAACGGAAGATTTAACAAACTTAGCACCTTTTGAAGCACCCCATGCTACTAACCAACCGTTAAATAAAGCTTCTGAAACAACTTTGAAAGCCTTACCCATTTTCTTTAAAATTTCGGGAGTTCTTTCATCATTTACAATATTTTCAAATTCTTGTTTTTGTTTTTCGTAAAATTTTGTCTTCTCGCTGTATGCTTCATCTTCGGGAGTTTCTATCGTAAAAGCATTACGATTACCGAACTGTACATTTCTTACTCTTGGAGAAGTTACACTAACTGGTTGAATAGATAACATTTGAACGCCTCACTACTTTCTAATATTTTCATTCGGTTTTAAACCCAAAGAAAATATTTTTTTGCTAATATTAAAAGATACCATTAACAAAATGTTACAATCACACAGATATTATTTCACATAGACAGTGATATGTAAAGTGTTTACACAAAAAATTACTTAACAATTTGAACAAATTGCAACATTTAGTTTTTTATGTTTGGAGTATAATAAAATCATAAATGGAAGTGTATAACTTAAAGGCGTTAGTTAGAACGCAGAAAGAAAAGGTAGTTTATGAAACCTGAAACAAAAAGTTTCCAGTTGGAAATCGGCGGAAAAACCGTCACAGTTGAAACAGGGAAATACGCTCAATCCGCAAACGGTTCCGTTACTGTAAGATGCGGTGACACTATGTTATTTGTTCACTGCTGTGTATCAAAAGAACCTAGAGTAGGTATTGACTTCTTCCCATTGCTTATTGATTATGAAGAAAGAATGTCATCAATCGGTAGAATTCCCGGTGGTTACAACCGCTCTGAAGGGAAAGCCGGCGACAAAGCAATTCTTATTTCAAGATTGATTGACAGACCGATAAGACCGTTGTTCCCGAAAGGTTACAGAAATGATATTCAAATCGTTGCTCAATTATTCAGCTACGACCAAGAAAATCAACCTGATACGTTGGCAATGTTGGGTGCATCTTGTGCTTTGATGTTGTCAGGTGCTCCGTTTGAAGGACCTATCGGTGCTGTTAGAGTATCAAGAGATGCGGAAGGCAAGTTGATTGCTAACCCTACTCACCAACAAGCAAAAGCTTCTGATTTGGATATCGTTGTTGCAGGTACTCACGATTCTGTAATCATGGTAGAAGCAGGTTGTAAATTCGTAACTGAAGATGACATTATGGCAGCCGTTGAATTTGCTCAAGGCGAAATCAAAAAACAATGTGAAGCACAAGTTGCTTTCGCTGCCGAATGTGGAGTTACAAAACAAGAATTTGTTAACCCTTACGACACAACAGAATTGAAAAATATAATTAACGAAACTGCTCACGATATGATTTTTGATGCTTATCACAATTTCGACAGAGCATATCGTCAAGAAAAATTGGAAGAAGCTAAAAAACTTGTAAAAGAAAAAGTTGATGCTTTACCTGACGACCACTACATCAAACAAATCATTGAAGAAACAGGTATCGACTTTGTAGCGGAAGAATTCAAAGCCGCTGAAAAGAAAATCATGAGAGCAATGATTTTGGATGAAGGTGTAAGAGCCGACGGAAGAAAACCTAACGAAGTTCGTCCGATTTGGTGCGAAGTTGGTGTTTTACCTAGAGCACACGGTTCAGCAGTATTTACAAGAGGTCAAACTCAAGTATTATCAGTTGCAACACTTGCAGGTCCTTCAATGAAACAAGAACTTGACGGTGTTGACCCTGAAACCGAAAAAACTTATATGCACAAATACATATTCCCGGGCTTCTCTGTTGGTGAAGTTAAACCTTTAAGAGGACCCGGAAGACGTGAAGTAGGTCACGGAAACTTGGCAGAAAGAGCCAATATTCCTGCATTGCCTTCTCAAGAAGAATTCGGTTACACCATCCGTGTTACGTCTGACGTATTAGAATCAAACGGTTCAACCTCAATGGCTTCAACTTGCGGTTCTTCTATGGCTTTGATGAACGCAGGTGTTCCTGTTAAATGTATGATTGGTGGCGTTGCAATGGGTATGATTACCGAAGAAGGCAAAGAACCTGTTGTATTAACTGATATTCAAGGTATTGAAGACTTCCTTGGTGATATGGACTTCAAAGTTACAGGTAACGACACGGGTATCACCGCTCTTCAAATGGATATGAAGGCTAAAGGTATTGCTAACGAAACATTAAGACGTGCTTTAGGTCAAGCAAAAGAAGGCAGATTGCACATCTTGTCAAAAATGAGAGAAGCGATTTCGGAACCGGGTGAAATGTCACCATACGCACCAAGCATTACAACATTAACTATTCCTGTAGATGATATCGGAACAGTTATCGGACCTGGCGGAAAACAAATCCGTGCAATCATTGATGCTTCAGGTGCTGAAATTGATATCCAAGACACAGGTGTTGTTACAATCACTTCTAACGACCAAGAAGGTGCTAAAATCGCAATTAAAATGATTAAAGACCTTACTTTCAAACCAGAAGTCGGAATGGTTATCAAAGGTAAAGTAGTCAGAATTATACCTATCGGTGCTTTTGTTGAATTAGGCGGGGGTAAAGACGGTATGGTTCACATTTCTCAAGTTTGCAACGAAAGAATTGAAACTATTGAACCACACTTGACTATCGGTCAGGAAGTAATCGTTAAGGTTATCAAAATTGACGACAAAGGCAGAGTAAATCTTACTATTAAAAACGTAACCGAAGAAGACAAAGCTAAAGTTATTCAATAAATAGTAAAACGAAAAACTCATTAGAAAAACGCTTGAACAAACAAATGTTCAAGCGTTTTTTAGTTTATTTTGAGTAATTCTCAATTACAAAATTTTTTATTTTCGAAATAAAAGGATTTCTTAGTGAAATTATTTTAGTTATTTAACTTACTCAAAAGTTCTGTTTATGGTAGCATTAGCTTGAATGTAAATAGTATGGAGGAGAGAAAATGCCTGATATTATAACTATTGGAAGTGCAACAATGGATGTTTTCGTTGAATGTGACGAAGCCAGCGTAGTTTCGGTAAGACAAAAAGAACGTAAAACCGAATTTATGAGTTACAAATACGGTGCTAAGGTTGAGATTAACGAATTTGCCTCAAAAGTCGGCGGTGGCGGTGTTAATACGGCTACAAATTTTGCAAATCTCGGATTTGATACGAGTGCAATATTCAAAGTCGGCGATGATATTTACTCACAAGGTATTTTTAATTTCTTTAAAACAAGAGAAGTTAGTATGAACTCCGTTATTCAGGATAAAGAGGATTCTACAGGCTTTTCAATAATTTTGACAAGTTTTGAAGGCGACAGAACAGTTTTGGCTCACCGTGGTGCAAATGCTCACATCAGAAAATCAGAAATTGATTTTGAAGCAATTAAAAACTCTAAATTGTTATATATCGCACCGTTAAACGGTGAAAGCAACAAAGTTCTTGACGATATTGTGGATTTTGCAAAAGAGAACAAAGTTTTTGTATGTTTTAACGCAGGCTCTACAGGAATTAAAAAAGGATTTGATTACTTAAAAAGAACGTTGGAATATGCTCACATTGTTGTGATGAACAAAGAGGAAGCATCACTTGCTACAGGTATTCAACTGAGACAAGATACTAAGGACGAAAAATTCTCAAATCAACTTATTCACCCTGATTTGAAAAAGATGTTTGAGACCTTGAGATGTAATGATTATCAAATAATCGTAATTACAGACGGCGGAGCGGGTGCGTACGCCTTTGACGGCAAAAAGTACTATTTCTGCCCGACTTTTGACGGACCTGTTGCCTCAACACTCGGTGCAGGTGATGCGTTTGCTTCCACCTTCTGTGCAGCACTTAAACGCTTTGATAAAAACATTGAAAAAGCCTTAATCGCCGCATCAATCAACTCCTCAGGCGTTGTGTCTAAATTCGGTGCAACTGAAGGTTTGTTAACATTTGATGAAATAACTTCCAAAATACAGGAAAACCCTGATTTTATTTGTCAAATAGAAAACGCTTAATAACGGGAATAAAACCCACAAACAAAAACGGCAACTCACAAGACAAGTTGTCGTTTTTATTTTATTTATTTTTATAAAGCCTCAATTATAAATTTTCGGTAAAATCAACGCCGCCCGTTGCCTTATAAATATTTATAACCGCAATTTCCTGATTGATATTGTTCATAATAACATCGGCTTCTTCAAGCAATAATTTTTGATTATATTTCAAATTTTCCAATTTAGATTGAGCACCCGTTGAGTATTTTTGGTTTGCCAAATCCAATTTTGCCTGCTCCAATTCGTAACGCTCTAAACTTTTCTTATGGTTAAGTTCAGAAGTTCTGTAACTCATCAAAGAATCGTTCAATTCCTGAATTGAATTCAAAATGCTTTTCTCATAGATTTGCAAAGCCTTTTCGTATTCTAATTTGCTATATTTTAATCTTGCTTTTTTCAAACCGCCCGTAAACAAATCAAGTGACGGAGCAACCCCGACATTAGACAAAAACGTATGCGGAGCAAACATTCTGCACCAATCAAAAGCATTAAACCCGACTTGACCGTAAACTTGGAACTTCGGCAAGAAATCACGGCGGGCAACTTTTACATCAATTCCCGTTTTTTCGATATAGGCTTCCGCTTTTTTGATATCAGGACGATGTTCGATAATTTCCGTTGAAATTTCACTCGGAATACTCGGGATTGTAATTGAATTATAATCACTTCTCAAAATTTTTGTATCGTATCTGTCCCCGAGCATTGAGAATAAGTCATTAGATACTACGTCTTGACGTTCTTTTAATGAATTTAAACGTTCCGTCATCTGTGCAAGGGTTTGTTTTTCAGACAAAACTTCCGCCAGCGGACATAATCCGCTTTCATATTTTTGAACTTCTAATTTTACGATTTGCTCTTCCAAATCTTTCAACTTTTGTTGATTTTCAATGAGTTTATCTAAACCAATCAATGTATAATATTCTGATGCAAAGCTTGAAGAAATCGAAATATACGAAGAATGTTCATCTTGTTTTGTCATTTCAATTTGTTTTTTGAAACTCTTGGTTTTCAAATAATTTTCGCCCCAAATATCAACCTCATAAGACATCGTGAGCGGTAAATTGTAATGTGCCTGATTGTAATCGGGAATTACCAAATTACCGAATTTCTCGTCACTTGCAGTAAATACACGTTGCAAATTTCCGTTAAAATAAACTTGCGGAAGTTGATTTGCAAAGGCTTGCTTCATAATTTGTTGTGATTGTTGAGATTTTATTGAAGCAATCTTCAAATCCTGATTATTTGAATACAATTTTGTTAAATTACTGTTTAAATTTTCATCATTAAACTTTTTCCACCATGTCATATTCATGTAAGAAATCCTCGTTTGCTCGGAGTTTTCTTGAGTTTTGGCATTTGCTACCGTGGTAAATGAGAGTAAACATATTAAAATAATTAATATTTTTAAAATTTTCATACTATTTTTTATTCCCTTATGTTATTATAATAACACAAAGAGAAAATCATGCACAACAAAGCTTTATTCAATCAAAAAATCGGTCCGAAACTTTCAGGAGTAGGAAACCTATCAAGAATGCTGGCAGTACAAACATTTACCGCTCACAAATTTCAAATAACACCCGAACAATTTATGGTGCTTGAGGTTTTGTATGAAAATAATGAATTGTACCAAAGGCAATTATCAGCACTAACACTAAAAGACAGACCGAATATTTCGAGAATAATCACGATTTTGGAAGGACATGGCTTTGTGACCAAAACGCCTGACGTGAACGGTAGAAAAATCTTCAAAATAAAAATTACCGAAGATGGTATTAATATATATAAAGAAATTTTGCCCGTAATAACGCAAATTTGGACAGACTTGTTAAGTAATATCTCAGAAGAGGAATTGCTTATGTGCGAAAAAGTTTTATCCAAGATTAAACAAAATTTAGTAGCAAATGTAAATATACAAATGTAACAAGAGGTAAATTATGACCGATAAAAAAATAGCAAAAGGAAATACTCCACAATCAAACATAAACAATAACACCCCAAACAACATAAAAAAGACTAATGACAAAAATTCAAACGGAGCACCAAAATTTCCGACTTCAAGCAAGGACAAAAAAAAGAGATTTGAAAAACTTGCAAAGGAAAAACTAAAAAAAAGACGTCCTAAATATATGAAAAAACGTGTAATTATTCCGTCTGTTGCGGCCGTATTTATGCTGTTTTTCGGGATTTACGCAGCCATTATGTCAACACATTATCAATCAACAGATGATGCGTTTATAGAAGGCAGAATAATCTCTATCGCCCCAAGAGTTTCAGGACCTGTCACAAAATTATTGATTGATGATAACCAACCTGTCAAAAAGGGGGATTTATTGTTAGAAATCGACCCAAACGATTATAGAGTGGCTCTTGACCAAGCTGAAGCAAAATTAGCGGAAGCGGAAGCAAAATTAAAAATTACAGACCACGATATTACAAAAACAGAATCTAATGTAAGTCAAGCCGTTGACGACACTTCAAGTGCAAAATCAAAACTAGACTTTGCCCAAAAGGATTATAAAAGATACAACGACATGTACAAAACAGGCGTTGTTTCAAAACAGGATTATGACAGAAGCTCAAAAGACTTAAAAGTTTCAACATCTAACTTCCAGTCCAGCAGCAACCGTGCAAACGCAATGAAATCCGAATTAAAATCAACAATCGCAAAAAGTCAAAGCGTTCAGGCTGAAATAAAAAGATTGCAAGCAGAAGTTGAGCAGGCAGAATTGAATTTAAGTTATACAAAAATTTACGCACCGGCTGACGGTTTAATATCCTCAAGAACGGTAGAACAAGGAAACTATGTGCAAATCGGACAACCTTTATTTGCGGTAGTTCCTCAACAAATGTGGATTGTCGCAAACTTTAAAGAAAACCAATTAACCAACATGCACAAAGGACAAAAGGTTACGGTTGCAATCGATACTTATCCGGGGAAAAAGTTTAAAGCACACGTTGACAGTATTCAAAGAGCAACAGGGGCAAAATCAAGCTTGTTTCCACCTGAAAACGCTGTCGGCAGTTATGTAAAAATTGTTCAAAGAATCCCTGTCAAAATCATATTTGATGAAGATTATTCAAAATATAACATAGTTCCCGGCATGTCAGTTGTACCGAAGGTAAAAATCAAGTAAGTAATGTTTCAATTTGTTTATAAAATGGCGAAAACTGATACTTTTTTGGTAAAATAATAAAGGACTTGAATGGGGAAAGTATGAAAGAGCGAATATTATTATTACTGATAGTTATCGGACTTACACTTTTTATTTACATATTCCAAAGTTACACAACTTGGGGCTTGGCAATATTAGTTTGCTTAATGGCGGCATATGCACTTGCAACAAACATTGCTTACAAAATTAAACAAAGAAGCGAACAGAAAAAGACTCACGAACGCAACGAAAATTACAAACCGTTCGTAAGTATTATGATTCCTTCTCACAACGAAGAAACCGTAATCGAAAATACAATTAATACGGTATTAAATTTGGATTACCCGAATTTTGAAATTATTGCGATTGATGACAGAAGCACGGATAACACAGCTCTTGTGCTAAAAAAAATGGAAGAATTACATCCGAATAAAGTCATTGCTTTTATCCGTCCGAAAGATGCCTTCCCCGGCAAATCCGCTGTATTAAACGATGCGTTAAAATTTGCAAAAGGTGAAGCCATTTTGGTTTTTGATGCCGATGCAACAATGGAACCCGATTTTTTAACGAATTTGATTTATGAACTAGAACCAAAAGATGTCGGAGCGGTTCAGGCAAGAAAAATAGTAAGAAATAAAAACATAAATTTACTGACAAAATGTCAAAATAATGAAATGACTATGGATACCCACTTCCAAGTCGGCAGGGACTCTGTAAAAGGTGCCGTTGAACTTAGAGGAAACGGGGAACTTATAAAGAGAACCGCACTCGAGGATATCGGCGGTTGGAACAATTATACAATCACTGATGACCTTGATATGTCAACAAGATTGCACATCAAAGGCTGGGATATCAGATTTTGTGCAAATACTGCAGTATATGAAGAAGGTATTATGTACATTTTCCCTTTGTACAAGCAAAGAAGAAGATGGCTGGAAGGTACAATCCGCAGATATTTGGAATACTTTTGGGATATTTTAACCTCAAAAAAAATGTCTATGCGTGTAAGAGTTGACATGATTGCATATATTTCGGAATTTATAATGCCTGCGTGGTTCATTATCGAAATCGGAATATTGCTTTGCAAAATCGTTCTAAAAGATGCACCTCCACATATTTTGATGTCGTCCGTGATTATGGGTTGCATCATCGGGCTTGGCTTTATGATGGCTTGCAGATACAGTCTGAGAAGATACGACAATATGCCGAGAATGGAAGCATTGGTTCAATCGGTTTATACCTCGGTTTATTTGCTGATAATTTGGTTCCCGCTTGTACTGTTCATCGGAACAAAAATTTTGTTTCTTAAAAAAGACATGAATTGGGGTAAAACAGCACACGGATTGATTCAGCACGAACACGCAATCCAAAAAGCGAAAGAAAAAATAAGAAAAGCAAAAGAAGAATTGAAAAAATTATTGATAACCAGATAGAATAGGAGAAAAAAATGACAAAAACATTATCAATCGAAGATGTAAAAAATAAAATCAGAGCGGTAAAAGATTTCCCGAAAGAAGGAATTATCTTTAGAGATATCACAACAGGCTTAAGAGATGCAGAAACTCTAAAATTTATGGTGGATTATCTTTGTGACCAATACAAAGACGTAAAAGTTGACTATATCGCAGGTATCGAAAGCAGAGGTTTTATCTTCGGAATGCCAATGGCTTACAAAATGAACTGCGGATTTATTCCTGTTAGAAAACCTAACAAATTACCTGCTGAAACAATAAAAGAAGATTACGATTTGGAATATGGCTCAAACACTATCGAAATTCACGCAGATTCATTTGAAAAAGGTGCAAATGTTTTAGTAGTTGACGACTTGTTGGCAACAGGTGGAACGGCAAAAGCAGCTTGCAATTTGGTAAGAAAAGCCGGCGGAAACTTGATAGGTGCTGCCTTTTTAATCGAATTGTGCGACTTAAAAGGATTAGATAAATTGAATGATTGCGGAAAAATAGTTTCTATGCTAAAATACTAATTGAATAGTATATTGGAGAATAAAAATGAAAAAATCTGTAATTATTTTAACTCTGATTATAGGCATACTCGGCACTCAAGCATACGCTGCCACGACAACAAATACAAATAAAAAGCCTGCTCAAAAAACAACAGCAACCGTAAAAAAAGGTTCAACAGCTGTTAGAACCAATAATAATCAAGCCTACCCGACTTCAGGCAGTGACTTCCTGCTAAAATATAATATTGACGACTTGGAAGCTGCTCCTTGGTTGCATGAAGGCAAAAGAGTTTACTAAACTCTAAAATAAAATATAAAACTTATAAAAAACTCCGAAAATTAAATTCGGAGTTTTTCTTATACTTGTTTAAAATTATCAAAATTCTTCATTTAGACTTACTTTAAGAAGAAATCCGCATTAACGGTAGCATAAACTTTAATTACACCTGCTTCAATGTTTGGTGCAGAACCGGTAGCTTCAGCAGCATCCATTGTTGCCATTTTATTAGCGTAAAACATCGGACGAGCGTAACTTCTGTTTTCACTGCAAGAAGTGCTTAAATTTCTGATTCCGGTAATTGAAGAACCCGCAGCACTTGCAACCATTTCTGCTCTTGATTTTGCTTTTGCGGTTGCTTCTTTTAGCAAATTTGAACAAACCTCATCTTTATCAGACAAACTGAAATTCAAACTGTCAACGTTGGTTGCACCCATAGCCAAAGATTTATCAATCATATCTGAAATTTTGCTAATATCTTTTGTGTGAACAATTATGTTATTTGAAACCTGATATTTTTCAAAAGTTCTCTTGCCATTGCTATAAATATATTCAGGACTTGCAGAGAAATTTGAAGTTTTCAAATAATCACCGTTTGATGTATTTATAACACCTTTCAAATAAGAGTAAACCTTGTCTGAAATTTCTTTATTTTTTGCAATCGCCGTTGATAAAGAATGAGAATCTTCTGTTTTAACGGCAATAGAAACCTCTGCAGTATCAGGCGAAACTTCTTTTTCAGAAGTATAAGAAGAATTCACAGAACCTCTTTCGGATTCGGTATTAGAAACTGCATTTACCGGAACTAAAACCAACACTCCAAGAAATAATCCTAAACAAACTAAAAACAAATTTTTACCTGACATAATACCTCCATTACTTCACTTTTGATACATTATTTTCTGATTTTGACTCCTCTTTTTCAACGCTTGATGATTTTAGCGGAGCGGAGACAAATGCCTCATCTTTTTTAAGAATTACGGGCTTTTTGTTGTCATCATTTGATTTAATAAATTTGTCAGATTTTGTAATAACTTTATTCAGCATATTCATTTTTGAGTTCATTCTTGCGTTTCGCAAAATTGAATTAAGTTCTTCGTCACTCAATTCCGGAGTATTGCGAAACGATAGCGCAAACCCCTTCTTATCCACGATAAAATAAGAAATAACAAGAATTGCCCATAACAAAGTGCCTTGAAATAAAGACAAGGTCGGAAACATGTACGCTTCTGCCAAATATTTATTCCACAAAGACATTCCGACATACCCCGGAAAAAGAACAAATCCGGCAAATGCACAAACACAAACGATTCCTGCCGTAATCAAGCCTTTTATACCATCAATTTGAACTATTTTCATAACTGCTACTAATCCTTTTTAATCTACTTTATCATTTCAAGAAAATCTTTTTCTGTCAATATTATAACACCTAAATTTTGAGCTTTGTCCAATTTTGAACCTGCATTTTCTCCCGCCAAAACATAAGAAGTTTTTTTAGATACGGAAGAGGACGTCTTGCCCCCGTGAGATTTGATAATTTCGGAAGCCTCATCTCGTGTCATTGTGGCTAAAGTACCCGTCAAAACAAAGGTTTTTCCTGATAGTTTATCAGTTTTTACTTTAACTTCGGCTTGCGGATTTATGCCAAGATTTATGAGTTCATCAACCAGTTTCAACCCGTCCTCACTGTGGAAAAAGTCAAAAACGGACTTTGCAATAATATCGCCAATGCCGTCAATATTGCATAAATCTTCAAAAGTTGCATTTTTTAAGGCTTCAAAAGAAGGAAAAACTCCAACTAAAATTTCAGCCGTTTCCTTACCCACATGCCTGATACCAAGAGCAGTCAAAACACGATTTAGCGGACGTTTTCGACTTTCTTGGATTGAGGAATAAATATTATTTGCAGATTTTTCTTTGACTAAATCCAATGTCAATAAATCCTCTAAAGTCAGTCTGTATAAGTCAATCGGCGAAGATATCAACTGTCTTGAATACAACTGAGCAATCAAAGAAGGACCGACAAAATCAATATCCATAGCCTCCTTACTTGCCCAATATTCTATTTTTGCACGCATTACCTGCGGACAATTTTTGTTGGAACAGTATAAACCTACTTCACCTTCTCGCTCTATTAGCGGGGAATTGCAGGCAGGACATTTTTTTGGAGGCTGATATTCAGGTAAATCTTCGTGATTTGTTGCCGTTCTTATTACTTTTACAACCTTTGGGATAATCTCAGCCGCTTTTTTAATCAAAACAGTATCACCGATTCGCACATCAAGACGTTTAATTTCGTCAAAATTGTGCAAACTTGCACGAGAAACGACACTTCCCGCTAATGACACAGGTTCTAAAACTGCAACGGGAGTAACTACACCCGATTTCCCCGTGTTCAATTCAATATCAAGAAGTTTTGTAGCAACTTCTTCAGGCGGAAATTTGAACGCTGTAGCCCATTTTGGAGCTCTTGCGGTAAAGCCCAAATCCTTTTGTATCGCAAGATTATTAACCTTAATAACCACCCCGTCCGTTGCATAATTCAATTCAAAACGTTTTGTTGCCCACTCGTTACAATAGTCAATCGCACCTTGAATATTTTTCACCAATCGGATATTAGGATTAACCTTAAACCCAAGTTCTATAAGCCTTTGCATACCGTCATAATGAGTTTTTATACTTTTATCGTCAGAATCTTCAAAAATTCCTGTGTATGTAAACATAGACAAATCTCGTTTTGCGGTAATAGTACTGTCTAACTGCCGTAATGAACCGCTTGCGGCGTTGCGAGGGTTAGCAAAAACTTTTTCACCCTTTTCTAATGCTTCGGCATTCAACTTTTCAAACGAAGTTTTCGGCATATAAATTTCACCACGCACCTCAAGATTTTTAGGCTCAAAAAGTTTTAACGGAACAGCCTTGATAGTTTTAAGATTTTGAGTAATATTTTCACCAGTCACCCCGTCACCACGAGTAACACCGAGGGTAAAAAGTCCGTCAACATAGGTTAAAGCAATCGCCAAACCGTCAATTTTGAGTTCACAAACAAGTTCCAATTCCTGATTATACTCTTTGCAAACCCGCTCATACCAAGTTCGAAGCTCCTCAGCATTATAAGTATTATCCAAACTGTAAAGTCTGTACTTATGCTTGTGCGGAAAAAATTTCTCACTAATTGACCCGACACGCATCGTAGGACTATCGGGAGTTTTTAAACTCGGATACATTTCTTCAATTTCTTTAAGAAATGCAAAATAGGTATCATACTCGTAATCACTTAAATATGGATTTTCATCAACATAATAACTGTGATTACTCTTGTTAATCTCGTCTTTTAAAAATTGAACATTCTTTTTTATTTCATCGTCAGGTTCTTCTAGTATATGAGTAAGTTTGTTTTTTATATCACTTAAACTCAATTTTCCTGAAGCATTTTCTTCACGATGCAAGTCGTTTTTGGTATTAATTTCTTCACTCAAATTCAAACTTAACTGTCCATTATTTTCCATAGGTCAAATTTACCCCATAATCATAAGTAATTCACGAATAACTTTTGTTGCAACGGCGGTTGAAGCTCCACTTGCATCATAATCAGGAGCAAGTTCAACAACATCTGCACCTACAATATTGAAATCTTTTAAATATTTGAACCAGCCAGCAAGTTCGTTGAATGACATTCCGCCGACTTCAGGTGTCCCAGTCCCCGGCATAATCGAAGTATCAAGACAATCCAAATCCACTGTTACAAAAATAGGTTTGCCTTTCAGACAGTCAATATCAGAATATTTATGACACAAAGTGTTGTGCTTTTGCATAAATTCCCATTCTTCCTTCATTCCTGAGCGAATACCGATTTGCTTGATATTTTCAGGCTTAACAAACTTGGAAATCTGACGAATTACCGCACTATGTGACATTTCTTCACCCAAATACTCTTCTCTAAGGTCTGTGTGAGCATCAAAATGAACAACCGCCAAATCCTTGTAATGTTCAAATACCGCCTTAACCTCAGGCAAAGTCACAAGGTGTTCTCCGCCGATACCAAAAACTTTTTTGCCGTCATTATAAATATCTGTGACATTTTGCTCAATAATATCAAGAGTTTTGTAAGTGTTACCGAGCGGAAACTCCAAATCCCCCGCATCATGGAAATTCACATCTGCCAACTCTTTGTCAAAAATCGGCGAATATTCCTCTAACCCCCAACTTGCAAGTCTGATTTGCTCAGGTGCAAAACGAGAGCCTGAACGGTATGAAACAGTCCCGTCAAACGGAAGACCCAGCATTACAATATTTGATGAAGCATAATCAGGATTTTGAGCCATCCAACTTCTATCTAAAAATGGTCCTCTTAACATTATTTTTCCCCTTCTTTTTATATCCCTACTCACTATATTTTACTATAAAAATAACAAGTTTTTAGTCCTTCTGAAAAGATTAAATTTCAACGTTGTGCTTTCATTGCAAAGCCCAATATAGGTTTGGATTGCTATCAAAACACTTAAAATTCCACGGTCGGCATAGCAATGCCGACCCACTTTTCAAGTGACTGTATGACCGGCACTATCGGCATTTCAACCCGTTGGGCAAGTATGCTCAAACGACACCTCGTTCTTCTGAAAACTCAGGAAAATATTGCACCTTTTCTTATCAGAAGCATTAAAAAAGGATACTTGATTAAAGTATCCTTTTTGCGTTAAATATAAATTTTTCTTTTCAAAATTTAAAAACCTAGCAATTTTTGCACAAAGCCTTTGTCAGCTTCAGCTTTAAGTTCTCGTCCAAGTGCAAGACATTCTTTTGCTTCTTTTGGAGTTAGCAACATTGGGGTTGTAATTCTACCCAACCTTTCTGCAGTTTCTTTCATTGCATGAGTTTCAAAAGCCAACAATGGTTCTGTGTTACCCATAAAACCTGTAGGATATTTTGTAACTCTTGTAACACCTAATTGTCCTAACGGTGTCTTTGCACCCGGTTCAACAATCCTAATACCGATACCACCCAAATTATTAAAGGTTTTTGTTCCTGTAGTCAAATTCAATACCCCCGGAGTTTTAGTAAAATCATCAGAGATAATATTTACTTTTTGTGCAACTTTCCGAGACCCGCCAAATCTTTTTGCAATACCTTTTACAGTTTCTGCAATGTGTGCTTTTGCCGCAATTCCTGATACTAAACCCATAAATTTTCCGCCTTTCTTTTTCTTCCTTTTTACCTCTAGAAAACTTAAATTTCCCTTACCTCTATATAAAGGATTTTTCGGCGAAAGAATTGCCCATACCATATTACACTATATTACACTATATTATACCATAAGAGCATTATTTCAATGGTTTCCGACATAAAAAAAGCACCTTTACATTTCTTAATGTTTACTTTTTTATGAAGGTTTGGCTTTTCAAAGGGTATATTTTCAATACTTGTTGTGGAAAGTATGCCCAACCGACATTTTTGCAAATAGTCCTTCTAAAAACCGCTCAATAATCAAGCAAAACGGTCACCCTGAACTGACTAAATATTGTAAAATTATGTTCCCCGCTGGCAGGGGAACCGAAATCTTTGATTTCGAAGGGGAGGAAAATAACAAATAAAACAAGGCTTTAGGAAACTAACCCTTTGTTTTATTTTGATTATTAAAGAGATTCTGAATCAAGTTCAGAATGACTATTTGATGAGCCTACCAAAGCTTTAGTCATTCTGAAAACTTAGAAAATTTTTGCGAATACATGAGCAAATAAATTTTCTTGTTATTCAGAATCTGTTTTATTGCGTTATATCTAAAAAATCCAAAAGTTGTAATTTACACATTCTTCAGATGTTTAATTTCGGGTTTTGGTTCTAATGTAATCCCAATTGCATCAATTTGGTAATCCTTAATTTTATGCTCCTTCAAATATGACAAAACACCCGTTTTTATATTGTCGTACTTTCGTTTTGTAATCGCTTCAAGCGGGGTGCCGAAAGCATTTGTCCTTCTTGTTTTTACCTCAACAAAAACTATTTTCTTCTTAAACTGTGCAATAATATCAATTTCGCACAACTTTGAAAAATGAACATTTCGCTCAAGTATTTTATACCCGTTTTTCTTGAGATATTCACACGCTATATCTTCGCCAATATTTCCAAAATCACGATTATTCAAACTAAACTCCACTAAAGATTTATTCCATATTCGCAATATGTTGACAAATCAAACAACTTTTCAAGGTTTTTATCAGGTGTTTTCAAGTTTTTGAATCTTGCAGGGCAAATATTTATCCCGCCACGTCTTGTGTATAAAGCACACACAAGCAATTCATCTTCAGGATTTAAAATATCCGCCAATCGTTTAAAAATCATTTCGCAACATTCTTCATGAAAATGAAACTCCGAACGAAACGACACCAAATATTCAACCAAAGATTTTTCATCAAGGTGTTTATTTGATTTGTAATAAATAAACGAACTTCCAAAATCAGGTTGGTGAGTAACCCTGCAATTTGAACGCAAAGACTCAAATCTCAAGTGATAACCTGAAATTTTATCTGTTTGTTCCGCCCTCAAAACATCAGGAGCTTCCTTATATTTTGAAAAGTTAACGCTTTTTTCCTCAATAAAATCCATCAAATTTATATAGTCAGAAAAAATTTCTTCTCGCTTTGAACCGATTTCAAGAAAATTCACCTCAACCCGAGTTTTTAATTTCTCGCTCAAATCCTTTTCAATCAATGATTTTGCTAACGCCAAAGCCTCGTTTACGCATTTACCCAAACGATACATATTAAAGGAATTCAGGTACAATTTCAAGGATTTTGATTCTATAATAAATTCACTTTCGCAACCGTATTTCAATTTCAGAACTCTTGTAACCGGCAAGCCACCTTCCGTCAGCACAGAAAACTCAAACGAATGCCAAACATCATTTCCCTCAAACGGCAAATCCTCATTTTTTATCCCGTAACGAGCCCTATTCTCAAATCTCGGAACAGCAACCAGCAAAGTCGGGTCATAAAAATCACTTCCGCTCACTTTTTTACCAAGCAAGGAGGAAGCAACTTTATCTGTTATATTCTGTTCAAAATTACTCATCAAAACGACTCCAAAATCTTAAAACTAAGCGATTTCCTCGTAAGATTGCGGATTATTCAACAAGTCATAATTTATTTCGTTTTCATTGTCAGCAATAGTTGCGGCAACAACAGCATCAGAAGTTACATTCAACATAGTTCTGAACATATCGGTAATTCTTTCGATAGTGAACAAGAACGCAAACCCTGCTACCAACTGTTCAGGACTTAAACCCATACCGTTAAGAATTAACGCAATGGTAATCAAACCGCCCCCAGGTATTCCCGCACAGGTACTTGATGCAACAATCGCCAAAATTGCAATTTGGAATACCAAAAACGCAGTCAACGGAACTTGATAAGCCTGAGCCAAGAACAATACTGCAACAACTTGCAACAACGCTGTTCCGTCAAAGTTCAAAGTTGCACCGAGCGGCAATACAAAACTTGAAATTTTATGAGAAATACCTCGTTTTTCACAACATGCAATAGTCAAAGGTAATGTTGCAGAAGAACTTGCGGTACCAAACGCAACCATCATCGCTTCCGCAATCGCTGAAAATAGCATTACAGCAGAAACTTTTGAGAAACATCTCAAAAATATCGGATAAATCATAAACATTTGGATTAAAAAACCTGCAAGCAAAACTAACAAATATTTAGAAATTGCGGTAAATATACCACCACCAAAACTTGCACAAGCACTTGCAGTAAGAGCAAACACACCAGGTGCCGCAAATAACATAATCCAATCGGTAATTTTCATTGTCGCCGCAAAAACTGATTCAAAGAACGAAACTATCGGACGATTTACATCTCCGACTTTTGCCAAAGCAAGAGCAAATACAACGACAAACAAAATTATCGGAACCATATTTCCGCTGGCAACCGCTTCAAACGGATTGCTTGGGATAAAACTCAAAAACAGGTTTAAAATATTTCCCTGTTGTGCTTGCATTGCATCTGTAACGGACGCTTGAACTTCAGTGGCAATATTTGCCGCTATATATTGAGATGCTCCGTGTCCCGGTTTGAACAACAAAGCCAAAGTTGTACCGATAGTAACGGCAATAGTTGTTAAGATTCCGTAATATAAAATCATTTTAGAACCGAATTTACTCAACTGTTTGTTATCGCCAACACTTGTAATCCCAATGATAATTGCAGAAACCACAAGCGGAATTACAACCATTTGGATAAGTCTGATAAACATTTGTCCTATGAATGTTAACACATTATCTACAAGCATGTTTGGGTGACTGTGTAAAAACACCCCGACAAATATACCTGCAAAAATACCGAAAAATATGTGCCAGTTGCGTTTTATCCCCAAACCCAACGCTATTAGAATTTGCATGTGTAACTTCATTTTATTATCCTCTTTGTACTCTCTATTCTAAAATGACTTACTTATTATACAACTTTATTTGGTTTATTTCAAGTTATTGAGAAAGTCACAAACATAAGAAAGACTTATGTAAAGTTATGTAACAATATTTATGACTTTCTGCAATTTCGCAATTAAAAAATACTTTATAGTAGTATAAGACGAATTAAAAAAATGGAGGACTGATTATGGCTCAATATGGACGAATTGATGCAATTTCAGGAAATAACAGCAGAGCACAAAGAACAAATAAATATCAAGAATATTTGAATAACTTTAACAACATTTTGCACGGAACAAATGCGAATACATCAAAAGGTGCGACAGGACCATCATTATTCGGTCACGGATTTGCTGATGTATCGGCATCAAGTTCAACAACTTGTGCAGGAAACAGAAACAACTAAGCTTTTTGATAAAAAACTATGTTTGTAATAGAATAGTCTTTGAAAATATAAGGACTATTCTATTATGCTATTAATTGCAGACATCGGAAACACTAATATTACTCTCGGTGTTTTTGACAAAGATAAATATATTAATGAACTCAGACTTGCTACAGACAAGGATTTGACGGCTTACGAATATGAAACACTGCTTCGTTCGCTACTTAAAGATTACAATATCGAAGGTTGTGTAATAGGTTCGGTCGTTGAAGAACTTAATATCAAATTCAAACACGCAGTTGACAATGCGTTCAATACAAATTCCGTTTTTGTGTCTTTTGATATTAATTTAAATATTGAAATAAAAACCGACAACCCAAAAGAAGTCGGAGCGGACAGAATAGCCAACGCCGTTGCGGTTGCCGAAAAATACGACACTGATGTTATCGTGATTGATTTTGGAACTGCAACCTCATTTGATATTATCAATTCAAAAAAAGAATTTTTAGGTGGCGTTATCGCCCCGGGAATAAACACTCAGGTAAAATGTCTGAAAAATGCTACCTCAAAACTTCCCAAAATCGATATTTCGATTTCCCCGAGTGCAATCGGAAGAAACACAACAGATGCAATACTTTCAGGAGTAATCAGAGGTTCTGCGTGTATGGTTGACGGACTTGTTGCTCAATGCGAAAAAGAACTCGGACACAAGGCTACAATTATTGCAACAGGCGGATATTGCGGCTTGATTGCAAACTACATGACAAGACCTTTTGACGTAGTAAATCCGATTTTGACACTTGAAGGTTTAAAAAGAATTTACGAACTTAACACAACAGAGAACAGAAATTTACAAAGAAATCGCATTACTCTTCAAAAATAAACTTATTATAAATCAATATTAAGAGCATTTGCAATTTTAGTCAGCGTTTGAACAGAGGGTGACTGTTCGCCACGCTCAACTATGCACATTGTCGAACGAGCAAGCCTTGCCTTTTATCTATTTTTTCTGAGCACCCTAAATATCATAAGTAAACTGTAAGAAACTTCCCATAAGATTTTCGTTCCAAACCTGAACATCATCTGGAACTTCAAGCACTGTCGGAGTGAAATTCCAAATATATTTAATATTGGATTTAACAATAAATTGAGATGTCTTTTGTGCGAATTTACCGGGAACGGTCAATATCGCAATTTCAACACCGTCTTCACTTGCCAACTCGGGTAAATTTGAAATGTCTAAAATCTTTTTACCGTTAATTTCGCCGCCGATTTTTGATTTGTCGTTATCAAACAAAGCAATAATATTCAACCCGTAACTCGTAAAGTTATCGTATTTTGCAAGTGCCATTCCAAGATTTCCGGCCCCGATAATATAGGCTTTTTTTGATTTTGCAAACCCCAAATTCTTTTCAATAGAGGTTTTGAGTTCCTTTACAACGTACCCGACACGAGTTTTGCCCGAATTATTCAACAAACTTATGTCTTTTCTAACTTGAGAATCGTCAATATGCAAAAGTGTTGCGATTTGTTTACTAGAAATATATTCCGTTTTATTAGCGATAAAATCCTGTAATATATAATGATACAGGGTCAATCTGTTTATAACTTTTTCTGAAAAATTCTTGTTCATATTACTAATTATACATAAAAGCTTATATTAATTAATAATTAGTGATATAATAAACACATTATGAAACATACATTTGAACAAAAAGTTTATTATTCGGACACCGACTCTTACGGTGTGGTATGGCACGGTTCATACCTTAGATGGTTAGAAATGGGCAGAGTGGAACTTTGCAATGAAATGGGTCTAAATATCAACGAACTTCATGCTCAAGATATTGCCTTGCCTGTCGTTAGCCTTAATGTTAAGTACAAAAGTTCCGCAAGACTTGAAGATGTCATGATTATTGAAACGGAAATAGCCGAATTTAAAGGATTTACCGTAACTTTTAAACAATCAATCAAGTCTAAAGAAACCGGAAAAACGTTTATCGAAGCGGATTTTGTAGTAGTTGCAATCTCAAATGACGGCAAATTATACAGAAGAATGCCAAAAGTTTTGACCGACAAATTTAACGAGGTTATGGAATGTCAGGTATCCGTTTAAACAAATATATCGCCTCTTCAGGACTTTGTTCAAGACGAAAAGCCGATGAGTTAATCGAATCAGGTGTCGTACAAATTAACGGAAAGAGAATAACAGAACTCGGCTATCTTGTGCAACCAAAAGATAAAGTATTTGTAAAAGGAAACCTTATCCACCCCGTAAAACACGAATATTACAGGTTTTACAAGCCTGCAGGCTATATCACAACAGCAGATGATGAAAAAGGTCGCAAAACAATTTACGATTTGTTACCTGAAACTTTGCACGGACTGAAACCTGTCGGACGCTTGGATAAAGATTCCACAGGACTTTTGATTTTAACAAATGACGGCGATTTGATTAACGAATTAACTCACCCGTCCGTCAAAGTTCCAAAATTGTACAGAGTATCGGTAGATGGCAGAATTACCCAAAACATAATTGATGAAATGTACAAAGGTATTGAAATTGAACCAAACAAAACCGCTTATGCTCAAGTTGAGGTATTGGAAGCCGACACAAAACATACGGTCATGGAAATTCTATTGTATCAAGGCTTGAACCGCCAGATCAGAAAAATGTTTGAACATTTCGGACTTAATGTTGTATCACTGAAACGAATCCAGCATGCAACGTTAAATCTTGACGGGTTGAAACGTGGAGAATTTAAACCGATTAAACCTCGTCAAATTAAGGATTTGAAGAACTTTTTAAACAGGATTTCCAAGAAAAATGATTAGAATTGCTCTTGTCGGAAATATCGCAAGCGGAAAATCAACGGTAGAAAAGTTTTTGACCGAAAAATACGGATTTTCGGTATTGGATACGGACAAAGCTTGTCATTTTTTGCTTGAAAAATTATCAGCAAAAATCATACAAGAATTTAAAAATTACGAGATTTTGGACGAAAACGGCAGACTTTCCCGTGAAAAACTCGGAAAAATCGTGTTTTACAATGAAGATTTAAAGACAAAATTAGAAAATATTTTATACCCCAACTTGCGAGTTGAAATTAACAAATATTTTGAAGAACATAAATCTGAAAAGTTTGTGTTTGTCGCAATTCCGCTGCTTTTTGAGGCGAACATGGAAAACCTGTTTGACAAAATAATGTTTGTATATTGCAATGACGAAATCAGACTTGAACGACTGATAAAAAGAAACAATTATACAAGAGAATACGCTCAAAAAAGGTTAAACTCACAACTTTCGCAAGAGGAAAAAGTTGAAAAATCAGACATAATAATCCAAAACAATTCCGATAAAATCGCACTGGAGCAAGAAATCGACAAGGCTTTAAACAAGTTATAAAAATTTCAAAAAAAATAATTGCGGATTTTTTTTGTCTGTACTAACATGATGTTGAATGAGGGAGAAAAATGGAACATTGGATATACAATTTTAGCCTTTTTGGACATGGTGTTTCAATTAATATGGATACCATAATTACAATGTGGTTCACAATGTTACTTTTGATTGTTGTGTCATTTGTAGCAACAAGAAACCTTAAATTAGTTCCTGGTAAATTGCAATTATGTGCGGAAGGAATAATCAAATATTTTAACGATATTGCAAAAGCAAGTATGGGTAACGACAATGCTCAAAGACACATCGCAATCATTTTGACATTATTCATGTTCATTTTGACTGCAAACTTAGTCGGTCAGTTGCCGTTGAAACTTATCCACTTGACAACAGGTGAACTGGCTTCCCCTAATAACGACATAAATATGACCGCAGCAATGGCGATTGTTGTGTCAATTTATTATATATTTTACGGAGTCAGAAAAAACGGCTTCAGATTCTTTTTCAAAGGTTTCAGTATTGACGGTATAATTATTACTTTGGTTGATACTTTGGAATTGTTTGTAAGACCGTTTTCATTGGCTTTGCGACTTTTTGCAAACATTTTGGCAGGAGAATTGTTGGTGGCTACATTTATCAGCCTTTGCTCAATAGTTTTACCGCTACCGTTTATGCTATTTGAATTGTTTGTAGCATTAATTCAGGCATTAGTATTTACACTGTTGTCAACTACATACATTTCAATGGCAATACAAGAAGAATAAAACATTTACACAAAATAAAGGAGAATAACAATGGCTTTAGAACAAACTTTAGATTTAGCGAAATTGGGTGCAGGTATTGCAATCGGTTTTGGTGCGATTGGCGGAGGTTTAGGTTTAGGTATTGCGACAAAAGGTGTTTTGGACGCTATCGCAAGACAGCCTGAAATCAAAGATGAAGCTTTCAAAAACTTTATTATCGGTGCAGGTTTAGCAGAAGCAACTGCAATTTATGCACTATTCATCGCAATCATGTTGTTATTCAAATAAGGACAAGTTAAATGATTGAATTTAATGCTACATTTTTAATTGCAATGTTGAGTTTTGTTGTATTCATTCTTATTATGAATGCGATATTCTATCAACCTGTTTTGAATATAATCAGAAAACGTGACGATTATATCAATTCAAACTATGCCGATTCAAAAGAAATTCTTGAAGAGGCAAAATTGTTAGAAAACGAACGTAAAAACGAAATCTCAGCAAAGCAAACAGAATGCAGAAAAAGCTTCAATTCTGCCGTTAGCGAATTTCAACAAAAAGCTTCCGCAAAATTGAAAGCGGCAAAAGACCTCAACAAAACTAAACTTATGGAAGAAAAACAAAAATTACAACAAAGTGAAAATGAGTTGAAAGAACAATTAAAAAACACTGTTGTTAACGATTTGGCTTCTGACATAACCGAAAAATTGTTGAGTAACTGTCAGGTTAAGATTAAATAAAACGGTACAAAAATGAACGAAACATTAAACATATTAAAAGAATTAGCCACCTCAAATACCATAAATTTTGCGATTATGGCGATTTTACTCGGGGTTATAATCAAAAAATTACATTTAAGTACAGCGTTTGAAAAATCAATAGAGGCGATAAAAAATCAAATCTCAAACTCTGAAACGGAAAAAGCAAACAGTAGCAAGATTTTGGGCAAAAATAAAGATTTAATCGAAAAATTACCTAACGAATTAGAGGAAATGGAGAAAACTTCACAAAGCAAACTAACGGCTTTTGAAGAAAAAATCGAAGACAATACTCGCAAAACTATTGAAAATTTAGTTTTGTCAACTGACAGAATAAAATCAATCGAAGAGAAAAAGGTTTCAAACCTTTTGACTCAAAGTACATCAAAAGAAGCTTTGGAGTTGGCAAAAAACAGGATTTGTGAACTGTTAGAGAATAATCCCGAAATGCACAATGATTTCATACAACAAAGCATAGACGAACTCGATAAGGTAAAAATATAATGAAAAATATTTCTACAATTTCAAAACATTACGCAACGGCATTGCTTGAAGCCTCAAAAGAAGCTGGCATAACAACAGAAATTGACAATCAGCTTAAAGAAATAAACGAGGTGATGAACAATTCGGAAGATTTTAAAGTTGTTATGGCAAATTCGGCAATTTCCACTGCAAAGAAAATTGAAATTATTGACGATATTTTTGGCAATAAAATTGACAAAAAATTGCTAAACTTTTTAAAAATTCTTATCGAAAAAAACAGATTTGGCGAATTTGATGCAATAAAAGAAAACTTTGAAGATGGAATTTCTAAACTTTCTAACAAGAAAAAAGTTGAAATAACTTCTCCTGTTGCATTGAATTTTGAAAACAAAACAAATGTCTTGTTCAAACTGGAACACAAATTAAACTGCGAGGTAATTCCTTGTTGGAAGATTGATAAAAGCCTTATTGCAGGGTTAAAATTCAAAATTGATGATTGTGTAATTGATACAAGCATTCGTTCAAAGATTGAAAATTTAAGTAAAGAAATAATCGGGTAAAGGGGGCAGAATGGTACTTATACAACCTGAAGAGATAAGTTCAATTATAAAAAATAAAATTGACAACTATGAACTTCAAACTGAAGTTTCTAATACCGGTACCGTATTGGAAATCGGTGATGGTATTGCCAGAATTTACGGTTTGCGTAATGTAATGGCAAATGAACTTGTCCAATTTGAAAACAAAGAAGGTACATTGGGAATTGCGATGAACCTTGAAGAAGACAATGTCGGGGTCGTAATTCTCGGAGAATATACAGATATTAAAGAAGGAACGGTAGTAAAAACGACAGGCAGAATTGCCTCAGTACCTGTTGGTGACGGGTTAATCGGAAGAATTATTGACCCGACAGGTAAGGCACTTGACGGTAAAGGCGAATATAAATATTCAAAAGTAAGACCTATTGAAAGAGTTGCTCCGGGTATTGTTACAAGAAAATCCGTTCACGAACCGTTACAAACAGGTTTGACTGCAATTGATGCTTTGACACCAATCGGAAGAGGTCAACGTGAATTGATTATCGGCGACAGACAAACAGGTAAAACCGCTATCGCTATTGATACAATAATCAACCAAAAAGGAACGGGCGTAATTTGTATTTACGTTGCAATCGGTCAAAAAGCTTCAACTGTTGCTCATTTGGCAAAAGTTTTGGAAGATAAAGGAGCGATGGATTATTCAATCATTGTATCTTCAACAGCGAATGAATCCGCACCGTTACAATATATTGCACCGTTTGCCGGTGTTACTATTGCAGAAGAATTTATGGAACGAGGTAAATCTGTTTTGATAATCTATGATGATTTATCTAAACACGCTCAAGCCTACAGAGCAATGAGTTTACTTCTTAAAAGACCGCCGGGACGTGAAGCATACCCTGGAGATGTATTCTATTTACACTCAAGATTACTTGAAAGAGCCGTAAAATTGAATGACGAACTCGGAGGAGGCAGCATTACAGCGTTACCTATTATCGAAACACAAGCAGGTGACGTTTCAGCCTACATTCCAACGAACGTAATTTCTATTACAGACGGGCAAATTTTCTTGGAAAGTAATGCGTTCAATGCAGGTATCAGACCTGCTATCAACGCCGGAATTTCAGTTTCCCGTGTTGGTGGTGCTGCTCAAACAAAAGCAATTAAACAAGTTGCAGGCCAGTTAAGACTTGATTTGGCACAATACAGAGAATTGGAAGCTTTTGCTCAATTTGCATCTGACCTTGATGCTTCAACCAAGAAACAACTGTTAAGAGGTCAAAAATTGACAGAAGTCTTGAAACAACCTCAATATTCACCATTAAGCGTTGCGGAACAGGTTTCAATCTTGTTTGCTGCAAATGAAGGTTTCCTAGATGAGGTTGAAAACACTGATATTGCTAAATTCAAAAAAGAATGGTTTGTATATTTCAATGCAAACTACAAAGATTTGACAGACAGATTGAATACAGGTTCAGCCTTGTCTGACGAGGATAAAAAAGCATTATCAGACGGACTTACGGCGTTCAAAAGCACATTCTAAAGGAGATAAATAATGAAATGCTTTAATCACCATGATAGAGATGCATTTGGTATTTGTAAAACTTGTGGAAAGGCTCTTTGTCTTGAATGTATGGCATTATATTCCAAAGAAAATATTGACAGGTAGAATACTTCTCGTCTTGTTGCTACAGATGAGGATTCTGTAAGTAAAAAGTAATCAGGTAAAAAACTATGGCAAATTTAAAAGAAATTAAAAACAGAATACAAAGTATTGAAAGTACAAAAAAAATAACAAGAGCGATGAAGATGGTTGCGGCAGCAAGGGTTAAAAAATCCGAGTCTGCAGTAAAGGCATCTCGCCCATATACAAGAGAACTTGTTTCTATGTTTCAAAAATTATTAAATTCGGTAGGAGAATTTAGCAGTGAAACATTGAAAATTAAATATGCCATAGATAATTATCCGGAACTTTTAACCAAGCGTTCGGAAGTAAAAAATGTCGGACTTCTTGTTGTGACGTCAAATAGAGGACTTGCGGGGGCATACAACGCAAACGTAGTCAGAGAAACACTAAAAAGAATAAAAGAATATAACGAACAAGGAATTTCGACAATCTTGTTTGTTGTTGGTCAAAAAGGAATTTCGGCACTTAGAAAAAAATGCCAAGTGCTTGGTTGTCCTATTGTCAAAAAATATTTTTCGGCAATAGATAAGCCAAACCCAATGGATTCAAGAGATATTGCAGAAGATATGGCGGAATATTACGTTAATAGAAAAATAGACAAAATTGAAATTATAACAACAAGATTTAAAAACATGATGAGTTATTTTGTTGAAGATTGGCAGGTTTTACCTGTTGTCGGCGTAATTGACGAACATACAAGAATTACGGACAATGTTCTTGACCCGTTGATGGAATTTATACCTGATATGCACAATATTTTGCAAAAAGTTGTTCCTATGTATATGACAAACATCTTTTATCAAGCATTACTTGAGGCACAAGCAAGTGAACTTGCATCTCGTATGACATCAATGTCAGCCGCTACTACAAACGCTGAAAAAATGATTAAAGAGTTATCTGTCGAATACAACAAAACAAGACAATTTGCGATTACTCAAGAAATTATCGAAGTCGTAAACGGTGCTAATTCACTTTCCTAATTGAAAAATCAGTTTAATCAAAAATTTTTAGTTACCTAAAAAAGTACGACTTGTGAATTTTGTAGCCAAAAATTCTCTACATTGAGGAATTGCTTGAACTTGAGGTATTTGAGCCACATTTTGGGCTTGAGAATCCGCAGTATTTTGAGTTGCAGGAGTTTGTTGTGCTGCTGTTGCTTTTTGAGCAGCGGCTTTTGCAGCCTCTTGCTTTGCCATACGGCGTTTAGTAAACATAATGTTCAATCTCGGAATACCGATACCCAATACCAAACCTGAATATGCATATCCCGCAAGTTGTGCAATAGTCAAATGGCGTAACGTTTTCTTGGTTGCACTGTCAGCCAATTTGACCATATTAGTATAAGATAACGCTTTGCCTGATTCGTCAAAAGCTTTTTTACCAAGATGTTTCAACAAAATTTCATCTCTTGTTTTCAAGACCGAACCCGTAATCCAGTTCAACGCACCTTTTCCGCTTTTCTTAATTAAAGATTTGTCAAAAGATTGTGCAACAAGTTTTTGAACAAAATTGCCCAATAGCAACCAGTTTGCAAAGCCTAAAATATCTTTAAATGAGGCTTCTTTCAGTTCGTTATCGTTTCTTGCCGATAAAAACCTTGACATAATTGTCACGCCGTAAATAAACTTAAATTGGTTGATTGTCGGAGACAGGCCTTTAAATTGAAGGTTTTTCATCAAGTTTTTAGGATTTCCGATAGTTGCCATAACACCTGCACCGAATAATAAGGCTACGGCTGCTTTTTTAACCTTAAATCCGAAAGATTTATCTTCTTCACCACCACCAACAAAGTTGCTATTTCCTGTTTTTAGTTTTGTCAAATACATATTAAGCGGTTGAGCGGAAATACCAACTGCAGAAGCAATACCGATACCTATCAAAGAACGTTTCAAGTTCATTGCTTTCAAAGCCTTTAAGAAGACGTTATCCGCAACATCGGTTGATTTTTGGAAGGCTTCAATAACTTTATCTTTTGAGAAAACTTTACCTAATTTATACAAGTTTTCCACAACTGAATCAATAGAATAACGTGAAGAATGAGGTCTTTCCCCCGGTTTTGCGACTATACGATAAGTGTTTTCAAGTCCTGTATCGGAAGCAAGAATTGTTCTGATATTATTTGCAGCCTCTTTTGATAATTTCGAACCGCCTTTTTTAATTTCCTGTTCTAAAATTTTAACGGCATCTTCAACGGAATTGTCACTAAAACCTTTCCAAATATTTGCTTTCGGATTTTTTTCGTCAATTCCTTTCAAAGCCTCATAATTTTTCAAAGTTTCAGTTAAATATTCACGCAACGGATTAGCGGAAGAATTGCCTGCTGCCGCTTTCAACTTATCTGCATAAATTTTACCTTGCAAATCAATGGTTTCAGAATCCGCAAAGATAGAATTTACCTTAACATCGTCTTTTCCTAAATTATAGGCTCCGTTAATACCCGTAGCAAGCATTAAACCTGCCAAAGTACCGTATAAACCAATCATTGAATGGTTTGCGTTACCAAAACCTTCACGTCTTAGGGTTTCAACACCTGCGTTAGCACCACGAGAAAAATCTGTAATTGTTCTTGGAGCAACCATAAAACCTAAGTCAACAAGGTTTGCACCCCACGCTTGGTTGGTATCCAAAAATCGACAGAACAAGTCAAATCCACCCGTAAAATTTGGATTTGCAGACGTATTAGCGGTTGTTGCCGTTGTTGGGGTTGTTTGGGTATTGTTTCTTCTTTCTACGTTTGCTTTTCTTAACTGAGGTATATTTAATTGTCTAATGTCGCTTTCGATTTTCATTATTTTACTAACCTTTAAATTTTTCTACTTTAAAAAAGAGTTAAATGTTGCTGAATCCTTTTCCATATATTTTTGGGTAAATGTTGTTGAGGAATTTCTCGGACCGCCTGCCGTTACTGGAGTTTGAGTAGCCTTCATTTGTTGTTTTTTGTTCGTTTGCGTTCTTGTATATAGCGGAATAAAGATACCGAGAGCAATCAAAGAGAACGCAAAGTTACCGAATTGGCACAAGCCACGCAAATTTCTTGCCTTTTTATTTAATGCCTTATCTGTAATCGCAGATAATTCATCGGTTGATTTAATCTTGGTATGCTTAGCCCAATTCCAGAATTTTTTAAGCGGATTTGCGTTAGCATCAACATTTTGAAGTCTGTTTAATAATTTGATACCGTCTTTGTTATGTTTTTCAAGGTAAGTTGCAATACCTTTTGCCGCATAATCACCTAAGAAATAGAAGCTTGAGAAGGTTGCAATATCACGAATTGTACTTTCTCTCAATTCGTTAGAATCTTCAGCGGCTGCAATACGGCTTGAGAAGGTTGCTGCCGAGATAATTCTTGCCTGATCCATTGTAGGGAAGATATTTTTGAATTGGAACAATCTAAATGACGGCTTATCCATAAGCATTGATAAACCTGCAACACCACACATCAACGGAACGGCTACAAATTTTTGGGCAGTAAGTTTTACTTTTTCTTGCGGTGTCAAAATTCGTTCTTGGTCATCATTGTAAATCGGAGCACCTTTTTTACCTGTCAAATGGTGAGTAATCCATCTGTTAATAGGTTGTGCTGCAATCGCCAACGGAATAATCAAGCCCAAACCTGCAATACTTTTTGCATTAACCAAATGTTTTGATTTTGCAAAATATTTTGCCAAATCATCAGCATTATTGAATTTCGGAGTTTCTTTAACTACTCCTCTCAACACATCATCGGCACTTTCACACAAGTGACCCAATGAACTTGAGAAGAAGCCTTTATCTCCGTTAAATTTGATATTTTCTGCAATACCTGTTTTTCTTACCAAATATTGATATAAATCTGTTTTTGCTGATTTGTCGCCTGATGCGATACTTTTTGCAGTTTCTTTTAATTTTGCAATATACTCTTCATCGTTTGCAAAAATGTCTTTAAATTTCTTCAAACCGCCTTTATCAATATCACCGTCAACACCTTCAACAGAATCAAACATTGTTTTCAATGTATTAAATACTCTGTCTTCCTGAGTTGCCCCTTTGGCTTCGTTATAATATTTTTGAACCTTGTTAATAGAATCGCTGTTTGCCCAACTTCTAAACATTGAAGAGTCAGAGAATCTGCCCATTACAGGTTTTTGTAACAGATAAGCAACACCTTTAACAATAAAACTCGGAATTATACAGTTGATAAACAAACCTGAAGATTCACGTCTAAAGGCTTCAAAACCACCAAAAATGTTTAATTTACGTTCGTGAGTTTCGTTACCGTTTTCATCTTTTTTCTTTGATCCGATAAAGGTTTCAAAAAAGGTTCTAGGTAGAATTGCAGTTGACAAATCAAGCACCGTAACGTTAAGCATCGGATATTCTTCGCATCGTTGGAAGCCTTTGAGCGTTTTGTTCAATGCCCAATGACCAAACCCCGTGAAGCTTGTTTGATCCTTTTGTTTCAGTCCAACCCTTTTATTTGGGGTATATTGATTGTTTACACTACCTAATTCAACTTTATTTATCATACTTAATTTCTATTTCTTTGCCGAATATGATTTAATTATACTAAAAACACATGTATAACAAAATCCCTGATAAAAAAAAATTGCCCCCAAAAGGTCAAATGTAAAATTAATGTAAAGATAACCTAACGAGTTTTTTCTAAAAATAGAGATTTTTAAATCAAAATTTTTAATTTTTTAGCAAAAAATCGGAATTTTTGAGTGAAAAAGTGTATTTTTTACAAAATTTTGTTTAAAATTAATTGTAAAATTTTGTTAAGATTTTAAATATAAAGACTAAAGTTTTATTAAAAATTGCCGATAAACACCATGTGGTTACGAAAATTAAACGATGAAAGAGGTCAAAATGGCAGTAAAAAAAGAAGAACAATTATTTGAATTCACACCTAAGGGTTTGCAAGAAGTTAATTCAATTATTATGGTTTCAAAAAATAAAGCCGTACAAGAGGCTGACATAAAAAATGTTATTCAAATTCTTGACGAAAACGGAACAGACGATATTTCTTGCACAATGGACAAATTCGTTGAAATTTTTGACAAAAACGGACTTGCCGGATTTATTATGTAAGAATTTTGGATAAGTATGAAAAAGTATAGAAGATGTAATTTATTATTAATTACATCTTCTTTGTTTTGATAATGTTTAAAATTTTATGCTACTATAAAACTATGCAAGAATTTAAACATTATACAGTTATGAAAAATGAAGCCGTTGATGCTCTTGAATGCAAAGACGGACTTATTTATGCGGATTGCACGCTTGGCGGAGGCGGTCACAGTGAACTTATATTAAAAAGAATTTCCCCAAACGGAAAACTTGTCGCCTTTGATATTGACCAAGATGCGATAGATGCAGCTTCCGAAAAATTGAAGGATTATGACAATTTAATAATAGTAAAAGAATCTTACACAAATATTAAAAAAGTTTTCAAATCTTTGAATATAGAAAAAATTACTGGTGGAGTTCTGTTTGACTTGGGAGCGTCATACCACCAATTAACAAAACAGGAACGAGGTTTTTCGTTTTCAAAAGAAGCACCACTTGATATGAGATTTAACATGAGTTCTGATTTCAGTGCTTATGATGTTGTAAATTCTTACTCGGAAGACGAATTGGTCAAAATCTTTTCAGAATACGGGGAAGAGCGGTTTTCAAAAAGAATTGCAAAAGCGATTGTTACAAAACGGAAACAATTACCGATAAAAACAACGACCGAATTAGCACAATTAATCATAGATGCAACACCGAGAGTAAAGAGTTCAATTCACCCTGCGACAAGGGTTTTCCAAGCAATAAGAATTGAAGTAAATCAAGAGTTACAAAATGTTAAAGATACATTAGAAAATGTATTGGATTTATTAGACGTTGGTGCTATAATAAGTGTAATAAGTTTTCACTCTCTTGAGGATAGGGTAGTTAAACAGTTTATGAAATATCACTCAACCAAGTGTCACTGCGACAAGACACAAATGATTTGTAATTGTCCGCCCCCGAGGTTAGAGTTAGTAAACAAAAAACCTATAACTGCAACAGAGCAAGAGTTGGAGGAAAATGCACCATCAAGAAGTGCCAAACTAAGGGTAGCTAGGTGCATAAGGTAACAGAACAGAGTTTATTTGGTAGGTAGTTTCGGGAATGAATTTAAGTTCAGCAAGAGTAAAAATAGAGCAAACAGAAGAGTTTAATACAAGCAGATACAGTACAAACGAAATTAAAAGAGAAAATATCGTTATTGACGGAGGTTTTCCGCAAGAAAGACCTTTAACCGTTCAAGAAATGTTTGTAAGAAGAATTAACAAAGCCTTAGGTTTTTGTATTACTGTTGCGATTGGAGTAACTTTCATAAGTTATTACACCGCAATGAACTGTGAAGCGAAATTAAACAAACTCGACAGCGAAATTGTCAGATTGAACGCTGAAAACCAAGATTTGCAATCAGAACTGGACAAATATAAATCATTCAACAACGTTGACAACCAAGTTGAAGAGTTCAAATTATTAAAAAAGGCTGATAAAGTACTTGAAATCACCGCATTAAATACCGAAGGCACAAAATCACTTGTTGCAAATAATAAACCGATTAAAAACAATTTTGATTGGGCTATCGGGTATTAAAGGAAACTTCATAATATTAAAATAAATACAATAGAAAAATATCAGTTGAAAAAACTGATATTTTTTTGCGTATCAAAATAATAAAGATAAACAGATTCCGGCTCGGATTTCGGAATGACTATTTGGTGAGCCTACCACGATATTGCCTGATACATAAAATTACGCCGTGGGCGTAACAACGCAAACCAACCTAGCAAAAGTTTTATCCTCAGGTAATGTCTGTTTTCTGATTCTTGTGCAAGTATGCCCAACCGACATTTTGCTCAAACTTTCGCCATTCTAAAACTTAGAAAATTTATGCGAACCAAGGGAGTATTTAATTTTCTTGTTATTCAGAATCTGTTACCTATTTTATAGACTAATTACAACAACTTTTGTTTGAAAAACCCCATACTAAAGTATGAAGTTTTTAGATTTAGATTAAAGTTTTAAAAATAATTGCCGTATATAATAGTAGTTAGGCATGCAGTAAAAGGAAAATTTATGAACAACGATGAGAAGAAAAAGCTTACAGGGGTTTCATTATTTGGTCAAAATGAACAAATTACGGGAACTGACCCGATAGAAGAAATGTTTGCTCTTAATTTGGGTGATTTTATATCTGAATCATTGATTTCTGAAGATTTGGCAAAAAAAATCAGCATTACGGCAAGCAAAAAAGAAAGATTACAAAATCAGCTTTTAGAACTTATTGATATATATTCATCAAAAAATACGCTATGCGTTTTGAATTTTACGCAAGGCGAAGAACAGGCTATTTATACATCAATAGCAAAATCTATTGTTGAAATGATTGAAGTTGAGGCTTGTTCAATTTATCTTGTTAAAAATGACGAAATTAAGCAAGTAGGAAGTTCAAACGACCAAAACGAAACAATAAATCTCTCAATTACCGATTTGTTACATAATGACATTATTGAAAAAGATAATTGCACATACATTTCAATGAGAGGTTCGGCTCTTCCTGTCGGTGTTATTGAAATTAAAGACAACAAAAAGACTGACGAAGATTACACGGATTTGGTAATAAGTATTGCAAACCTTCTCGGTACAACGATTTCCCTACAAAATGAAATCGAAAACGTTAACCATATTCTTGCAATACCTGAAACTACCGAAATCGAACTTAAACAGTCAAGAGCCGAATTGACAGCACTAATCGGCGATTTGTGTGATTATCAACAAAATTTTGTAGAAGCATTAGCAAGTGCGGTTGATAAAAAAGGTCAATACACTGTTTCTCATTCAAGAAACACCGCAAAACTTGCAAGAAGTATTTGTAAAAAATTAGGTCTTAACGAAAAAACAACCGACCTTATTTACTATGCAGGTTTGTTGCAAAACATCGGTAAAATTACCTTACCTGAAAAAATATTTGCAAATAACGGTAAATTATCCCCTGAAGAATTACAAAAAATTCAAAGCCACGCAAACATTGGCGTTAACTTGTTAATGAACATAAACTTCTTATCAGAAGTTGTACCTTATATAACTTATCAAACCGAAAGAGTGAACGGTTCCGGAAAACCTGAAGGCTTAAAGGGCCAATCAATTCCGCTTGGTTCAAGAATTATAGCAGTTGCTGATGCGTATTCGGCAATGACCTCAGACAGACCGTACAGAAAAGCAATGCCCGCTGAAAAAGCCTTAGACATCATAACGTCCGAAGTAAACGAAAAATGGGACTCAGATGTTGTTAATGCACTAATTCAAGTGACTAAGTAATCAGTAAATGAATTTTCTCTCATAAGCTAAAAAGCGACACAAAAATGTCGCTTTTTTATTATTCAAAACTTTGAAATTTTCTTATTTTGTCTCAATATACTCTACATTTGGAGTATATTCTGATTCGCTTTTGGAAATATTCAATTTATTCACGATATTTGCACGTTTTTTACGGAACAACATATCAACAAAGGCTTCCAAACGAGTAACAAAACCTGCTTCACCTGTTTGTTCGTCAATAGTTAAATTCAACAAAGGTTTGTTAAATTGTTTTGCTCGCCTTGTAATACGTTCCACCATCAATGAATCAGGACCGCAACCAAACGCAGTAATCGTAATTACACCATCAATTTTGTTGTCCTTCATAAAATGACCTGCAGTACCGGTCATTTCGTCTTCATTAGCCCAGTATTTGTCATTACCCAAACTTGTAATACCTTCGTCAAGTTGTTCGTCAGATAATTGTAAAGAAGTGCTAACCTGTACGTCCATTTTTTCAAGTTTATCAAAAATCTTCATACAAACACGTTCGTCATAAATATTATATCCGTGACCAACCAAAGCAACAGAAATCGGATATTCCTTAGCCTTGTTAGTTATAACAACTTTACCTTGTAATGCATAACTCAAGGCTTTTGTGTATGACATTCCCGATTTTGTCATAACGTGGAAATTGTTATAACATCTCCAGCCAGCTTTTGAAGCTTTTTTGATTTTTTCCATATCAGTTATGCCGTAAGGTTTTACAGCTTCTGCTAAGAAATCATACAAGCCGTGATTCTTTGCTGATTTGTCCAAAGTTGCTTCAATCATTGTAAACGGTTGTTTTACAACGTTTCTTACCAAATCCGGCAATCCTCTGATTTTTGAACAGTTATAAATCTTGTTATCAATAGATTGCAAAGATGGTACAAAAATTTTATCAACGCCTTTGTTTAACAAATTCAAAATATGCCCAATAAAAACTTTAATCGGCAGACAAGTTTCGGTAACGACAAGTCCTGCACCTGCTGACATTGTTTGCTTTGTCGTAACGTCAGACAATACAATTTTTATACCTAAATCGTTAAAAAATCCGAAATAGAACGGATAATTATTGTAAAAAGACATTGCTCTCGGAATGCCTATAACTTTTTCTTCAACTACATTTGATTTTTGCATGCTTAAATCCCTAATTAAATGTTACTACTTATATAATACTCCAAATAAAATTTTTTTGTCAGTGAGTGACAAATTTATTACAATAAAATATTTATCTTAATATTTCTTCATATTTGAGCAAAAAAAAGCAATTTTCACAAACAAAAATCCTTTATTTAAATATAAGGAATATTTAGGATAATAATTTCTTACAGGAATAGGATAACAAAACAAATCAATAGGGAGGACTGCTCAATGGGTATTGGTGCAGAAGACTACATCGACAAGATGTTAGTACAAAAATATCAGGAAGAAAAAGTTGACAACCATGAAGAAACAGCATCAATGATTGCTCCGGAAGAAATGTTGGGAGCTATGAATGATTACGCTGCAACTCTTAGAAATATGATGGAATTAAGACAACGTTTGAACATTGCATGCTATGCAATTAACGCACGTTCAGCAAGATATCAGAAATCTATGGGTCAATAAAAAGTTTTAAGTTGAATTGTTCTCTCTTTTAAGCTAAAAGTAGAGAACAAGGAGACTAACGATGGGAAAAATTATCCTGGCTTCTTCTTCTCCAAGAAGAGCAAATATTCTAAAAAAGATGAATTTGGATTTCAGAGTTATTCCGTCTTCGTATGTGGAACCACATGACAAGACGGTTTTTTCTTACGATTTTGTGGAAAATCTTGCATTAAATAAAGCACTTAATGTCGCAAAAAATTTCAGGAATGAGGATTCCACTGTAATCGGTGCAGATACCATTGTTGTAATTGATAACAAAATTTTGGGCAAACCGACTGATAAAAACGATGCCATAAAAACGCTCAAACTTCTATCAGGAAATACTCATTTTGTAGTTACAAGTGTTGCCGTAATAAATTCAAAAACTCTTAATTATAAAGTCAAATCGACAACTACTTACGTTACTTTTAAAAATTTAACAGATGAACAAATAGAATATTATATTGAAAACTTCAAACCTTTTGACAAGGCGGGTTCTTACGGCTTGCAGGAACTGCCCGAAGGTTACGTCCAAGAAGTTAACGGGGAAGCGGACAACGTAATAGGTTTACCGTCAAAAACCCTAAATGCACTTCTTGAACAACTTTCAGATTAAATCTCTTATTAAACCATGCCTTCTTTGACGGCTTTAACCGCTGCCTGAACTCGGTCATTTACGCACATTTTCTGTAAAATAGAACAAACATGTGCTTTTGCCGTGTGAACACTTACTATCAATTCGTTTGCGATTTCGGTATTACTTTTACCTGCAACCAAGTGTTTCAATACTTCAAATTCACGTTCTGTTAGCGGGATTCTTGCATTGTCGGCAACTTTACCTGAGATTAAATCAGTATTTTCAGATTTTGGAATTGCTTTTAGTGCAAGATTAGCCACCATAGAATCAATCCAGCAAACGCCATTGGAAACATCACGAATAACATCGGCAAGTTTTGCAGGGTCAATATCTTTTAAACAATAAGCGTTAGCACCCGAACTCAACGCTGAAACAACCTCTTCTTCTCTATCATGAGAAGTTAATGCAATAATTTTCACATCAGACGTAAATTCACGAATTTTAACCATTGCTTCAATACCGTTCATCATTGGCAAGCCCAAGTCCATCAATACGACATCAGGTTTCAATTTTTGAATTTGTTTTATACCCTCAATCGCATCTTCACATTCCGCAACAACCTTCATATCGGGATTTGCGTTTAATGCACATCGCAACCCTACTCTTGTTAATTTAAAATCTTCTACGATAACTATTGTGATTTGTTTTTCTACTGGTTTCATTTTATTTTTATCTCCTATCGTATTTATATTAGTAATTTGACCTTGCCTTATTACATACTATAACCTTAAACCTTTAACTTAAGATTACTATTACCCAAGTAGGTAATATTGAAAATTGTCAAATTTTATTTTTCTTATGATATAATTTTTATGTCATAGGGAGATATTTATGTTTAATTTACTATTTAGGAAGAAAGACCAGCACATTGCAAAAGATGCGGAATTGAACCACATCTACGAAGCACTGAAAAAAGAGTATCCGTCAGATAATATTCCGGAACTTCGTAAAAAACTGTTGTCAATGCACATTCAAAAATACGGTTATTTAACTTACCCGTACCAAAAAGCATTGGAAGAATTAACAAACGAAGAAACCTTGTTTGCTCTTGAAGAAAAATGGAAACAAAACAACGTATTTAAAGACGGAAAATTTCATTTCAAAAATAATCAAGTCAGCGTTCTTGCAAGAAATCAGGAGAAAAATTCCGACTGGTTCATAAAAGAAGGTCATGACATAAAATTGTTAAACTTGGCAGCACTCGGAAACGGTAACGAATCTGATGCAACAGGTAAATTTTTTGATTGGTTAAAACAATTATTGATACTTCCGACAGGTAACAAGGAAAACGGAATATATAATACTACAATTTATTTAATTCCGTTCCACCCGAGAGAATTTGGCTGTGCATATCTTCCGAAAAGCAATGAAGTCAGCGAAAAATTAAACGACCCTGAAATTGAAAAAATAACAGGCATGAACGTAAAACAACAGGTTCAAACCTTCATAGAAATGGCTCAACTTGCAGGGCACCCCGTAATTTACGATATCTTGCCGCAAACAGGCAGATTTTCTAAATTTGTACTTGCAAATCCGCAAGTTGCTCGTTGGTACGATATCACGGAACTTCAAAAACAACTTAATGCAAAAGTTGAAGAAGTTGCAGAATTTTTATCAAAAGACCACGACCAAGACGATATTCAAATTGTCAAAGAAATTTATATTCAAAGATTACAAGGCGGTGCGGGCGATTTAAGCCCTGCTTATCAGGAATTGTACAATAATTTTGAAGGTATTTTGATTGAACATAAAAAGAAATTTTCAAATACAATGATGGCACACGGGTATCAAACAAAACTTCACAAACGTGTTCAAGAATTGGTATCCAAAATCCATGACTTAAAACCTGATAAAAAAGGAAGAGCGGAAAGCGACATCACCAAACAGGTCGATACTATCCAAAAACTTATCCAAGAAGGTTTGTGGCCGGCTCCGGGTGGTGCTTGGTGCTCCGCAGGAGTTCCAGTTTATGACGGAATGAGCGAATGCGGCGGATATCCGACCTTCAAACACTATGACTACAAAGGCGATGATGTTACGGCATTTGCAAACCTTGATTGTCAAACTCCGTACTATTTCGTAAACCTTGAAAACGGCAAATACAACGAAGATGTAATCAATTTATTTATAAAAAGTATGAAACAACTTCAAAAAGACTATAATTTTGACGGTTTCAGAGTTGACCACATCGACCACATAGTAGATGAAGTATCAGAACGTAACGGAATTCCGCTAAGCTACAGAGCACCTCGCTATGTTTTGAACAAACTTAACACAACAATGAAAAAAGAAATCCCGTATTTCGCAACTCTTGCCGAATACATGCTTTGGGATAAATATTACAAAGAATACCACCAAGACATGAAATTCAACATGCTTTGGGGAAATGATATTATTTCTCAATTTGACAAAACTCCTGAAAAAATTACCGAAGATAATCAGGATTTGACAAATTACAACGAGAAATTCAAAAAAGGCAATATGCTATCGATTTTGAAAACCTACAACAACCAAGACGGCGAATTTCACTGTATCGACCAATATCCTGCTCAACTCGGAGAAAAAGGTGCGTTGTATAAATGGTTCAAATATAAATTCTTACCCGGCGGGAAATACGCTCAACGTCCGATGATGTACGTTGACGGGGACGAAAGCTTCACGCAAGGCGGAATTGAATACACAATAGGCGAAGAAGTCGGCATGAAACGTTCCGAAAACGAAGAGTTTTTCAAAGCCTTTGATGCGATTGACAGATTTGTCAAAGATAACAAAATTATCAATAACGGCGAAGCAAGAATTATCACAAGCGATGACGACGGCTTTTGTGCTTGGCTAATCACTATGGTTCCGATGAAAACCGCTTATTTGATAGTTTCAAACTACAAATATCCGACAGAAAAAATCATGAAAACCGCTGCAACAGGTGAAAATTACAAAGAAGTCGTTGAAGGTTATTCGGTATTTGACAAAGAAATCTATATTCCGAGCGATTACGATATTGTAAATGAATATATTTTGAAAGAAAAGGATTTTGAACCTCAACCGATGGAAAAAATGGAAAAAATCCACTTTGATAAACTTGACCCGTCGGAATACAGAATTTACGAACTAAAAAGACACTAACAAACTACAAGGCTCTCTAAATTGAGAGCCTTTTTTAAGATTTGTAAACTAAAAACGAGAAATAAGTAAAATTTTCACAATCACACTATTTAATATAATTGGTACAAATGATTAGCAATATCAGCACAACTTCATATATAAAACGCCCGAGTCTTGACGATTTTCTGCAATACGGAAGTAAACCAAGACACTTGAGCGATGCTGAAATCAAGGAACTTCAAAATAGCGAACAAATTTTTAGTGATTGCTACCTGACCGCAGGAGTTGATGCTCTAACACGTTCAGAAAACGGGAAAAAACTTCTAAAAAATAATATTTCAAAAAACCCGTATAACCAAAATATAGTCACTTATTCGCTTTATTCACCTGACGGCAAAAAAGAAGATTTTACGGTAAATGTAACTCCTCAAAATTCAAAATACGAAAAATTAAACCGAGAACAGAAAAACGGGACAATCAGGGGTTTGGACCTGTCTGTTGTTGAATTTGAGAAGAAATACAATACAAAACCTTTTATTTGTAAATTTTCAGGACTTTTCAAAAGGTATAAATTTGAAAACTACTTACCGTCAAGATTTTTAAAACTCGTAACAGGCATTGAACCTACGACCATTGCGGAAACAGATTTTAATATAAATTTGACAAAGCATAAAGAAGAAGTTTTGAAACTATTTAAAAGAATGTCAAACGAAAAAGACTATAGTTTTGTTATTATGAACGGGCTGAAAAAGTTTAACGGAAGAAGATTTCACGTTTATGTAATAGAAAATGTCGATATGAATAAACAGGAAATTTCTATCAAAAACAAACGTGGCAATATTACTCAAACAATAAGTTTTGATGAAGCGTTAAAAACCTTCAAATCAATTTCCGGATATTTCAATAAAGACTTAGCCGCAAAATAATCCACCGTGTCCCAATATCCATAAAAAATCGGCATACACAAATTGCACACCGATTTTAAATTCTAAAAATTTGTTTGTAATTTACTGAGCCAAATTATCAGTATTACCTACACGTTTTTGGTTTTCATGCTTAATAATTTTTCTTGCTCCGAGCACCAAAATCACAATACCTGCCAAAATCATAAAGAAGATTGCCCAACCGCTATATTGAACGTATTGGAGTTTGATATTTGTCGATTCATCAGGTTTTATGTTCCAAGTGTACAAATTACCTTTTGAAGAATCAGCATTGTTATAAAATGCCAAAGCCGGCACCTGAACGCTGACTGACACACTTAAAGGTGTTTTTCCATCATGTTTTGGAGCATTTTGTTTTTCTGACTCAGCATTGTTTTCTGACTGTTCGTCAGATTTAACCTGTTGTGTTACCGTATCGTCTAAATTTTCGGCAAAATCATTATTAGAAGTATCAATATCTTCTTTGTCCATATATTGTTGATAATACTCAGGATTTAGCCCTTTGTTATCAGACTTTTTAACCGTAGGAGCTGCTTCTGCAGCCTTAGCCTTTGCAGAATATTTTGAGGCTTCCGCCGGGAAATTATATGTACAATCTATATTGTATGATTTTGCAAGAAAACTCTTTTTCAATTCCACAAATTTACCGCTTGGCAAATTCGTCACAAATCCTAACGAATACAAATCCAAATCATTTTTTGAAATATCTTTGACCTTCTTGGTTGCCGTAATTGTTGAAAGCTTTGAATTAAACGCCTTATCAACATTATAAGAAGAATCAAGAAATCTCATATAATTATCGTGAATTAAAACAGCTGTCGGGTCGTTGCTATCGGATAAATCTCCCTGATAAGCAATCGAAGATGCAACCGCAACCGACCTGTCATTATTTATTGTAATTTTGGTATCAATATTTGCACACCCTGACAAAACAGGAACCAGCAACATCAATGACACTAATAATTTTTTCATGACACTCTCCCTCATTGTAATATAAACTATCATAACATATTTTTTACAATAGGCAAAATTATAAAGAATATTTAAGGTATAATAAAATTATGAAAGCAAATGAAGAATATAACGCAATAATCGAAAAAGTAACAAATCTCGGGGCTGGAATTGCTCGCATAGACGGGTTTGTAGTGTTTATAGAAAACTCTTGTCCGCAAGATAAATTAAAAATTAAAATAACAAAAGTTAATAAAAATCATGCATACGGCGAAATATTAGAAATAATTGAACCTTCTCCGCACAGAGTAAAACCGTTTTGCCCGATGTACAAAGCTTGCGGAGCATGCCAATTACAATTTGTGAATTACGAAGAACAATTAAATATAAAACAAGAAATTACCCAAGATGCAATAAAAAATATTGCAAACCTTGATATTGAAGTCAAAACAACGATTCCAAGTCCTGAAATAAAAAATTACAGACACAAAATTCAATATCCGATTTCTCAAACAAAAAATTCTGGAAGAATTTTAGCCGGCTACTACAAACCGAAAACTCACGACATTGTGAATATAAAATACTGTCCGATTCAACCTGAAATTTGTGACAAAATCATTGAATTTATCAGAGAAAAAGCCTTTGATTACGGTATTAAAGGGTTTAACGAGAAGAAACATTCAGGCGACCTGCGACACGTTGTAATCAGAAACTCCGCAATTAACGGAAAAAATTTGGTAGTGCTGGTCGTAAATGCAACAAAGATTTTTGAAAGACTAAGCGATTTTGCTCAGGCAATCTATAACAGCTTTGACGAGGTTGCGGGAGTATGTATAAATTACAACTCCAAAAAGACCAATGTAATTTTAGGCAAAAAGACAGAATGTGTTTGCGGAAATGAATTTATTGAAGAAAAGATTTTGGACAAAACTTTCAAAATCGGGGCTGAAACCTTCTTCCAAGTCAATCCGAAAAGTGCGGAAAACATTTTTAAATACGTCAAAGAGTTCATACAAAATAATTGCGAAAAATCTCTCGTCCTTGATGCTTACGCAGGAATAAGCTCGTTTGGAATTTGTGTTTCAAATATTTGCCAAAAAGTTGTCAGTGTCGAAGAAAACACTCAGGCTTGCGAACTTGCAAGACAAGTTGCCAAAGACAACAAAGTTAAAAATATTGAAATTCATAACGAAGATGCTTCAAAATTTTTTGCAAAAGAAAAACGTGAATTTGATGCAATTATCTTAGACCCGCCACGCAAAGGGTGTTCTCAGGAGTCTTTAGACAACGCTTACAGATTGTCAAAAAAATATATAATTTATGTAAGTTGCAATCCTGCCACACTTGCTCGTGATTTAAAGATATTGCACGAAAAAGGTTGCTCGGTTCAATCAATTCAACCGTTTGACATGTTCTGCCACACTTACCATATCGAAAATGTCGCAATAATCGAAGTAAATAAATAACTTGCACTTACTTTTTAAGTTTCCAAAAATCTTTGTGGAACATTACAATAAACGGTATAATTTCAAGACGACCGACCAACATGTCAAATATCATTATAAATTTTGACAAAGGTTGTAAATGTGCAAAACTTTGCATAGGTCCGACCTTATCCACAAGTCCCGGACCAATATCACCAATCGCAGTCAAGGAAGATGACAAAGCCAAATTTACGTCCTTTTCAATATACCCCAATATCAGTGAAGATATCGCACACAATCCGAAAAAACAGACAATAAAGAATATTGTTTGGCGAATTACGTCATTTTGAACAACTTTTCCGTCAATTTTAATCGACATAACCGCTTTCGGGTGTAAAATTTTATACAATTCGTTCTTTAAGAATTTGAAAAGAATTATATAACGGGTAATCTTGATACCGCCACCCGCAGACCCCGAACAGGAACTCAAAAACATTGCAAAATACAAAACAATTTTTGCATCAAATGACCACATTATAAAATCTTCGTTCGCACTGCCTGTAGAAGTCGATAACGCCAAAGTTTGATAAATTGCGGCAGTAACGGCACGGAACGGCGAATAATCGTGTTGAGCCAATAATATAAGTGTCAAGACCAACGAAATTCCCAAAATTCCGATTACATAAAATCTAAATTCTTCACTTTTCCAAAACAAAGATAAATTTTTGCGTTTGATAACTTTTGACTGCAATACAAAACTGGTACCCGCAATAAACATAAAACAAATAATAATCCAGTTTATTGCATTTGAGTGATATCCCAAAATACTTTGCGAATTTGGCGAAAAACCACCCGCAGAAAGGGTTGAAAAAGCATTACAAACCGCATCAAATACAGGCATGCCTGCAAGCCACAACAATAAGGCACACAATACCGTCAAGCCTGCATAAATAAACCACAGAGCAGAAGCCGTATTTTTAATTCTCGGGGTGAATTTATCCTCGGTAGGTCCGGGAGATTCCGCAAAGAACATTTGACGCCCCGCAACCGCAAATTGAGGTAAAATTGCCACAAACAAGACGATAATTCCCATACCGCCCAACCATTGGGTCAATGAACGCCAAAACATCAAGGATTTCGGGATATCATACGAGGTTAAAATTGTCGCACCCGTTGTTGTAATCCCAGAAACAGCCTCAAATAAAGAGTTTTCTATAGACATTCCGTACAAAAGATAAGGAATTGCGGCAATACAAGAAATTACAATCCAAGATAACGACACCACCATCAAGGCTTCAGATCGTTTAATATCGTTCAAATTTTCTTCTTCCGAGGTTAGTTTTACACACTTACGGATAATCAGACTTCCTGAAATTGCAATCACTCCCGCAAGCAAAAACGGATTTAACATTGAGGTTTCATGATAATAAAGAGCAACCACCAGCGGCAAAAGCACCACAGGGCTAAAATCTTTCAATATTAAATTTAAAGCACTTAATACATATTTAAAACGCATCTATATTACCTTGAAATAACTTTTTACTTTGTCCGCATTCTCTGCCTTCGTGAAAATAATCAAAATATCTTTAGATATTAATTTTGTATCCCCTTTTGGAATAATGACACTTGAACGACGTTGAACAACTCCAACAATCGCAGGAGCAGGAAATCTCAAATCTTTGATAAACATTCCATCAAAATCTTTATTCAAAAGGATTTCCAAAACCTCACCTTCACCCTGTTCAACAAGTGCCAAAATATCTACCTCAGTTTCGTCAATATCATTGCGAACCTCGTTGATTGCAGAAGTTTTTGAAGACACCGCAATATCAATTCCGACTTTTTCAAACAGCGGAATATTCAAAACCTTTGACACCCGAGAAATTACACGTTTTACACCGAGTTGTTTAACCAGCAACGAACATAATAAATTTCGCTCATCGTTATTTGTAACCGAAATTACGACATCAGACTCACCTATTTCTTCTTCATCAAGAAGTTTCAAATTTGTTCCGTCACCGTTAATAACAAGGGTTTTAGTCAATTCTTGAGCTAAAAACTCACAACGGTCATAATTTTTCTCGATGATTTTCGTTTTAATCTTCAAATCCTCCAGACTTTTAGCAAGCATATACCCAACATTTCCGCCCCCAATAATTGCAGCAGTCTTAACCTGTTCTTTTTCGTGGAAAAACGTACCCGCCAAAATATCTAACGAGTGAGCAGTTCCCATAAAAATCAATTTATCATCCGCGTTAATTTCGGTTAAACCGTTTGGAATAAATAACAAACTTCCACGTTTAATTCCGACAATAATTGTATCTTTCGTAAATCCGCAATCTTTCACCATTTTTCCGACAATCAAAGACTCGGGTTTAACTTTATATTCAAGCAATCTTGCTTTACCGTCAGCAAAGTTTTCAACATCAAGTGCGTGAGCAACAGTAACAATTCTGAAAAGTTCTTGCGTAAGGAGTTCTTCCGGCCAAATAACGTAATCAATATAAAAATCATTTAGATAATCAGTATTGTTATTCAATGCCAAAACGTCCTGATACTCGGATTTTGATACGAAACAAATCGTTTTAATCCCGCTGACTTTTTTAACAGTCAAACATGCCACAATATTTCGTTCATCATACCCCGTACAGGCAATAAAAACATCAGCATTAACAATATCCGCCGCCTTTAGAACATTTATATCAGCAGCACTGCCCTGTATAAAACTGATATCAAGTCTGTCAAAATCTTCCGTACGGTTTTCTTCTTTATCAATGACCGTTATATCATGGTCTTCAAAAAATTCCGTAGCGAGCAAACAACCAATTTCCGTTGCCCCATAAATTACAATCTTCATAACCGACTACCTAAGAAATCCTAACATACTCATTATAAATATTGCCAAATACAAAGTCACATTACGCAATATAATCAACGCAAAGCCTGCAACCATTGGCGACAAGTCAAATTGACCAAGCGGCGGAATAAATTTTCTAAACCAGTTCAAATACCCGTCCGTTGCAAGACGTAAAACTTTTATAATCGGATTTTCCCAATTAACAAACGGGAACCACGTCAACAAACATCTTACAAAGATGAGTAACAAAAAGACATAAAAACAATTTGCTATCGCTTCAAGTATTTTAATTGCTATCATTATTTTCTTCCTTATCAGTTTTTTCTTCGTTTTTCTTCAGATTTTCCTGCTCCAACTTTTTAAAAAAATCTTCAGGCGACATTATAATTATCTCGGGTCTTTTGTCCTTTGTTAACTTCAAATAAAGTTTAATCAACCCCTGTGAAATCAAAACGCACACGGTCATCACAAGCAACGGTGCAAATACAAACCCAAAAATTTGCGGTAACAAATAAAATCCCGTTGAAACAAAAATAAAATGGAACAACGGATAATCAGGGTTAATATTCGGAACCCAAGACAACAAGCAGGCAAAACCTACATAGTACATATATAGGTTAATTACTCTGCTTAAAAATAATATAAAATCTGCGATAAAATATGACTTTTTCAAAATTATAAATCCAATGTTACCGAATTTTCACACTCACAATGATTAGTTTCAGAAGGAATATTCTCTATCATTGTAAATAACAAAGATTTCAATTTAGAAAGATTGTTATTAAATACTTCAATAACCGCTTCATGCGATACCGGCGGAACATCACCGACCAAACCTGCATCATAGTCTGTAATTAGAGAAATATTCAACGGACACATATTCAATTCTTTAACCAAATACGCTTCAGGGAAAGCCGTCATATTGATTACCTGCCAACCTTGTCTTGTAAAGAACGCAGATTCCGCCTTTGTTGAAAATCTTGGACCATTAATAACAACAACAGTACCTTCTTCATGAACGGTAATTCCTAAATCTTTAGCTGTTTTAATTGCAAGTTCTCTCAATTCCGGACAATAAGTATCTGCAGGTGACGGATGTTGAACTACAGGACCTTCATAGAAGGTGGTTTTTCTGCCATCAGTCCAATCAACAAATTGGTCACAAATTACAAAATCACCCGGTTTAACTTCTTTTTGCAAACTTCCCGCAGCACACGGTGAAATAACTCTTTTACAGCCCAAATGTTTCATTGCCCAAACATTTGCTCTGAAATTTACAAGATGAGGCGGAATAGAATGTTTGCGACCATGTCTTGGCATAAATGCTACTCTGTGCTTACCGATTTTGCCGATAAAAACGCTGTCACTTGTCTTTCCGTAAGGCGTTTCAACTTCAACTTCTTCAATGTTTTCTAAAAAGCTATAAAAGCCGGAACCGCCGAACACACCGATATCCGCTCTATCTAAAATTTCCATATATATTCCTTTCTTATATTAATTAATACACTACCCTATCAATGAATACTGTTATAGTACAATAACTCAATTTTTTTTTCAATCAAGATACAAAAATTCACAATTTATTACCCAAACAACCTATTTGCAATACTGCATACTCGGACAATTTAATTAAGTTTTATTTTTACCATAATATAAATAATCTTTTTCATACTTCCAGCTATTCTTAATTTAACTTAGCCTCATTTTGAGGCTATTTTTTTGCTCAAAATAAGAAGATGACATTTGCTGAAAGTTTATTAAGAAAAAATATAAAAAGTATTAACAAAGTCGAAAAAATATGATAAAATACTCAAAAAAGAAAAGAGAGGGATTGTACACATGAAATCAAAAATTATAGCTTTTATACTTGCAATGTTAATAACAACACAAATCACACTTGCCGCACCTTTTAACGGTAACGCAAAAACAAAAAGAATGCCTGCTGGGACAAATTTGCAGTTAAAAATGTTGAACGGAATTAACACTTCAATAAACACTACAGGCAACAGTTTTTCCGCAATGCTTTTAACTGACAAAACAACGGAAGACGATGCTAATGACGTAATTTTACCTGCGGGGTCAATCATTAGAGGGGATATAACTTCAATTCAACAACCTAAAAGAATGTCAAAAGGTGCAATTTTGTACATTAACTTTGACCACGTTGTAACCCCGAACGGTCGCCAATTACCGTTGTCTTTAAATGTTGTAGGCAGAACCGATATGACTTATGATGGCGGAATTACAACAACAAGAGGCTATGGCGATGCTTGGAGACAAACTTGTGCAAAATCTGCAGAAATCACAAAAAACAGCATTGAATGGGGCGAAGATATCGTAGATGACAGCGGTTGGAAATATGTAACAGTTCCTGTCAGTGCCTTTGGCGGTGCAATCGGTACGGCCGGCTACTTTATTTACGGAAGCATTGCGGATATGATAAAAAAAGGTAAACACGTTAATATAGCAAAAGACGAAATCTTGAACGTCATCTTAGTTGACCCTATTGATGTTCCGGTTATATAATAAAAACGATGTCAAAACTTGATAAAATAGAAGAATTACAAAATATAATCAAAGAGGACAGCTCAAATTTTCAAGCAAGAAGAAAATTGGCTGTTCTTCTTATGGATTCGGGATTTAACGAAGAAGCACTAGGGCATTTGCTTTATTTATCTAAAAACTTCAGCAATGATGACGGAATTTTTTACAATTTGGGAATTGTTTACGAAAAATTAAAAAAATTTGCTAATGCAAAAGAAGCCTACCTGAAATCACTTGAAATTTCACCCGACTCAATGGATTCCACCTACAATCTCGGACTTGTTTATATTGAATTGAAAGAATATGACAAGGCTATTGAGTGCTTTGAAAAAATATTGAAAGACGATAACGAGGATTCAAACTCATATTTCAATTTAGGTTTAATTTATTTCAAAACAAAAGATTATATCAAGGCTATGGAGAATTTCCAAACCACAATAGATTTAAACGATGAGGATATTTACGCACATTTTTACATCGGAAATATCTTTAAAGAACTTGGAGATTTAGACTCGGCAAGAGAAAAATTTAACAAGGTTTTAGAGCTCTCGCCGGATTACAGTTGGGCATATTTTAACCTTGCGGTGATTGATAATGAAACTGGCAACATCGAAGGAGCAATCGAAAATCTGCAAAAGACAATCGAATTGAATCCGTACGACCTTGATGCGTACAAAATCTTAATCAAAATATTATTAAAAGAACAAAACTTTGAAGAGGCGGCAGCCATCGGTGCTAATGCGGTTTCACAATGCGAAGAAAACGGAGATTTGGACTATTTAACCTACCTTGCATATTTCAAAAACGGGGAGAACAAGAACGCTAAAGAATACTTGGAACACGCAATAAGAAATTTCAAAACCCTTTCTGTACCGCTAACAAAAGCAAAACACGAACTCAGTCACATTAAATAATACTTAACAACCTTCATATCAAACTAACATACAAAAACTGTTTGTGCTAACATAAAGACATTAAATAAGAAAATGAGGATTATGAAAAATGAAAATGTCAAAATTATTTGTGCAAACCTTGAGAGAATTTCCTTCTGATGCTGAGGTTATTTCGCACAAAATGCTTGCAAGAGCGGGATATATAAAGAAACTTACATCAGGCGTTTATACATTTTTGCCCTTGATGTGGAAAGTCTTGAAAAAAGTTGAAAATATCACAAGAGATGAAATGGATAAAGCAGGTGCTCAAGAACTTTTGATGCCGTTTGTTCAACCAAAAGAGTTGTGGATTGAATCTGGACGTTGGGAAGCTTACGGAAAAGAACTTATGCGACTTCGTGACAGACACAACAGAGAAATGTGCTTAGGACCGACACACGAAGAAATTATCACTTCGGTTGCTCGTGATATTATCAAATCTTATAAACAATTACCGACAAATCTTTACCAAATTCAATCGAAATTCAGAGATGAAGTTCGTCCTCGTTTCGGACTTTTGAGAGGTAGAGAATTTATTATGAAGGACGCCTACAGTTTCGGAACTTCTCAGGAAGAACTTGATAAAGAATACGAAAATATGGCTCAAGCCTACAGAAATATTTTCAAACGTTGCGGACTTGATACAAAAATGGTTCAATCCGATTCAGGTGCTATCGGCGGTAGTGTATCTCACGAATTTATGGTAATCACAGACACAGATGCGGGAGAAAACGATGTTTTCTATTGTGATGATTGCGATTATTCCGCAAACTCAAACCACGCAGTGTCAAACTTACCGCCAGCAGTTGTTGACGGAAAAGAATACTTTGCAAAAAACGAAGTTATCGACACTCCAAACGCACATTCAATCGTTGAATTGTCGGAATTATTAAAAATTCCTTCAACTTTGATTTTGAAATCTTTGGTATATATTATTGATAAAAAACCTGTAATCGCACTAATCAGAGCGGATAAAACCGTTGAAGAAACAAAATTGATGAACGCAGTAGGCGGAATGGATATCAGAATTGCATCTTCAGCCGAAATTGAAGAACTTATGCAACAACACGGATTTAATGCAATTCCGGGATTTATCGGACCTAAAGGCTTTAACGATGTTACAATCATTGCTGATAATACTGTTAAAGAAATGAAAAACTTTGTTGTCGGAATTAACCAAACAGATGTTCACCAAGTAGGTACAAACCTTGAAGATTTAGGCATTGACGAAATCAAATATGCAGATTTGAGATTGGTGGAAGCCGGAGAATTTTGTCCTGAATGCGGAAAACCGTTAAAAGTTACTCGAGGCATTGAAGTCGGTAACATTTTCCAATTAGGAACAAAATATTCAAAACCGATGAATGCGGTATATCTTGATTCTGACGGAAAAACAAAACCTTACATTATGGGTTGCTACGGTATCGGAATTACAAGAACAGCAGCTGCTGCTGTTGAAGCACACCACGATGAACACGGTATTAAATGGCCTTTGGCTATTGCTCCGTACCATGTAACGGTTGTTCCGGTAAGTATTAAAGATGAACTTCAAATGCAAACTGCACAAAGAATTTATGACGAATTGTTACAAAACGGTGTTGAAGCAGTTATTGATGACCGTGAAGAACGTCCTGGCGTAAAATTCAAAGATGCTGATTTGATTGGTTTCCCTTACAGAATTACGGTCGGAAAGACAATCAATGAAGGCAACGTAGAATTTGTAACAAGACAAACAGGTGAAAAAGAAGTTGTAAAACCTGAAGAAGCAATAAAAAGAGTTATAGAGGCAGTAAAGGCTCTTTAATAAAAATAGAGGTAAAATTAAATGTTATTAGAATTTTTACAATCAAAAATACACAGAGCAACAGTTACAGATGCAAATCTTAACTATGTCGGCTCAATAACAATAGATGAAGCACTTTTAAAAGCCGCAAATATGAGAGAATGGCAAAAGGTTGAAATTCTTGACGTTAACAACGGTGAAAGATTTCAAACCTACATTATCAAAGGAAAAGCAGGCTCAGGCGAAATTTGCCTAAATGGTGCAGCGGCAAGAAAAGTTCAAAAAGGCGACAAAGTTATTATCGTAACTTACGGTCAATTTGAAGAAAAAGAACTTGCAAACCACAAACCTACAATCGTTATTGTTGACGAAAATAACAAAATTCTTGAAACAAAATAAACATTGTTAAGTTTGTAAAGCCTTAAATAATTTTAAAAAATTTAAAGAAAAATAAAAAGACAAAATATAAACAACTAAAAAATACCAAATTTATTTTCTTATTATTCAATTATTAGAAAAATATTTGGTATTTTTTGTTTTATTTTGAAAATCTCGAAACGACCTTTACATAATCTTTACACCAAAAAACTTGACCTTTTTGCAAAAAGTTTTTATAGTTAGAAAGTAATCTGGAAGAAAGAGAAAATACACTAGAGAAGAAAGAGGTTAGTATGACAGAATTCAAACATGTAAGACTTGACGGAAAAGTTTACACAAAAACTGAAATCAAAAAGATTATCAAAGAGCAAAACATCAAATTCATAAAATTGCAATTTGTTGACATCAACGGTCAAGTTAAGAATATGTCCATACCATCAGAACATATAGACAAAGCATTGAATAATGAAATTATGCTTGACGGTTCATCAATTAAAGGATTCAGAAGCATTGAAACTTCTGATATGTTTTTCCACCCTGACATCAACAGTTTTCAAATTTTACCTTGGAGAGGAAACAACGGCGTAAATTCAGCAAGATTGATTTGTGATATCTATAACGCAGACGGAACACCGTTTGAAGGTTGTCCGAGATGCAATTTAAAACGAGTTATGCAGGAAGCCGAAAAACTCGGATTTTCAATGAATATCGGACCGGAAGCAGAATTTTTCTTATTTGCAAAAGATAAAGACGGTAATGTAACAACGGAAACTCAAGATAGAGCGGGATATTATGATGTAGGGCCTGAAGATTTGGGTGAAGATGTACGTTCAGACATCGTTTTGACTTTACAGGAAATGGGCTTTGATATTGAAGCTTCCCACCACGAAGTGGCTGACGGTCAACACGAAATCGACTTTAGATATGCTGATATTCTAACGGCAGCAGACAACGTTACAACCTTTAGAATTGCAGTAAAAGCGATTGCTCAACAACATAATTTGCACGCAACCTTTATGCCAAAACCGATTTTCGGAATTAACGGTTCAGGTATGCACTGCAACATTTCGTTGTTTGAAGGCAACAAAAACGCATTTTATGATGAAAAAGCAGAATATCAATTATCAGACAATGCAAAATATTCAATCGGCGGTTTGCTAAAACATGTAAAAAGTATTACTGCGGTAACAAATCCTATTGTAAACAGTTACAAACGACTTGTTCCTGGTTATGAAGCACCTGTATATTTGGCTTGGTCATTGGCAAACAGAAGTGCATTGTTAAGAGTTCCTGCAAAACGTGGAATTTCAACAAGGGTTGAATTGAGATCACCAGACCCTGCATGTAACCCGTATTTAGCATTTGCGGCAATTTTGGAAGCCTGCTTGGACGGTATCAGAAACAAAATTGACCCGCCGGCTCCTGTTGAAAGCAACATTTACAAATTAACTTCCAAAGAACGTAAAAAACAAAGAATTGACTCACTTCCGGGAAGTTTGGCAGAAGCTCTTGAACAAATGGACAAATCTCTCGTTGCAAAAGCAGCACTTGGCGAACACATCTTCAACGAATTTAAAACGGCGAAGAAAAAAGAATGGGATTCCTTCAGAACTTACGTTTCACAATGGGAACTCGACAGATATTTGGAAAGATACTAAACACCACAAACAAACTCTTAAATACTCGATTATTTAAGAGTTTGTTTTTATTAAGAAATATAAATCCCAAGATATTCAAATATAGCCTATATTTTGAACACTTATCCACCGCCTGACTAGCAAAAAATCTGACAATTATACCTTTATATAAATATAGGTAAAAGGAAAAGGTAAAAATTACATGGATTTAAGTATTAATGGAAGTTATTTAACCACTCAAAATTACAAAACTCAAAATAAATTAAAAAATCAGGCAATTTCTCAAACTAATTTCACTTCTCGTAAAAAAGAAGTAAAAGAGGACAAATCAAACAACGGAAAATTTGATGCCGATGAAGCACTTACAAACTTTGCAAAAGGTTTATGGAGTCCTGTTACGGTACTTATAAAACACCCAATCGCAGCCATTGGAATGCTGGGTGGAACAGCTGTTGCGTGTACACTAGTTCCGGTTCTCGGACCGATTTTAGCGGTCGGCTTTGGTGCTATGGGAATTTATCAAATAGGCAAAAGCGGTTACAACATAGTAAAAGACTACCAAAACGGTGATTATGACCAAGCGGAAAAAGGTTTTAAAGGCTTGGGAGAAGGCACGATTAACACTTACTTAACCGCCATAGGTTTAAGAAGCAGTGCAAAAGTTGTTAAGGAAGCCAAACTTATGGAAACTCTAAAAACCAATAAGTTAACACAACCTCAACGATTGCAAGCATCAGAAAAAGTAATGACAAATAAAGATGCAATGAAGGAAATTTTGTCATTATTTACGACAAAAGAAGGTCGCAAGGCTTTTCTTTTCCAATTCAAAAAAGAAAATATCACACAACGTGCTAAAGAACTTAAAGGAGTAATTTTAAGACAAAAAGAACAAGTCAAAGAAAAAATTGTAACCCAAAAAGAATTTTCAAAAACTCCTGAAGGTATAAGACGTGCTAATATGACAAGCGAAGAAATCAGTCAGGAAGTAAATACTTTGGCAAAAGAAGCGTTTGATGAGTACAAAATTCCTGAAGAACTACGTCCAAAAATTGAAATTACAAAAGAAAATATCGAGCAAGGTGGCGGATACAATAATTATTACCACAAGATTTCAATTAACGAAAACGCTTATAGGGAAGGTGCTTTTGACTTGCCTAACGTAATCAAGCACGAAGCAACTCACGCAAGAGAGGCTCTGATTAGAGAAACTCTAACCTTCACTAAAAAAGAACAACTGACAAAAGAATATATGTTGAACAAAATAAAAAGCGGAGATAACAATACTGTTATCCGAGAATGTACGATATTGGGCTTTGATAGCATGAAACCGCCTAAAATGAGCACTGAAATGCGTGCTGATTTTGCAAAAATGGCAGAAGATCATCTTTTTGACATCGGGAAAAAGAATATAAAAAATGAAGAATTTTTGAAACTTGTTGAGCCGTTAGTTGACAAATATCCCGAATTTATTAACCAATATGATTGCCGTGACGGAGCAATCAAAATGTTAGGTGAGTATGCAAAAGGTTGCAAATTGAGATACGATATCGGAACACAAAATTCTATCAACATTCCGCAACACCAAATTGAAAAACTCGGAAATATCAACCAAGAAGAAGCAATCGCATCATTTAAAGAACATCTTGCTTGTAATGACGGCAACGCCACTAATCAAACATTTATGGCAAAAGCAGGCTTGGGCGGAGATTTCGACCAATATCAATTCTGCGGAGAAGAGGTTTTGGCTCAACAAAAAGGTAATGCTTTTGAAATAAAACATTTAGAAAAGAAACTGGAAACCTTGAGAAAAACTCCAAACTTTGATAAAGAACAAGAAGCCTACCTGCTTAATGAAATAGAAAAAGCAAAAGATTTAATTACTTATAAGACTTTAGGCAAGGATTACTACAAACTGTATATGGAAGCTCAAAGAAATCCCGAAAATAAAGAACTTGCTCAAAAAGTTGAGCAAATGGCTCAAAAACTTAATAAATACAAAGACCAATTCCTAATAAAAACCAAAATTATTGACGGCAAAATACGAATAGTAGTAACGATTGAAAAAGAAGAATTTGTAATGAAACAAATCAAACCGGGAGTTTCAATTTTTGTACCGTTAAACACAACTTCAACCGCTGATATTTTGGCAAGTTAAAAGAAAGATTTACAAACAGTCCTTACTTTTGTAGGGGCTGTTTTTTATGTGATATAATCAAAACTATGAAAGACCCGTATATAATAAACACACATTCACACGCAAATATGTTAAAAGAAACCCCGCCTGAGTTTGCATTGCAAACTGCCCAAGCGGAACGAATAATTACGATTGTGCCATCTTGCAACTCTCAAGACATATTTGAAGTTGACGAATTTATAAAAAAATTTCCTGAGGTTTACGGGTATGTCGGAGTTTTTCCTGAGGAAGCCAAAACTTTCACGGAAAAAACCTTATCTGACATGGAAAATCTCATCAAAAACAATCCGAAAATAATCGGAATCGGAGAAATCGGCTTGGATTACTATTGGGACAAGTCATTCAAAGATTTACAAAAAGAGATTTTTATCAAACAAATTGAATTTGCAAACCAAATGAATTTACCGCTAAATATACACTCTCGAGAGGCTCATCAGGACACTTTGGAAATTCTGAAAAAATACAACAAAAATTCAACAGCTATTCTACATTGCTTTTCGGGAAGTATCGAATTTGCAAAAGAATGTATAAAAGAAGGAATTTATATAGCACTCGGCGGAGTTGTAACCTTTAAAAACGCAATAAAAGCAAAAGAAGTTGCCGCACAAATTCCGATAGAATACCTGCTATTGGAAACAGATGACCCGTATCTTGCACCTGTTCCGTTCCGAGGTAAAGAAAACAAACCTGCGTATGTTAAACATGTAGCGGAAGAAATTGCAAAACTTCGCAACACGACAGCGGACATTATCGCACAAGAAACTACAAAAAATGCCGAAAGGATTTTTCACTTCAATGCAAAATAAAGAAAGACTTGATAAATATTTGACGGATTTAGGCTACTTCGACACAAAAAGCAAAGCAAGTGCCGCAATTTTGGCTGGCAACGTCAAAATAAATGATGAATACATCACAAAAGCAGGATTTCAAATTAACCTTAACAAAGAATATGAAATCGAAGTAAAATCTATGCCTTTCGTTTCTCGTGGCGGATTTAAACTAAAAAAAGCCCTTGATACCTTTAATGTAACGGTTCAGAATAGAATTTGTTTTGATGCGGGTGCCTCAACAGGCGGATTTACGGACTGCTTATTGCAAAATGGTGCAAAATTTGTATATGCGGCAGATGTCGGATACGGACAACTCGATTGGAAAATTCGTTCGGACAAAAGAGTAAAAACAATCGAAAAAACTAACCTCAAAATTTGCACTTTTAATGAGATTTACGCAGAAGGCGAAGAAGTCGCAGACTTGCTCGTGAGTGATTTGTCTTTTATTTCACTGACAAAAGTTTTAGCAAACCTAAAAACCTTGCTAAATCCTGATTTTCACGAAATGATTTGCCTTATTAAACCGCAATTTGAGGCAGGAAAAGAAAAAATCGAAAAAGGTGGAGTCGTTCGTGACCCAAAAACCCACAACGAAGTAATCACAAATGTAACAGATTTTGCCAAAAGCTTGGGATATTTTATACAAGGTTTAACTTATTCCTCAATAAAAGGACCTGCAGGAAACATTGAATACCTTGTTTGGCTCACAACAAAAGAAATTGAAGAAGACTTCAATATTTCGGAAATCGTAAAAGAAGCCTTTGAAAAACTCAACTAAAAGATAACCTCAGGCTTTTTTGAAATATTCAAATCAATATATTTAAAAATATTTGAACATATCCCAGGTTGAAAATAATACAAGCCATCAACAGGTGTAATTTTCAGTAAACCTTGAGAAGTGTTTACATTTGAAATCGTTGCCAAAAACTGTTTATTCACGGCGGTAAACAAGATATACCCAGAATTTGACTGAATTTCATCAACATCAAAACGATTAGCGTTAATCGCCGCAAGAGTTAAAAAAAACAGAGAAGAATTGTCCGTATTGAACACTTTTGTGCAATTATCAAAAGTTACGTTCTGTGAAGTAATCAAAGTACTCAAGCTCAACGGTTCTCCAACCGCAAAAGTCGGAAGTCCGCACACAGTCATCCAAACAACCAATGATAATAAAAATTTTATACTTCTTTCCATGTTTCACCTGCATTTATATCAATCAACAACGGAACCCTCAACGGCTGATTTAATTCCATTGCATCTTTTACCAACTTCTTAACTAACTCAAACTCATTTTTTGCCGTTTCTACAACCAATTCGTCATGAACCTGCAAAATCAGTTTTGATTTACATTTATTTTCCTTTAAACTTTTTGCAAAATCAACCATTGCAATCTTAATCAAATCGGAAGAAGAACCCTGCATCGGGTGATTTATCGCCGCACGTTTTGCAAACTCACGCACCATAGCATTTGAACTATTAATTTCATTTTCCAAATATCTGCGACGTCCGAAAATAGTTTCAACATACCCTTGCTCTTCAACAAGCTGAACCATATTTTCCATATAGGCTTTAACTCCAGAATATGTTTCAAAATACTTATTTATAAACCTTTCAGCCTCTTCAGGTTTAATCTTCAACGCTTTAGCAAGCCCGTATTTGCTTTGTCCATAAACTATTCCGAAATTTACCGCCTTAGCCTTGTAACGCATTTCTTTTGTAACCTCTTCAACAGGTACCTCAAAAACCTTTGAAGCAGTCAAAGTATGAACATCAATACCCGAATTAAATGCCTCAATAAGATGCTTATCCCCTGAAACATGTGCCAGCAATCTCAATTCAATCTGCGAATAATCCGCCGACAAAATCAAATAATTCTCTCTGTCTCTCGGCACAAAAGCCTGTCTGATTTTGTTACCCTCAGCTGTTCGCACGGGGATATTTTGCAAATTCGGATTTGAGGAAGACAACCGACCCGTTGTCGTAACAGTTTGATTAAACGAAGTATGAATTCTGTTATCTTTTATATCCACTAAATCAGGCAAAACATCTGTGTAAGTCGTAATCAATTTTGAATACTTGCGGTATTCCAAAATTAATCTTGCGATTTCAAATTTTTCCGCAAGTTTTTCCAAAACTTCAGCACCTGTGGATTTCTTCGCCTTACCACGTTTTTTTGATTTCAATTCCAATTTATCATACAAAATCTCTCCAACCTGTTTCGGAGATTTAATATTAAACTCAACTCCCGCAAGTTCAAAAATCTTCTGTTCAACATTGTATAATTTTCTATCCAACTCCTCAGTCAAACCATACAAATACTGTTTATCAACAGAAACTCCCGCACGCTCCATATCTGCCAAAACCTTTGATAGCGGGATTTCGATATCAGAAAGGATTGCATGTTCACGAGGATTAAGTTTTTCCGCCCAATATTTAGTCAATTCAAACAAGGATTGCATTACATCGGCAACATAATTCAGCAAAACAGACTTGCTGCTGTCGCCAAACGAGATTTTTTTATCATCTGTTACCATTGAAGCTAAAATATGGTTAATCTGTTCCATACATTGAATATCAAAATCTGAATTTGCATTAGAATCCTTGATATAGCAAGCAAGCAAGGTGTCAAAAATTACGCCCTTTATATCAATTCCGTAATACTTCAAAACACAATCATCAATTTTTAAATCGTGAGTAAATTTCTTAATATTTTGATTTTCAAAAACAGGTTTGAGCAAAGAAAACATCTTTGAAATATCTCTAAATCCTTCAATATTTTGCCCCGTAATCGGTAAATAATAAGTCTTCACCTCAGCTTTATAATCCGAAAAATCAAAATTATCTTCGACTATTTTTAAAGTTGGATTTACTCCAATCAATAAGCCATAAAGATTAAAATTAATGGAATTTTTAAAATCCACCAAAAATTTCATACCAAAAGCGGGAACTTTATTTAATTCTTCAACCAATTTCGTCAATTTAGTTTCATCATTTACAATCTCAGCCCCTGAAATTTCGTCGGTTTTATTTACTGTTTCCTGTGCAACTTGAGCAAACAAACCGAGTTGCCCGTTTTCTTGAACCCCAAAAGTTGTCGGAGCGTCAGCATTTGACAAAGTCGAAAATTCAAAATTGCCGTCTGTATTAAATAACTTTAAAATATACGCAATATTTTTCAAGTAACTGTAAAACTGCATTTGTCTTAAAAAGTCCATAACCGCAGCAATATCAGGCATTTCGATTTTTGTACTGTTAAAATCAAAATCAATCTCAACATCTTGCACAATAGTTGCCAAATATTTGCTCAATTTCGCAATTTCGACCCCGTTTGAAATTTTTTCTTTGAGTGATTTTCCGCTGATATTTTCAACATTTGCCAAAACATTGTCAACTGTACCAAATTCATCAAGAAGTTTGACCGCCGTTTTTTCCCCAATACCCTTAATTCCCGGGATATTATCAGAAGTATCGCCTCGCAAAGCCTTGTAATCAATCACCTGATTAGGATAAACGCCGAGTTTTTCATGAACCTTCTCCCAATCATACTCAATCAAATCACCTTTTGACGGAATAATAACTTTAATACAGCCGTTTTTGCGAATAAGTTGGAACGAATCCTGATCCCCAGTCAAAATATAAACCTTATGACCAAGTTCACACGCCTTGCGAGAAATTGTACCGATTACGTCGTCAGCCTCAAAGCCTTCCTTAGTATAAATAGGAATGTTAAACGCTCTCAAACCTTCATAAATTAAGCCCATTTGAACTCTCATCGGGTCGGGCATCGCTTCACGATTTGACTTATATTCCTCATATTTTTCGGTTCTAAAGGTATGATGAGAAACATCAAACGCAACACCTATCGCATTTGGAGCCAAATTTTGATTCTTGAGCAAGTCAAAAATAGCTTTGAAAAAACCGTAAACAGCCCATGTCGGCGTGCCGTCTTTAGTTTTCATATTCGTACGTTCTAACGCATAATATTGACGAAACGCAAGTGCGTGCCCATCAATCAAAATCAAAGTTTTTGACTCGCCCATATACTCCCTTTCTCCCTTTTCCATAATTTTCGCATAAAAAACTGTTTTTGGCAATTTTATAAAGTTTACATATTGCGAAATTTTGAAATATAAAATATACTAAAATAAGCAAAAGAAGGGATATTATGGAAAAATTAAACGCTTTTTATTATATGTTCAAAGGAAAAAATTGGTACAAATCAATAATTATCGGAACAATACTTTTTCTTCCGCTATTTTGGACTTCAACAATTATACTGACAAACGACCCCTCAAGAGAATATTCAACTTACCTGATACTTTCAGCATTACGTTGGCTCTGCTGGTTTGTGGTAATGTTTTTCATTAGCGGCTACTGTCTATACAACGCAAACCAAAGGTTGCAAAACTTAACCCAAAACACAGTATCTTGGAGCGAAATAAAAGAAATTACAAAATCAGGATTAAAATTTTTGGGTGCTCAATGGATATACGCAATTCCGTTATTTTGGATTTTGGCAATAACTTTTTACATTTTCGTAACCAACGCAACAGGTGACTTTTACGACCCGCAACGCAGCAAATATTATCCGCTGGCAATAAAATATACTAATATTTTGTCTATCATAATCGGAATGATTATACCGATAGCCTTTGTCTCCGATTTAAAATTCAAAACCTTTTTTAATATCAAAAAGATTTTTTTAACAATAAAAGAAAACTTTGGCGGATTTTTGTTATACATTATCTTTGCCTCTATCGACTTTTTAGGAATGCAATATTTACCGATAATTGCGACAAAATGGCAGGTTCTCACCCTTCCTCTTGTTTCGTTTATCGCATATTATTTAATGCTGCTTAAAAGTGATTTTTTGGCACAATTAAGCAAAATATCAACAAATGAATAAATTTTCATAAACTTGATGCAATAGAAAAGACCCACAAGTTGCAGGTCTTTTTCTATATTTATATTCAATTTGAATTTATTATGCAGAAATTTCAGAAGTTGAATCCTTTTTCGGAATAGGAATAATCTCTGCATTTTTGCGATTTTTAACCATATCTGCCGTAACAACAAATTTGTCGATATTTTCTTTTGTCGGAACATCATACATAACATCAAGCATGATTTCTTCAACAATAGAACGCAAGGCACGAGCACCTGTTTTACGTTTAATCGCTTCTTTTGCAATCAAATCAACCGCTTCAGGTTCAAATTCTAAATCAACACCGTCCATTTTCAACAACTCCTGATATTGTTTTAGAACAGCATTTTTAGGCTCGGTTAAAATCATTTTCAAGGTTTTTTCGTTCAACTGGTCTAGAACCGCATAAACGGGAACACGACCGATAAATTCAGGAATCAAACCGAATTTCAACAAATCTTCAGGTTGTAATTTCTTCAACAACTTAACTGCATTTGCTTCTTTTTCGGCTTCAGACATTGCAGCCTTTGCTCCAAAACCAACGGTATTTCCAACGCCTGCTCTTGCATCAATGATTTTTTCCAAACCGACAAAAGCACCACCAACGATAAACAAGATGTTGCTTGTATCAATTTCGATAAATTCCTGATGCGGATGTTTTCTGCCACCTTGCGGAGGAACATGAGCAACAGTACCTTCAATCATTTTCAACAAAGCCTGTTGTACACCTTCACCCGAAACATCTCTTGTTATTGACGTATTTTCCGATTTACGGGAAATTTTATCAATTTCATCAATGTAAATAATGCCTCGTTCTGCTTTTGCGGAGTCAAATTCTGCGTTTTGATACAATCTCAACAAAATATTTTCGACATCATCACCAACATAACCGGCTTCCGTCAATGTGGTAGCATCTGCAACAGCAAACGGTACATCTAACATTTTTGCAAGAGTCTGAGCAAGTAAAGTTTTACCTGAACCTGTAGGTCCAACCAACAAAATGTTTGATTTTTGGATTTCTACAGAATCAGCATCGTTGTTTTTGTTGTGTTTCAAGCGTTTATAATGGTTATAAACCGCAACTGACAACACTTTTTTTGCATCGTCCTGTCCTACAATATATTTGTCCAAATATTCTTTTATTTCATGTGGTTTTGGAATAGGTTTTTCAGACTTTTCCTCTTTTCCTGTTTCTGCTGAGGCTTCTTTGTCCTTTGCTTCAAAGAATTCTTCTTCCAAAATCTCATTACAAAGTTCTACGCATTCATCGCAGATGTAAACCTCAGGACCCGCAATCAATTTTTTGACTTGATCTTGAGTCTTTCCACAAAAAGAACATTTTAATTTATCATCGCTTTTTGGCATTTATATTCTCCAAATTAGTCCTATTTAACGATATCACGAGAAATTACTTTATCAATCATACCGTATTCAAGAGCTTCTTGAGGGGTCATGATGTAATCTCTATCAGTATCTTTTTCAATCTTCTTGATTGATTGTCCGGTATTTGATGCTAAAATTTCATTCAAGGATTTTTTAATTCTGATAATTTCAGCAGCCTGGATTTCAATATCTGTTGCCTGACCTTGAGCCCCACCTAAAGGTTGGTGAATCAATACTCTTGAGTGAGGCAAAGCCATTCTCTTACCTTTTGTGCCGGAAGAAAGAAGGAACGCACCCATAGAAGCCGCTTGACCTAAACAAATTGTAGATACATCGGCTCTAATGTGTTGCATTGTATCATAGATTGCAAAACCTGCAGTAACGCTACCACCAGGGCTATTGATATACAACATAATATCTTTTTCAGGATTTTCGCTATCAAGTAACAACAACTGTGCTACTACAAGATTGGCTACCATATCATCAATTTGGGTTCCCAAAAAGATAATTCTTTCTCTCAACAATCTTGAGAAGATATCGAAAGATCTTTCGCCTCTGCTTGATTGTTCAATAACTACAGGTACAAAACTCATGATTTAATTCCCTTTCTTATTTAAAATTATAACTACACTATTATTAAGCTTCAACTTTATTATCTTCAGGTTTTACTTCAACATATTCGATTTTGTTGTTAGCAAACAAGAATTCTCTGACTTTGTCATTTACGATTTGTTGAGAAATTGAAGAGATGAACTCAGGATTTTGACCAAATTGTTTTAACAACTCTTGAGGTCCTACGCCATACAAACCTGCCATTTGTCCAAGTTTTTCTTGAAAATCGTTTTGTTCAACTTTTACATCTGCTTCTTTTGAAATTTTGTCAATAATCAAAGAATTTTTAATTCTTGCTGAAGCATCTTCAATCAAGCTTGATTCAAAGTCATCACCTTGAGATTTTACGAAATTATCCCAGTCGATACCTTGATAAGCCATTCTTTGTCTGTATTCTTCTTTCAAAGAACTAACTTCTCTATCTATCATTGATTGAGGAATTTCAACACTTGAATCATCAATAACTGCTTTGAATACAGCATTTTCAGCATTCATTTTCTTGATATTTTCTCTTTGTTTTTCAATATAATCGTTAATATCAGCCTTTAATTCATCAACTGTTTGGAATTTACTTGCAGATTTAACAAAATCGTCTGTCAACTCAGGCAAAACTCTTTGCTTAATTTCATTCAATTTGATAGCAAATGTAGCAGGTTGACCTTTCAATTTTTCATCGTGGTAATCTTCAGGGAAGGTTACTTGAATATCAAATTCATCTTTAATATTGTGACCTACTAATTGTTCAGCAAAACCAGGAATAAAGTTTGAATTACCCAAATCCAAAGTATAAGATTTTGCAGAACCCCCTTGGATTGCTTCACCGTTGCAAGTACCGTCAAAATCAAAAACTACTGTATCTGTAGCACTTGAAGGTCTGTCCAAAACTAATTCATAAGAAGCATGTTGTGCTAAAAAGCCGTTCAATGCCTTGTCAAAAGCATTGTCATCTTTTGCAGGGATTTCAACCTTAACGTCTAAATCTTTGAATGCACCCAATTTAACTTCAGGTCTTGTTTCTACTTGGAAAGTTACTTCAACATCTTTACCGCTTTCAAATTTATAATCGGTAACCGCAGGTTGAGTAATAACGTCCAATTTGTTATCATAAATTGCCTGCCCGATGTATTTTGGAAGTAAAGATTCCAAAGCTTCTTCTCTGATTCTATCTACACCAACATGTCTTTCAACAACTGCACGAGGTGCTTTACCTTTTCTAAAACCGTCAACATTGATATATTGAGAAATTTTAGAAGCTGCAGTATTGTAAGCTGAAGTTGCTTCAGCTGCAGGAATTGTGAATGTTATTTTTACCAAATTGTCTTTTACGTTTGTTAATGTTGTTTCCATAATAATATCCTTTATTTATCTATACATGTATCTAGTGTTGATTTTACCGCAAAAAAGAATAAAATCAACTCATATAAACAGATTAAATCACGGCTTAGAACTATTGAAAAAGTGCTTGCAAGCAAAATATATTCATGGTTAAATAAAATCAGAGTTGAATAATTCCTCTATTATGCGACTCAGGCTGTTCAACAAGCGGCGGTTGGAAGCCGGAAAAGTAAAAGATTAAATAAAGGAAATTAGAAATATGTTAAAAATCAGATTAAAAAGATTAGGTGCTAAAAAAGCTCCAACTTACAGAGTTATTGTTATCAACTCAACAACAAAAAGAGAAGGTCGTCCTATCCAAGAATTAGGTCACTACAACCCTAAAACTAAAGCTATGAAATTGGACAAGGCTGCTGCTCTAGAATGGATTTCAAAAGGTGCTCAACCTACCGAAACAGTTGCTTACCTTATCAAAAACTGCAACGAAGACGGTACTTTGAACTACGTTAAAAAAGAAACAGTTAAACTTTCTAAAAAAGCATTGGCTAAAAAACAAGCTGAAGAAGAAGCTGCAAAAGCTGCCGCTGAAGCTGAAGCCGCTGCAGAAGCATAAGAACGGTTTAATTTATAACAAACTTATAAAACCCTTGTTTGTCTTTGAACAAGGGTTTTATTTATGTTTAATAATTTTCATTACAATACCTTTTATATAGTCAAAACATTTATATCCGAATTTGTCATTATTTTGTAAAATTTTCAACTTTTTAAGAAATTCTTTTTGAGTCAACACGGTTTCACCGATATCATTTTTCCCGATAGAATGCTCCAATACCGCATTTTTTGTGGTTCGCAAAGCAGTTCTGAATTTGAAATCATGCTCGTATCGAGCCATATAAACCTTATCTAAAAGTTGATTATATTCTTCAGAACTTCTTGAAAAAGCTTTTCCCTTCCAATACAAAGTTCTTGGGCCGTAATGAGGAGTAATTGTTTTTGAAACCTCACGAACCTCGTCTTCAGGAACTAAAAGTAACTGTTTTTGAAGCTCTTTATCATTTGCTTTTAACCCTAAAATAAAGGATTTCACGCTACTAATGTCCAATCCTGCAAACTTAAACTTTTGTCCGTCAAAAGTTTTTGCTTTTGCTTCAAGAACTTCATTGAGTAATTGTTTGAATTTTGGAGAAGATTTACTGAAAGTTTTACCGTTCCAAAAACACAAAACTTCATTAGGTTGTCGTTTAAAACCTTTTGAGGCTTTTTTTGCATCATAGCCATTCATTTGACAGATTTTTTTCTGCAATTCAACATCACTTGTCTTTAACGCTTGCAAAAAGCCTTCTATGCTTGCAACTTTCACTCCGTCAATTTCAAAACCTGTTTTTGCGAAATTACTCAGAATATTTGCAGGATATTTACCGTTTGCTTTTATATCAACAACTGCCCCTTTAGGTAAAGCATTGCCACGGAAAGGGATACGACAAGTTTGTTGAGGTCGCATTTTTAAATTAAAATTTTGTGTATTTGTATTGTTTGTAATTATCATATTATTTATAAATTATTTCGTGAATTTTCTTTAATATATCAAAAACATTACCTTCAGGTATATAAGTCTGTAAAAAAATATTTTTGCTACATAAATTCGACCAATCTTCGCAAAATATTCTACCCTCAGATATTTTTAGAACTTCAGGATGCCTTAAAATATCAACATTCACAATATTTTGATTTGCTAATTTTACTAATTGCTCGTAAGCCTTCTTTTTGGAAAGAGCACCTACGGAATCTTTATTTTGTGAATAATTCAGAATTTCACCCTTATCCGTTCCTTTTATTTTCATAACTGTTGCGGCAAACCCCATATTATTTGAGGTTGAATTTACAAATTCGGGAGCCATATCAATATTCAAATGCTTTAAATGTTCTAAAATAATTTTTGAGTTATTGCTATCTTCCAAGAATTCGCTTTTTATATAATATTCGCCATCTTTAATAAGATTTTCGTTTAATCTGACAGCCTTCGGATTAGCGTGCAAATAATCTTCAAAACAGTCAACATAGGCATCATAAGATTTTGAATTTTGAATATTTTTCAATAAATTTTCAAAATTTAACGTTGATTTTTCAACAAGTTTAGCCGGCTCATTGAAAGTCTTGATATTTGATTTATTAAATTTGAACATATTTTTTATTATCATACTTATCCTACATTTCTCAATTTGTCTAAAGTTTTTAAGATACCGTTTGAAACGTTGTCGTTTGCAACAACAGGCTCAAATACACCTTTGATAGAGCATTCTGGTCCGGTAAATAATTGTTTTATCATCTGTGCCCCAAATTTACTGTTGTTATTTGGAGCCATATATTCAAACATCATTGCACTATAAGCATTATATTCGGGATTTCCTGTTCCTAAAATTCCCATTAACATCCCTTTGTACTTATTGTCAACATCACGTTTAAAATATTCCGAATTTCTTAAATCCTGTTTTAAAGCACCAGAATAATGAACATTTAAGCCTTTAGGTACTTTGGAAACACCTTTTTCAAATGCCGACAAAACATATAAATCGACATTTTTAATATTATCGTTTATTGCTGTTTCTTTAATATTTTTAAAGACTTTTGAAGCAGATTCACCAGAAACAAGACAATCATCAAGCATTACAATATTAAAATCTTTATGTAATTTGGAATATTCTTTCAGATTATTCCAACCTGTTACTATTTTTGCATCAGGATTGATAGTTTTGTACAATTCAGTAATAATACCGTAACTTTTGGTATCATCGTGAACATATATTATTCCGTTATTCTTCAATTTTGGTGCTATTTCTTTATTGAAACCGTTCAATATTTTTTCAATACGAGAATAAGAATATATATCAAGATTTTTCTCTAAATATTGATTTAAAAGTTTCTTAATTTTTGCAAAATCTTCAGAATTTTTTGGCAAATTCGGGATTCTGTCAATTATATAATCATCAATCGAACCTGATTTGTTCAAATGATTTATTGCATTTTGGTAAACTCCTTCTTTATTTGCAATACCAAAACTATCGTTCCAATTATTCAAAATCTTGTCCGAAGTTCCAAACTTTTTAGAAACAGCAAGTTTTCTTGCATTATATGCTTCAATTTTAGGACTAAGTTTAGTTCTGAGAGATTTTAAACCGTTAATACCGGTTGTGACAGTGTTTTTAGCACCACCCGTCAAAAGTTCGCCTATAGGTTTTTGCACCGATTTTGCAGGCACTGTTGCAACCTTTGCAATAGGCACAATATCAATATGTTTTAATAATGTTTTAACAATTTTTACAACCATATTATTTCCCCGTAACAATCCTTATATATATAAAGGATTTTAGAAGAATAATATTGACTTTTAGAAGAACTATATTACAAATTATTACAAAAGTATATTTAAAAACACTTATCAGATATTTAGTTTATATCCGCCCCCATAAATGGTTTCAATATATTTTTTGCCGTCTGAAATTTTATCAATTTTACTTCTCAAATGTCTGATATGAACTCTAATCGTTTCAATATCATCGTCAGGCGAATAGCCCCAAATTTCTTTTAACAATTTTGCAGACGAAACCATACTTCCATGATTTTGGAAAAGTAAATTAAAAATTTCAAACTCAATAGGAGTTAATTTGACCTGTTTGTCATTAATTTTGACACTGTAAATCTCAGGCAACAAGGTAATTTCACCTAATGTCAACAAATCTCTTGTTGAGGCGGATTTAGGAATTTGATTTGTCCTTTTTAGAAGTGCTCGAACCCTTACCAACAATTCATCAATTTCAAAAGGCTTAACCAAATAATCGTCAACACCGATATTAAACCCGTTCACCTTGTCATTTAACTGAGACAAAGCGGTAAGCATAATTATCGGAATGTCTTTTGTTTCCTCGTTTTGTCTGATTCTTTTCGCAACGGTAAACCCGTCAACCTCAGGCATCATAACATCAAGAATTACAAGCGAAGGTAATTCCTGCTTACACAAAGCAAACCCCTTCACTCCATCAAAAGCCTGCACCACCTGATAACCCGAAAGCTCTAAATTTACCTTAATTAATTCGTTTATTGCCGTGTCGTCATCGACTACTAAAATCTTGTTGTTCATAGAAGAATCATAATACAAAGGATTTACATTTTGAATATATTTAATAAAACTTAACAATGAAAAATGGTGATAATCAACTTATAAGTGTAGTTTTGACCTTTATAAAAAATCCATAGGAAAAATAACCGCTTATAATCAGGAAAAATTTTATTTTTATTATAAAATGGTTTATGTACACAGTATTTTATATACATTTATAAAAAAGGAGATAAATAAATTGACAGATTCACCTTTGGACTTGTTTAATAGAAATGAAGATTTAGACGAAATCCACTTGGGACAACATGTATTAGCCGAATTTTTTGAATGTAACCCAAACATTCTAAACAATATTGATAAAGTCGAAAAGTATATGATAGATTCAGCACTTGAATGCGGAGCAACCATTGTTCAAAAATGTTTCCACATGTTCAGCCCTTACGGGGTTTCAGGCGTAGTAATCATTTCAGAAAGCCACTTGGCAATCCACACATGGCCTGAACTTGGCTATGCCGCAGTTGACTTATTCACTTGCGGTAACAAATGTGACCCGAAAGTTGCTTATGAATACTTGAAAAAGAAATTCTGTTCAAAAAGAGCTTCTTTCACTGAACTAAAAAGAGGAATTATCACTAGAGAATCAATGAAAGTTCTTGAAAGACCGTTTGAAATTATGGAACAAATTGAAAGCTAGAAACTTTACACACACATAAACACAACAACAGCCTTATTCATTTAGAATAAGGCTGTGTTATTATGAAAAATTATACCATAATAAAAACTAACCAAGCTGCTTATAAAATATTTCTATTGCATTTTATGTTTAAACCCCGAGTTGCATTATTGCATTTGGAATATTCGCAATCAAATCCTCAGCCATAACAGAATAATTCGTCAAAGATTTTGATGCAATTTCACCTGACATTCCATGCAAATACACACCCAAGACCGCCGCTTCAAACAAATTCGCTCCTTGAGCCGCAATTCCAGATATCATGCCTGTCAAAACATCACCTGAACCAGCCTTTGCCATGGAATTATTACCCGTATGATTTTCGTAAAACTCACCGCTCGGGCTGACTATAACCGTATTATGCGTTTTTAAAACAGTTACACAATTATATTTTGCGGCAATTTTTTCCGCACTTAACCTTACATCCGCCAAAACCTCTTCAACAGAACTATTCAAAAGTCTTGCTGCCTCTTTTGGGTGAGGAGTCATTATAACCTTCTCAAAACGTTTTGACAAAAATATTTGCGGAGTTTTTGAAATCAGATTTATTGCATCTGCATCAATTACCAACGGAGTTTTTGGATTAAGACCGGCGAACAAATCAGTTAATTTAGCCAATGCCACATCACTTTGTGACAAACCACAACCGCACATCACAACATCAAAACTATCTAAGTTCTGAGTTAAATCACTCAACGGTAAAAAGACTATGTTTGAAGTCTTTGCGGCAACTATATCCATTACCCGGTCTGTCGAACATAAAAAACAATATCCGCAACCTGTTTTCAAGGCTGAAACACTCGACAAATACGCAGCACCTGACATATAATCAGATCCCGCAAAGTTCAAAACTCTGCCATAAGTGCTTTTATTAGAGTTTTCAATACGTTTTGGAAGTTTATAGTCCATTTTGTCTTATCGCCTCATAGGCAACAATGGCAACCGAATTTGACAAATTCAAACTTCTTTGACCTTCCTTCATCGGAATGGTTCTTGCAAATTCACTTTTAACGTACTTTTCGGGCAAACCTCTTGTTTCTGGACCAAACACAATGAAATCGCCATCTTTAAACTGAATATCTGTATATAGTTTATCGGTTTTGGTCGTCAAATAGTAAAAAGTGCCGTTCGGAAATTGAGAATACATTTCTTCCATAGACTCAACTTTATGAATATCTACACTTTCCCAATAGTCAAGTCCTGCTCGCTTTGTGTATTTATCAGATAAGGAGAAACCCAATTTACCGACCAAGTACAAACTAGCTCCGCAACACGCACAAAGCCTTGCGATATTTCCCGTATTTTGCGGAATTTCAGGTTCATAAAGTACAATATTTAACTTTGCCATTAAATTACCTTCTTACTTATCCAATATATTTTTACATTCCAAAACAACAGGTAATCCTCTGACTACACAGAAAATAATAGCCAACCAAGCCAATACAATACCTACTGTATTCAAGATTGGCGTAATTGCATAACCTGCCATACAAGGAGTGTTCACTAAAATAATAATGATAAATGCCATAACTTTTGCAACAGCATAAGAAATTCTCATAAATCTTGATGCACAAATGAATTTGCCGATTTTTGATTGTTGCATTGTTTTAGCCCCAAACGCAGTGTAACCTTTTGATAATGCTACACTTCTGATTCCGTCAGTTGTAAATGCTCTTGCTACGCACACAATAGGGAACATTGCATTTAATGCCGCATTATTTCCTGCAAGATAACCTAAAATTGCAAACGCTACCCAAAATGAAACTTCAACAATTCTATCACCCATAATGTCCAAAACTGAGCCAAGTTCGGATTCTTCGTGGAATTTTCTTGCCACATAACCATCAACACCGTCCAATGCAAAGGCGATAATTGTTAAAACAAACGAAGTCAAATATGCCCAAGTTGTATGTACAAACAACAAGAACACCGCCAACAACGCTACAAAAATTCTAAATATTGATATAAAATTTGCCATAATTTCCTCTTTTACTTTCTATAATTTTTTAGATCTTGACAGTGCAAAATCAACATGGTTCAAGTTTTTAACTCTATCCCCAAGCATAATTTTTTCTGCTTCTTCCAAGATACTAACAACGACAAAACCGTTTTCACCGTCAGAACGAGCCTTTTTACCTGTTTCACAACAACTGATAAAGTGTTGGCATTCCAATTTCAACGGTTCGATTTCCAAGTAATCAAGTTGTACAACTTCTTTATTACCCGCTTTGAAGTTATCGTAAATTGTCAATTTATGTTCAGGCAAGGTGTCATCTAAAATTGCAGTTGCCTTAGTGCCTCTGACAAGTAATTGAACATGTTTTCTCGGAGTAATCCAGCTGTCAGTAATATGTGCAATCGCTCCACCTTCCATTAAAATTCCGATATGCGTAATATCCATAATATCGTTACCGTCAGAAGAACAACCGATAGCAGAAATTACTCGTTGAGGATTTTTACCCAAAACGTAACTAATCATAGAAACATCATGCGGTGCCAAATCCCACATTACGCTACGGTCATTTTTGAAATAGTTGATATTTAATCTGTCACTTTGAGCATAAACGATATCGCCCAATGTCCCTTCTTCAACCAACATTTTTAATCTGTTAACTGCAGGGTGGTACAACAACAAGTGACCTACCATTAAAACTAAGCCCTTGCTATCAGCCAAATCTTTTAAATCTTTTGCTTCTTGAGCAACAGTTGAAATAGGTTTTTCAACATAAACATGCTTTCCAGCTTCCAACATTGCTTTTACAAACTTATAGTGAGTATGACTTGGAGTAACAACAACAACACCCATAATCTCGTCACTATTCAATATATCGTGAAAATCTTTTGTGGTTCTTACGTTTGGATACTGTTCCTTAACTTTTGCCAAGTTTTCCTCGTCCAAATCGCAAACCATACCAAGTGCATTAAGATTATAGAAATTACGAACAATGTTTCTTCCCCATAATCCACACCCTAAAACTGCAATTTTTCCTTCGCTCATATTTCCCTAACTTTCTTATTATAAAAACTATACCTTAATTTTATTATAACCACGCAAGATTTTTTAGCAAATTATTTACAATATTTATACTTAATTATAAATAATTTCTAACCCCTCTGATTGCGTTGAGCCCTTAACGCTTCCGCTCTCAAATTATACATTTGCTCATATCTTTCAAAGAACAAATCATGATCCTCTTCCGGAAAACATTTTACAAATTTGTCCAGTAACGGCTTTGGAATTTCGGAAATCTTAACCATTCTGTCCAAAATTTCATTATTCACCGGGTACAACGGTTTGTAATTTTTATAGAAAATGTGATTACATTCCGCTTCCGCCTGAACAGTATGTTTCAAAGCCTGAACACCTGCTTTATACGTCAAAATATTTCCGTCAAACAAAATACCTTTATATTTTTTCAAAACCAAACGAATTACCAAATCATAATCCGCCAACAACTTGAATTTTTCATCAAACCCGTTTAATTCACTCAAAACGGATTTTTTAAAGATTATCGCCTGTCTCGGACATGGTGAAACCTGAAAGACATTCAACATTGCCGGTATAAATTGAAATACCGTTCCGTCTGGCTGACAGCAATATGACGGGAACATACAAAAATCGGCATTTTCGGCTTCCATAGTATTCACAACATCTGCAATACCTGTTATGTCATGGTAAAAGTCATCACAACTCAAAAATCCGATATATTTGCCTTTTGCACGCAATAAACCTTTATTCATCGCATCAAATTTGCCCCTGTCACGTTCTGAAAAGAAATTCAAAAATCCTGAATTTTTGTATTCCTTCAAAAGCACCTCAGTTCCATCGTTTGAAGCATTATCTATAACAAGATGTTCCACATACGGATAGGTTTGCCTGTCCAACAAATTAACCAACAAGGTAAAATCGTCAGATTGTCCGTCTTCCACAATGTTATAAGTCGGTGTTATTATTGATACTTCCGGTTCATACATAATTTTTATACCCTTTTCTTAATTAATAATTCATATACAAACTGCGTAAAATTTGCTCTTCGATATTCTTTTTATCGGCAGATGAAGTTTTAGCATCATTTATCATAATATCAAAAGCGTAAGTTTTACCGCGTTTTGAAGTTATATAGCCGGCAATAGCACTTGTATCTGCAAGAGTTCCCGTTTTTGCACGCAAATTGTCTTTAAAATATAGCATTCTGTTTTTCAAAGTACCCTCAGACGGTGTCGGCAACAGCATTTCAATGTTTTCAAAACCTTCCTGCTCCGATAAGTAAACCAAGAAATTAGCCATAAAATCTGCTGTCATAAGGTTATTTTTTGAAACTCCGCTACCGTCAACAATTCGGATATCCTGAGCATCAATTCCGAGTTTTTCAAAATACGCATCCAGCATCTTTTTAGAATTTTCAAACGAACCTTGAGCCTCTGCCCATTCTGCACCTGCCGCCTTAAACAAAGATTCCGCAACCAAATTGTCACTGTTTTTAATTATCAAACCTAACATTGGCAAAATTCCGTGCTGAACCTCATCAACCAAATAAATATTAGTCTTCGGAAGTTTAGCATTGGTAAATTTACCAAAGTATTCTATTTTTGAATCCTTAAAAATATCAGCCAATCTCAACATAAAATTTAATTTCGGATTATTCAACGGAATATAAATTGTCGCAGACTTTGAAACATTACCCAAAATATTTATAGTATTAGCAATTTCAGGATTTTTTTCAGCTTTCAACCAAGAAGTTTGTGTCAGATTTGTTGTAGCATAATTCATGCAAGTAATAGGATAATTCGGCTTAATCGAAACTGTTGCGGGCATACCGTTTGTTGTCGGCAAAGCATCAATTTTTAATAAATTCTTATTTAGATTGTAAACGCTAAACTTCGGCATTAACGGGTTCAAAGCATCATCCCATTGCCAGCCTTCGCCCCATTCGACCTTGTCAAAAGCAGAATCATCAACATAGACATTCTTTGGCGTAATCTTTTTATCTCGTGAGGTTTTTACCATTTTGTCCAAATTTTTAGAGGACAAAAGCGGGTCTCCCGATAATTTAAAATACAAATCATTGTTTGTACTCTTATATAAACTGGTCTTGAAACTGTAATCAGCTCCCAAAGTGTCAACAGATGCTGCAGTTGTTACAAGCTTTAAAGTTGAAGCAGGGTGCATCGGAGTGCGACCATTCAAAGAATATACCGTATCCTTCGTTGAAATATTTTTGACAACAACTGAAACCGCTGATTTATTTATACCTAATTTATTCAAAGTTTTGTCTATCGTTTCAGCGTAAACGGTCGAAACTGACAAAATTAACGCAAATATAAAAACTAACAATTTTTGCATAATTGTTTTACCTCATAACTTTCCCTAATATCTTTTATAGTCGGTGATTTTTGCCTAAATTCATACATTGCGTCCAAATTAAGAACACCTGTTGCTATGCCAACACCTGACATAATCGAAGCAACTTCTTCCCCGTTATACGAAATTATACGGGATTCGCCCAAGTTATACTCTCCGTTTTCGATATATCCCGATTGTGTCAATGCAACCATGTAAGACTGATTTTCAATCGCTCTTGATTTAGTCATCATTTCCCACGGGACAGGCTTTTTAGAACCCCACGCAGCACAATTTACCAAAACCTCTGCACCTGCTTTCATATAGGCTCTGTATAGTTCAGGAAAACGAATATCATAACAAATCGTTAAGCCGTATTTAACCCCATCCAACTCAACCATAACCGGAGTGTTTCCTCGAGATACAAACTTATCCTCATCACACCCGTAATATGCGTATAAGTGCATTTTTGAATAACTTGCAACAAGTTCACCCTTTCGGTTAAAAACCGGACAAGTGTTGAAATATTCGCTATTTTTTTTGGTTATATAACTTCCGCCAATAATGTTTATTGAATATTTTTTTGCTAATTCGGACAAAAAATCATGAACAGAACCGCTATTTACATATTGAGCTGATTTTTGAAAATTTCCGCACGACCAACCGACGGTCCAAACCTCAGGCAACACTAATACATCTGTATCTGTCGGCATTTGCAAATTTACAATATCCTCAACTTGCTTGATATTAGCCTCAACATCACCAATAACAGACGACATTTGTAATATCGAAATTTTTACTTTCTTTTTTCCCATAATTTCATCTTCTTTGCTTCTTCAAAACGCTCAGGAGCCAACTCTTCTAACCTTAACAATGCGTTTTTAATCTCCTCAGCGGCTTCTTCATCAGACTTTCCGTCAACATAAATCGGCTCGCCAAAAGTGTTCAAAATTCGGGTAGGGCCGAACGGACAAGTCATTTTATCCCAAGTGTTAAACCTAACAAAAGTAAAATCTTTTGAATACCAATTCATAGGAACAATCGGAACGCCCGCTTCACGAGCAATAGCAATAGCACCGGGTTTTACCGAATACAACGGACCACGAGGACCGTCAACCATAATTGCAACATTCTCACCCTTTTTTAACTTATTGATAAGCTTTAAGGTTCCCGACACCGAACCTCTACGCATAGAAGAACCTCGACATGTTTGGAATCCCATTCGGTGACAGATATAAGAAACTATATCCCCGTCTTTTGAGGTACTGATTAAAATATTCAGTTTATTTTTTTCCGGCAATCCGTGTACGCAAAACTGATTTCCATGCCACATGACATAAACGCACGGCGTAATGTTCGGATTGTTAAATGCAGCCATATATGTAAATTTTTCTTGAAGCTTCATCCAAGAATAAATTCCATCGGTTATTAACCGTAAATTGTGTTTATTTATAAGCCTAACCATAATAGAAGAATTATAGCACATAAAAAATAGAATGAAAAATTATTAAATTTTAAAAATAATTATTGACTTTAAAAAATGTTTGTCCTACACTTAAGAAGTGACCAATACATATCGGGATGTGGCGCAGCTTGGTAGCGCACCTCGCTTGGGACGAGGGGGTCGCACGTTCAAATCGTGTCATCCCGACCATTTAAAATAAAGGACTTACAGTATTTGTAAGTCCTTTATTTTATTTTTATTTTCTTTTTCGACTAATTTTCGACTAGTATAATTCAAATCCGTTATTGTGTCTTAATATGTTTCAAGAATATTCACAGCATCTAAAATGTTTTTTCTTGGAGTATGTGTATATTGTTGAGTTGTTTTTAAATCAGCGTGGTCTAGGATTTCCTTTATTGTTAGAATATCCACACCCTTTTCATTTAATCTTGATGCTGTTGTATGTCTTAATTCATGAAAAGTAATATGAGGAATACCTGCCCTTTCGACAGTCCTTGAAAATGTCTTTTTTATGTTTTTATATTTTGTTTTCGTTATTGGATTTGAGAATACATACTCACTAATTTTAGGTAAATTTTCTAATTCTGCTTTTAATGTTTTATTGAGAAGTATCTTTCTTGGTTTACCGTTTTTAGGATTTAAAGCGACAAGGTAATTTAGTTTAAAGAATATATGTTCCCATTTTAGATTAAGAATTTCCCCTACTCTCATACCCGTATTAAGTGCAAGTATAATCATTACTTTCATTGTTGGATTTGCAACTTTTAGTAATTTTTCTTCCTCATCTTTTGTTAAAAATCGCTTATTCGGATTTTCTATTTTTAATTTTTTTAGTTCTGAACAAGGATTAAATCTTATCCTTTTATTTTCACAAGCGAGTGAAAACACTCGCTTTATATTATCCATTTCTCTATTAATTGTAGAGTTTTTGACCTTTCCTTTGCGATATGACCTATATTTTTCCAAGTCTGCAAGGGTAATTTGTTCTGCTATTTTATTTCCAATTAATGAATAGAACTTATCAATAACATAATCAAATTCTTCAGGTCGTGCATAATTATTAGCTCTAAACTCTTTATATTCAGCAATAATTTGCGATAGGGTGTAATTATGATTGTCAGAAGCTATATCATAGTTTGATTTTCTAAGTTCAGATTTTGCAACACATTCAAACCCTATAACTTCGTCTTTAGTTGCTCCTTTAAAACAGCGGTGATATTGCACCCCTTTATAGACAAATTTATAGCACCAACTGTTTGTTCTTTTATCTTTATACACACTCATTGAAAATATACTCCATAAGTTTTATCCGATTAAATAACCAATGTCTGCCATGCTTACCACATACACCTTTTGGATATTTACCAGCCTCAGCATTTCTTTGTATTGTTCTTATATCAGCTTTTAGAAGTTTTGCAACTTCTTTTGTATTTAAGATTTCGTAGCCCATAATAGGTCCTCCTTATATATTTATATGTTTTTAAAAGTTTATTACTTTATTACTAAAGTAGTTGAAAATATTGTGGTGGTTAAAATAGAGAGGTAATAAAACCTCTCTATTTTTCGCTTTTAACGTTATTACACCGTTTATTCCCATGTATTATTTTCGTTAGATTGGATAATTTTCTGATGATTTGCCAAAATATCATCACGTGATGGATGATTTGATATGTCTATTATTATACTGTGACGTTTTTTACCCCTAATATCTTGAGATTTATTAAACTTCAAGATTTTATAAGTTTCGCCATCAATATTTTTAATCTGACGTGAATTAATCTGTTTACTCATATCACTTTCAAAGTACCTGTTATATGCGTGACACATTGCAGTCTTGTGAAGTGTAAGCATTGTTAGGTTATCCGGATTGAGTTTATATTGTAATCCCTCTTGAATACGTCTTTCCCATATCAATATTGGCATAGCATCAAGTAATTTATCTATAGGACTTTGAGTTTGTTTAAATCGTTTCATACAAGTAAGTATGTATTCGTTTATTTTATCCATTGGCACATTTATGTTACCGTTTGATATTTTTCTGAATACTTCAATGCCTGTTAACGCTATGGCAATTTGACTTACCATTCTATCGGATATTCCGACATATTTCTTTATCAGCATTTGCTTAATTTCAGTATGAATTTTATTTATTGTATCAAAGCCGACATCTAAGATATACGGTAGAATACAAGATAACTCCTTAACTCCTTTTCCCTCAAAATAATTGAACTTTTCAGGATTAAAATTGACATTTTCGGTATCAAGGTATAATATCCTGTTCATTATTTCGGGTTTTTCCGTAGGTAGATAGTTTGAGCTAAAACCAAACGGACAACATGGAGGTAAGGCTCCTGACTCTTGACCATTTTTGCCTTTATCTCTTATTGCTCCTGTCATAAGCCTTTTTAACTCATCTATAAAACTGTCTCCACCAAGTTTAAATTTGCTTATATCATCAATTATGACAGGAATACAATTTACTGTATTCATTTTTTGTTCAACTCCAACAAGAGTGTTACGAGTTGTTCCCATAAAGGACTTGTCATATCCGAATAAAGCCAATCCTAAACCTGTAATTTCAGTTTTACCAGCCTCTGTATCCCCAACAAAAGCAATAGAGCCAAAACCTTCCTTTTTCCAAAATTCCGGACAGTAAGGTGACATTGCCATAAAGGATAAAGCTAGAAATGGTTCAATAGCTCCGTTCCAACTTTCAAAAATGTTATTAAACAAATATGTTACAACTTGTTCAATAGGTTTTGAGTTTGGAACAAACGTCGGAAGTAGTCTTCTTGAATTTTTTATAACCCTAATATATTTATCGTTTCCAATAGATATATTACCGTTTTTATCCGCACTATACATTTTGCCATCTATATATGCGGAGTTTGACCAAATCCAATCCATGTTACCGAATATGTTTATTCTGCCAGAATTTGAATATTGGGTAACTTGTTTTGGATTGTTTTTGGTTATGAAGTTAGCAATAAATTCAGAAATTTCATTGTACGCTAAAGCAGATAATGTTTTAACTCCTGACTTAAATAACCTGTCATTTGCAATATTATCAAAATCTATTTTAACTTTGAATTCTCGACCACTTATTGCCTCTTTCAGTTCTACTTCATATACAGGTTCAAAATTTTTATCTTCTGTCCTGTTGTTAGAACAGTCTAGTATAAGATACGGATTTTTAACCGTAGCTGCAAGCTTTGGTTTAACTGTAATAAACCTAGACTTTTCAGGGGTTATATCATCCTCTTTTGGAATATTTATTTCAACTCTTGCAATATAATCTTTAACTTGCATTAATCGATTTAAATTTCCAGCTATTTTAAGCCCTTTATCATATTTGATTACCTGATTACTTATGAAACTGGTATCTTGATAATCCCTAGCTTTTAAATTCAAAAAGTCTTCTACTGTTGTTATCCCGTATTCTAACGGTGTATTAACGATTTTTTCTTTTGCTTTTGTCATTTTATTATCTCCTTTTGTTTTTACTATTACTACATTCTCCACATATTTCTGGGAAATTTGTGGAAATGTATCTACAGGTTTGTGGTTTTCCAAACCTTTTAGCACGCTGAATTTTCAACTCAGTTTCTTTAAAAGAATATTTCGGATATGTTGAAGATAATTCGTGAATTATCTTTTCACTACCAATAACCGGTGCTAACAGGGATATCATAGAAAACCACTGAGGTTCGCTGAGATGTTGGCTCTCATTTTTGCAAAACTGTAAAAAGCGGCAATTTTCAAACACTTTTCCTAATTCACAGTGCTGAATAATAGACGGCTTGAACACTTTTGCAACATTGTTGTAATTGCACTTTGATTCCGGCTCTGACGAATTATTACCATTTATCAGGCTAATCCATTCATACGGCAATCGTGCGATTGTAACAAATTTCCGAGATTCATCAATCCCATCAACGAATTTGTACGGTTTACCATCTATGACACTAGGTTCGCTTAAAATATACCCGTTCCAGCGAATATCAATACTGTTGCCAAGATTTCCTCTCGGCTTTACAATACCTTCATCACTGAAAATGAGGTGATAACCACCGTTATTACAGGATTTTTGTTTTAATGTCAGCGGGAGTTTCCCATACTGTTCTTCAAGATGTTTTAAGTCTTGAATACCGTTTTTCCCATTCTTTTCGTCGACATCAATGGCGATTAAACCATTTGGACGCATTGGTAAACCAACATTATAATCGTTGACCTGTAATTCGGATAAGTTGCAAACCTCTGCATCATGATAACCGTTTTTGGTTGCAGGAATTTTCGAGTTTTTCCTGCATCTAAAATAAGCAAAATCTGTAAGTTTGCATATTTTGGTCATTTGTCTCCTTTCTGAAAAAATCGCAACACAACTAGACCCTCAAGAAGTTCTCTTTTAGGTCTTTTACAGGAGCAAAATTAAAATAAACTATTGAAATAAATATATGTTTATGTTAAAATAGAGAAGTGCTTAGTTATTTATAGACTTTACCCCTGTGTGTTAGATTTTTACTTTATTTAGTTTTCAATGTACAAATTTTTTAATTTAAAATAATTAAATATCCCTAAAGGATTTTCGTCAAATAATTGGATTAAAACCCTTTACTTGTCTATATTAAATCAGGTATCAAAAAATCATGCAACTGAAAAACTAGTCAAATCTTATATTGACAACTTATAGCATCAAATGGGGGACACAGGAGGGTGGGGGGATTTTGTTTAGGTAACTAGACCAAACATGACATAGTTAAAAATTAGCATTCTATTATTTTAACATTTCTTAACAGAAAATGGCCAAAAAGCTTTATACGACTTGTTTTTGCAATAAATCAATCTTTTTAGGTATTCAGATAGGTCAATCTCTTGTATGTAGTCACCATAGTCTATCGTAGAAATATTTTGTGTGTCTCTATCATCATTATTAATGTTATCATTTGGTGTTAATAACCAATCTACATCTTCTAAATCTGGTATTGCATAGTAAGTTTTATTTTTATACTTTATTAATCTTGCTTGTTCACGCTTTTTAAGTTTTTCTTTTAAGAATAAGTTATTTCCTTTTTTCTTGGCTTTTTTCAATGCCTGTAATTCTTCAAATTCTTTTTCTGATAAATTTTTACGTTTGTTAAATGCTTTTATTATTTTACTTTTAATGCTATTTTCTATTGCGTAAGAATAATCCTCAAAAGTAGAGTTAGTACTATCACACTTAGCACCTATAGATTCCATTAAATTTTTGGCTGCAATTCTTCTACCATTTCGTTTTAAAATTCTGTGCAAAAACTTGTATTCTTGAGGTGATAGCTTTACATAAGTGGCGAAAAGGTAGATGCTATTATTTTTGCTGTCTAATACAAGTATATTTTGGGAAAATAATTCAAATAATTGCAAATCATCCATGTTTAAGGTGTCTTTTTCTATCCAATTTGGTTTTACGGCTTTTTCATTTGACATATCATACACCTCAAATGAATTATAGCACAAACCAAATAAGCAGAATTAAATTTTAAGTTCTCTTAAATAATTTTATATATAAAAGAACCTAAAGTATTATTCCTGTTTAAACTGGATAGCTGAAAATGGATAAATTATTTCTTTAAATATTGTGTTGTTGCTCTTTTAAATCGGGATAAAGACCTAGCAGAAGTTTTGTGATGAAAATATTTATATTTTTCTTAACGACAGGTCTTGTAACCATTAGTTCAGTTGAGATTTCTTTAAGAGTATATCCCTTCTTAACAAGTATGAAAAAATCTTTTTCTCTATCTGTCAGCTTTATACCTTCTTTAATTTCACAAGTAAGTTTATCTGTTAACTTAATATCGTATTTGATTAACATATCTTCAATCTCATCAAAAGACAAATCAATTATTGACTTAATCTCTGATTCTGATTTATGTTTAATCATCTTTAAAGCTGTTTCAATATTGATGTCAGTCAAAAATAACCAATCCTTGAAATATTGAAAATGATAATTGTTAATAGCAGTATGGCTGTTTTTTATAATACTGCCATCATTATTGAATATTATGCCATCAAGTGTTACCATACGATATTCTTTAATTAATTTATCGGCAACATCTCTGTTTTCGACAATTAGGGTTTCACCCAATCCATAATAAATAGCATCACGATATTTATCTTCAAAATTGATTAAATTTATTGCGTAATCAATAACACCATCAATTTTTGGTCGTTCGAATTTTTCAGGGGCTTTTTTAATTGTATCTAAAGGTAAAAATGTTATTCTGCTACTATATAATTCTTGTTTAAGTACATCAATGATTTCATAAGCAACTTTACTGTTATCTACAACAAGTGCTAAATTTTTATTTCCAAAAGCAATTTCTATTGCGTGATGGTATTTTTCAGATTGTGAACTGTACAATTCTATTAATGGTGCGTGTATTCCTTTGATTTTATTTTTAAGTTGCGTTATTTTCAATTCCACCTCCTTGATTTGTATTCTTAATTTTTATTTGCTTCTAATTGTTTTTTAATCCAATCTGCATATTTTTTAGCCAATTCTTCAAAAGAGTTTCTATTTACAAGCGTAGAAATATTTGTAATCATAAATATTTCTTCTAAAGTATCTTGCCCGATATTTGAAATGCCTGCTCCAATATGAAATTTAGGGATTGCAAATTCGTTCATATCAAGATTGAAGTATAGATTTAGCCGTTTTCCATTCTCCGTATCATACCCAAGTACATCTATATTATTGTCAAAAGGAATTGTAGGTTTAACATCTATTTGAGTTGCTACAGCTTTTTTAAAGTTTCGCCATAAGTCATATTGAGTATTCTCTAATGCGACTTGTACTCTTTGAGCATCTTCAATGCTTTCAGCAGTATTAAAAATTAGTTCTTCTGTTTTCATATAATTTTCCTCTTTTTTTAATTATATTAACAACCCTGAAATGCGTCAAATAGTGGTCTTAAGGAGTAATTTCATAATCAAAAGTTTCATTATTCCAATCAATATCTGTATTTTCTTTGAAGAATTTTTCAATAGTATTTAATTCTTTTGATGTACATCTGCTTTTATCACCCATATTTGCCCACTCAAAACAGATTATAGAAACTCCTTTTAATGCAAGACTTTTTGGCATACCTGCATTACTATAATTTGGTTCTGTCATTGGCATTCCGACATCATCATATTCAACTTTTGGATTACCATACATCTCATAGTCTTTTTTGTACTGTGCAATAGCTTTTTCCAAAGTTATAGTTTCACTTTTTACAGTTTTATTGCTCGCATTATCACCGAAAGAAGTTTTTGATGTATTATTTGTTCCTAACGGTTTAAATACATTAGAAACAACACCTAAATGATTGCCATCACAGTCAGTAATTGAGCCAAGAGAATCAATTTCGCAGTAAGGAGTACCCAGTGCTCTAAATTGTCTTAATCGGGTTGCCATATCAGCAGGGAATACCCCATTTTCTTTTGCGTCCTTTAATACCTCTTTTAATTCAGCTACATTTTGTTCGCTTATTGCGGCATCAAATACATGGTTATAATTTATCCAATTTCCTGAATATTTATTACGATTATGGTACCTTGTTTCATTTTCAGCATCAACAAGTGCATCTTCGCAAAGTGAAATAAAATTTGCAACCATATCGTCAATCTTTTGGTTTCGCTTATCAATATCACCAAGAATTTCAGGTGAAGTAAGCTCTTGTAACATTTCACTTGTTGTTTCACCCTGAAAATCTCTTATGTTGGTAAATATCTGTTCTAAATTTTTTCTGTCTATCAAACTATATTTTAATTTGTATTGTTTTCTTACTTTAGGTAGTTTTGTACTAAGTGCAAAGCAATAATTCGAATCGGAATAAGGCAATATCTCTTTACAAATATGAACCGGACGATAAAGCATTGCTCCTATTACAATTACAGATATAATGAGTATTGCAATGATTGAAATTAAAGCTATTTTTTGATTTTTATTCATTTTTACCTCTGTTTATGTTGTTTGTTGCAGTATTATTGTTTCTAGTAAAGATTTAATACATCAGATAAGCAAATTTTGTAGTACTCTTTCAACTTTGTTGGTCTTACTATTTTGACATTACAACCCCATTTAAAGAGTTCCTGACAAATCGCATAGGTTCCGCCTGCTGTAAATGTAACCCGTATGTTTCCACTATCAAGTTTTTTCATCTTTTGTGTCGGGTGGAAATGATAATTTAACACATCTTCTGCGACAGTTTTATCAAATTCAAGTATTATATTTAATGGCTTTTCCTGATAAATACCGAAAGAATTATTGCAATAGTTCTGCAATGAAAAATGTTCATCCTTTTCAAAATATTCATCCAAAATCGACAAATTATTGATTTTATCAACCTTGTATTGCCTTAATGAGTTTACATAGTCATTAAAACCGACAAGATAATATTTATCAGCAATAATTAAACCATATGGGTTAAGCGTAATTACTTTTGTATCATCATTTATCGGATAATCAAATCTTATTTTCTTAAATGAAAGCATTGAAGTCCTTAATTGTTCCAAAACTTGAGGTTCTGCTTTAGCTCTTGAGTACTGTCTGACTGCAAAACCCTCTGATTCTAAAATTGCAGATAAATCAGTATCAAGAGTTCTCAAATTCTTCTGAGGGGCTAAAGCTTTAATTTTTGCGAAAAGTTCATCAAGCTGTTTCTTTTTATTTTCATCAGTAGATAAGCCTTTTAAGTATTCAAGATTTGCAAAATCATCCGTCGAAAATGATATCAGCGTATTCATTGAACCTTTGACAAACCGCCAGCGTTTTTTCCTGTTAAGTGTTGGAAGTTCCTCAATCTTGTCAGAAAAAATATCAAACAAAAGCGATTTCATTCTTTCTGCCGAACGTCTTGAACATTCAAAATGCTCTTGAATATCATCAATACACAAACCGCAGTAACTATTTTGAAACATTATAGCAAGTTCTATTATTTCTTCAGTTTTGTTTAATCTTGACATGTAAAACCTCAATTTCTGTTCTTGCTATATATTAACATCCACATACGTCATTTTGTGTCATAGTATACTTAGTCAAATAAAAATGATACACATTCTTTTGCTTTTTCATTTAATTTTTCATCCTCTATAATATCGACAAATTCAATAATTTTTCTTGAATTTTTTGTTTCACGATTATAACGAATTTCATTATCGTTTTTTGTGTACCAAATTTCTGCTTTTTGAATTTTACCACTCTCATATACAATAACGTGATATTGAACAATATTATTATCAACCGGTTCAGATTTTGCATAAGCTATTTTATCTGAGTCGTCATAAAGCTTATTTTCATCATAACTTTTTTGGCTTGTTATTCTATCTCTTATTTTTTCTTTAAGCTCTATCCATTTGCTACGTTTTGCCTCTCCGATATTTTCTGCAATTTTTTCTGCACATTCAAGATTTTCTGCATTTTCAATTATCATTTTTATTATATTTTCATCCATGGTATTATTACCCTCCTGTAAAAAATTTTCTATTGCTGTCTTATATTGCATAATTATTTCTGTTATAGGAATTTTTCGTATTGTATCAATTTGACAAATGCATTCATTTAACCAATCAACTAATTGTATCCATGAAATGCACATAACACTGTCTTCGTCTTCACTAGATATACTTATTGGCATCTCACCTGTTTTTGTCAAATAGAAAATAACAGCATCATTTTTATTTTTATGTCTTTCTTCATATATTTTTCGCGTAGAATATAAATAGTCTGAACACTGTTCCTGTTGTTCTAGGGCATTAATTTTTACTTCTATAGGAATATAATGACCGTCTTTTTCATCTATTACAATATCAATTCTTCTGTATTCTTTGCCAATGTCATCAAGATTTTTGGTTAAATCCTCCGTTATAACTGATACATTCTCGGTTTTTATTTCTTTTTTGATTCTGTCAGGTAAAAAACGATTACAAAATAAATCAAGATATTTAGTCCTTTGACAGTGGCAACCATTAGGATTCAATAACTCTGCTAATATTCTGCACATATAGACTTCTCTTGTTGAAATCCCGATAATTTCAAAAATATTAAATTGATTACCAGTATTTTCACCGCAGTGTAATTGTTTTAGCTTTTCTTGTTGGTAATCAACAATTATTTTGTATGTTTTTTGTAAAAACCCCTGTACTTTTTTTTGTTCCATAATTTCCTCAATATTATTTTATATTTACAGTAACAATATAACAGATGCCTATGTCAAAATTAGTCGTAACAAATTTTATTATTAGACTTATAGTCTATACTAGGCTGTAAGTATTATAGCACAATTAAAGTATGGTTGAGTCTAATTGTATTAAATTTGCTAATAATGTTAAGAAATATAGAGAACAACTTGGATATAATAAAAGCCGCATGTCCGAATTATTAGACTGCGACCTGTCCTACATTGGTAAAATTGAACGTTCTGAAAAGTTTCCAAATCTGAAAATGATATTTAAAATTGCAGAAGTTTTACAAGTTTCAGCAAAAGACTTATTTGATTTTGAATGATACACATTATTATTGTGTATCTTTGATAAATTTATTCCAAATTATTCCTGTTGTTATATTTGAAATAATCTGTAAACCAGTGTAAATAAAGGGGTTTACCCTGAATAATACATAAATTATAATATTAATATAAAGTGTATTATTGATTATAAGAGGCTTTCAGCTACAAAGGAGGTAAACTAAATGGAATTTGTACAACCAATCAGAAGTTTAAAACAGATTGAAACAATTAAAAAACTTCTCAAACAACAAAGTTTAAGGGATTATTGCTTATTTGTTCTAGGGATTAATTCGGGTTTAAGAATAAGTGATTTACTTAAACTTAGAATTTCGGATGTAGCCGAAAAAGGTAAGGTCAAAGATAGGATTAGGTTAAGAGAAAACAAGACAAATAAGCTTAAAGATTTTCCAATATCAGATAATGCCAAAAGTGCAATTAGGGAATATCTAAAATCAAGACAATATAGCGAAAATGAGCCTTTATTCATATCAAGAAAGAATAAAGGTTTTTTATTGCGACAAAGAGCATATAAAATTTTAAATGAAGTCGCAAGGTCAATCGGAATTAAAGAAAAGATAGGAACTCACACATTGAGAAAAACATTCGGCTATCACGCATACAATAGTGGCTATGACATAGCAATAATTCAGAAACTATTTAACCACTCATCACCAAGTGTAACTCTTCGCTATATTGGAATTACACAGGATGAAATGGATGATGTCTATTTAAGTTTAGATTTATGATTTGTCATAATCTTCAACATGTCTTACATCATAAAACTCAAATTGGAATTCTAAATAGAACAGATTGAGGATGATAGAAAAACCTTTATGGTCTTGCGTCTTTGGTCTGTAATCAAAATCTAATTTGATTGAAAACTCTCTTTTTTTAACAAATACAATTTCAATAGTTTTATATTTTGTAACTCCTAAAACAATTACAAAATATCCAATAGGTTTCATATTATAAAATCTTAGTCTTTTTCTCTTCATAAATTTGGTTCCTTTATTTTTAAAGGAGTAAAGTCTGAATTAAAAATCCCACACTTATCCTTGTATGTTACTATTAAATAGCCCATTAATTCGATTATATAATCATAAATAAAATCAATAACAGCATTTCCTTTTTTATCTACTATTCCGAATTTGCCATTTTGACCAATTATAAATATTTCACCATTATTTAACGCTTTAATTTCAAGTGGAGCAACAAAGCTGAATTTAAACGGTAGAATTTCATTACCGTTTTTATCAATTAAGCCATGATTTTTTTCGGTTAAATCTTTAGCTACAAATGCGTAACTTCCGACAAAATCGTGTACATCTTTGTATTTAAAATCAATAACGGTTTTTCCATATTTATCAATATACCCCCAATTCTCAAAGTCTGTTGTTGCACCGATAATATCGCTATCACAATCAGAATCTTTAATAAACTTGAATTTTGTGTCGCAAACTTTATTATTGTTAAAGTCAAAAATTAAATTTTCGTAGTGTGTAAATTTATCATAAGATTTAATAAAAGTTTCATCACTTAAAAACTGCATTCGGCAATATTTTTCAAAAGGTATAATAATATTATTATTTATATCTATAATACCAAAGTTTGAATATTCTTTTTCAGCAATTAAGTATTTACTTCTTTCATTGTGAGGTTTTAAATATTCGTACTCAAACGGTATTATGACTTCATCTTTTAAATTTATTACACCGTATTTATTGTTTATTTTTGCAATCAATAAGAATGGTTCTAAAGAGATTATTGTTAAATCATCATACTTAAAATCTAAAACAATATTTCCTTTTAAATCTAATATTGCAGGTCGATAATATGTTGTTTTACCTTCCTTAAAAGGTTGATATATCATTAGATTTTCATTGTAAAGATATGGCTCAACTGTATTGTATTGCGGTTCTATGACTACATTAAAATTGCTATCAATTACTCCTTCTTTATTGTTTTGAGTTATTACTATCAAATTTGAATTAAAGAAACTTATTAGATTGTCGCATTTAATCTTATTTTTAGATAAAATGCCGTTTGTATCTAATTTGTGCCAATATTCACCCAATTTAACAAGTATAGTTTTATCTTTTTCATTAAAACTACTATCAATATTGTTAAATATAAAATTATTCTGAAATTTAGTTGTTTTCATACCTAACTCCAAGCTGCTAATAATTACATAAATGCTTAAATAATGTCAATTGTGCAGGTTCTTTAATTACTTGTTTGTTTTCAATTATACCCTGTCTGTGTGTCATAATTTGTCGTAGTTTGTATTCAAAATTGCTTAGGAAATAAAATGGGGTGTATAGAACTTCAAAAAATCTTAAAGAAATACTATCACCTCTTACAACTTTTGCCGGAATTCCGTATAAAGAAAGTTGAATATATGCCATTTTAAAGCAAATTTCGTCAATATCGACTGCTTCAACATATAATTGATGTTGATAGTTATATCCTTTTTCTTTCATTGTTTCAGCGTATGCTATAATCATTCCCCCGCTACCACAACATGGTTCTGCTAAGGTGATAAAGCCTTTGTTATCGACTTCATTTTTTAAATCTATAAAATTAATTTCAGCCATCATTTTACTAACATGATATGGTGTGAAAAACTGACCTTTATTTGAATTGCCTAAATTTAAGTTTGAAAATATTTGTCCTAAAAAGTCTTGATGTTTTTCTTCAAGTGCTGAAATTAAAAGAGCAAGCAGTTTTAAAAATTCTTCTGCTTGCTCTTTTGTGTAATTGCAAATTGTATTCTTATATCGCTGTTCTATGTTCTGGCTCCGGTAAAACGGCTGTGCTAGTAAACACATACTCAATGTTAGAAAATCTAAAAATACCGTTGAAATGTTTTTTGACCTGTCCAATGCCTCTAAGGTCGATGTAAATTCTTTAATATAATCCATTCAAATCAATGCTCCTTTCAGTTTAAAGCTGATTAAACTTTTTGATAATTTTAAATATATTTATATATAAGAGATGAAGAAAGTTTAACTACGTTTATCCTGTAAGGTGTAAAACTTAAAAAACTCGAAAAACGGCTTAAACTCAATGCTTTAACCTCTTTTATATATTTTTATAATATTATAAAGAAGAACGGTGTAAACCATTGATTTAAAAGGGATTGAGTAATTAAAATGATAAAATTTAAAAATTTTTGTAATTAAGGGTTGAAATATTGCACCTTTTTTGGTACAATATAGATATAAGATAAAGGACAATTAAAAATGATTGATAAAAAACATATAGGTTCAAATTTTGATAACTTTCTTGAAGAAGAAGATATTCTTCAAGAGGCTGAGGCTGTTGCTTTAAAACTGGTTATAGCTTATGCTTTAGAAGAAAAAATGAAAGCAGATAATATTTCAGTCAATCGTTTAGCAAAAGAGCTTGAAACATCAAGAACTGCTATTTGTCGTATTTTAGACCCCGAAAATACATCAATTACTCTGAACACAATCGAAAAAGTCGCTAAATATCTTGGTAAAAAGATTGTTTTATCTTTTGCTTAATTCTTTATATCTTTTGATTGCGACATCTAATTCTTTTTTAGGAGTTTCCTGTGTTTTCTTAATGAATGCGTGTAAAAGCACCATTGTATTGTCTTCAACATAGAAAATAACTCTTGCAATGCCGTTTGAAATGTTGCAGCGAACTTCTTCTAATCCACCAGTACCATGAAGAACACGAGTTAATGGCATTCCGATTGGATAGCCGTATTGAACTGTTTTAATATCAAAGCCGATTGTACGCATATCTCCTTTTGGTAAGGTCTTCAACCATTCTCTAACAGGTTCATTACCCGAACTTGTTGCGTAAAATATACTTCCAATACCGTTGTGCGTTCTGTCATGTGTTAATCATAGCACAATATGCCAAATTGGTAAATTTGTGTTATATTATCATTATGTTAACAGATGAAAAATGTTTAATTACAGACTTTGATAATACATTATTTGATTGGTTTGATAATTGGTATCAAGCATTTTATGGTGCATTATGTTATATTTTTGAACAATGTCCAGATTTAAATAAAGAAGAATTTTTACTCGATATAAAAAATATTCATGAAGAACATAATACTACAGAATATTTAAACGTATTTTATGAGATATCCGAGTTACAAAAATATAAAACAATTTTAAACTTTCACGAAGTCTGTAGCCATGCAACTGTTTTAAGAGAAGAATTAAAAGCTAAACATTTACATTTATTCTGTAATGTTTTAGAAACGTTTAAATATTTAAAACAAAATTATTATAAAATAGTTTTATTTACAGAATCAGAATCATTTAGTACATCTTTAAGGATTAAGGCTCTAAAACTTGATGGGATAATTGATTACATCTACGCACCACCTGCAAAGAATTTTGGTAATACGGATTTAGTATACACTAAACTTATTTCTTTCGATAAACAATCGCACTATAAACCTAATAAAAAGAACTTAGAAAAAATATTGAATGATTTAAATCTAAAACATGAAAATTGTTATTACATAGGCGATAGTTTAATCAAAGATATTAAAATGGCGCAAAATGCTAACATAAAAGATATTTATGCAAAATACGGCGAGAATTACAAAAAAAGACCAGAATATGAATTACTAAAAAAAGTAACATTTTGGAAAAGTTCTCTCGTAAAAGCAGAAGAAAAAAGTAATGAACAAGATATAAAGCCTACGTTTATCTTGAAAAATTCATTTAAAGAAATTGTGGAGGTTTTAAACTTAAAAGGTGCGACTAATGTTTAACTGGTTAAAACAAGATTCAAAAGAGACTGATAAAAAAATATTATTAGAAGCCTGGAAACAATGTGTAGATGTTCAAATGCACTTTAATGATATGGAGATGAGAATAAGAAGTTTTGCAGTAACAGTAATGACAGCTGTATCAGGTGCTATAGGATATTTAATAAAAGAAAATAACACTGAGTCTCATTTTATAGCTTTACTATCTTTTGTTGGTATATCGGCGTGGCTGTGTTTTTATTTAATGGATAGATTTATGTATCATAAACTACTTATAGGTGCCGTAAATTCAGGGATAAATGTAGAAAAAGATTTGAACAAGTTAGGAATAAATGTTAATTTAGGTGAAGAAATCAGTAAAGCAAGTCCTTTAAAAAATTTATTTGGAACAAACTTAGAAATACATTCTAATCAAAAATTAGACTTTTTTACACTACTGTTCCTATTATTTGTTTAAATGGAATTTTACTGTATCTTGTATTCGGATTATGGGTTCTGTTTGCTATACCATTTTTGAGTGCTTGGGGATTATATTCTCTTGCAAAAGGATATAATAAAGATAAAGAAAATTATAATTGGATACCTTATAGAATATTTTTATTGTCAAATGTTTTGTTGATGTTAGTTTTATTCTTTGTCTACAGCCTAGTGATAGGTAATATTACCGTAATACTTTTAGTTAAATAGTTATTACAATTCAAAAATATTACTATCACTTATTTATAGATATATTTTTATCCTTTTGTAATAAAGTAATAAAAAAGATAAGTGGTATTAATATAAAATATTGATATGGGCAAAATTTGCGACTATTTTTCGACTAATGTGTTGTAAAATTCAATAAGAAACTCAAAGAAATTTTAAAGACACAAATATATCTTTGTTGCTTTACTCATAAGACTTTACAGCTGTTTATTGTTTCTCTAAAACCGTTGTTGAAATATCCCTTGGGACGAGGGGGTCGCACGTTCAAATCGTGTCATCCCGACCATTTAGAAAAAAGAGAAATCGCAAGATTTCTCTTTTTTATTGGATTTATGGACTTTTAAATCAACAAAACACTTTATAGTTTATAGTTTAATCCATAAAATTAGATTTTACACCCTACAATTTCCGTTTTCAATTTTGTAAATCTTAACATCCTTCAAAAATTCCTCTTCAAACAATATTGTATCAACTGAGGTTATTATTGTTTGAGTATCGGAATTGATTGATTTGAGCAAATAATTCTGTCTGATATCATCAAGTTCAGCCAAAACATCATCCAGCAATAATATCGGAGCTTCGCCAATTTTCTCTTTTATCATATCCAATTCTGATAATTTCAGTGACAGAACAATAGTTCTTTGTTGCCCTTGAGAAGCAAATTTCGAAGCATTTTGTTCATTAATATAAAAAACAATATCATCACGATGAGGTCCAACACAAGACTGGCAACGCCTGATTTCCTCAATTCTTCTATCTGCAAGTGTCTGGTCAAACTTTTCTTTTATTAGAGAAATTTCTTCAATTTCATCATTCTCACCCAAAAATCCGCAATCGTAACGGATTTTTAATTGTTCGGTTTCACTGATTGTTCTGTGTTTTGTTTGTGCAATTTTTTCAATTTCTTTCAGGTATTTTTTTCTTATATATATAATATTACTTCCCGTAACCGAGAGCTGTTCGTTAAAAACATCAAGCAAAGAGCCGTCAAAAGACCCGTTTTTCGCACATTCTTTTAAAAAGTTATTCTTTTGAACCCTGATCTTATCGTATTTTGAAAGTCTGTCGTCATAAGCAGGATAAATCTGTGAAATTGCTCTATCAAGCCAATCTCGTCTATCTTGCGGAGTACCACGCAACAACATCAAATCTGACGAAGCAAAAAGCACTGTCGTTAACACGGATTTAAAATCCTTTATTGTTGATTTTACCTTATTTATACGGGCTTCCCGTTTCTTTTCGGCATTATAAATAAAGGTCAACTCAATATCGGTATCGGATTTTACAAGTTCAGCCTCAATTTTTAAATATTCACTGTTAAATTTAATAAGTTCTGACAAATTAGAGGTTCTCGGAGTTTTCAAGGTGGATAAAAAATAAATACTTTCAAGAATATTAGTTTTGCCTTGAGCATTTTTTCCGATAATCAAAATTTTTGTTTTATCAAATTCCAAAAACAAATCCGAGCAATTTCTATAATCTGTCAATTTCAAATTATTGAGCTTCATAATTTTAATTATACTTCAAACAAAGGATATTCTTAGGGTAATAGACAAAAGCCGAAATTTATTGTATAATTGAATCATTAAGAAGAGTTTAAAAGGAAGGGCTAAATTGAGTATGTTACCGGTTATAACAGAAGACATTGCAAACAGTGCTTTTGCTGAAATTTTTGAAGATATGCCAGCGTGGCGTAAAAAAATGATTCATTACATAAAGGAAGAAAATCCTGAAATTAACACCGCAATCATTGAAGCTTCAAACAAATCTGACCTTGACCCGAAAGCAGTTGCTCTAGGTGCATATATGACTTATTTATTAATTGAAATGGCTGCAAATGACAACGATGCGATTATTGCAGAATAGAACTGAAAATATTGGAGAAATAATAGAATGGTTATTGAAGATTTATTAAATGAACTAAAAGAAAAAGGCGGTTCAGACTTACACATTTCAAGCATGTTACCGCCGGTTGGTCGTATTGACGGCAAACTTATCCGTTTTGACTATGAACCGTTAACTTCGGAAGATGTTGAACATTTATTGTTCCCGATGTTGTCTAACGAACAAAGACGTCACCTTGAACAAGAATGGGAATTAGACTTTTCATACGGTATTGAAGGAATCGGTCGTTTCCGTGTAAACTTCTACAAAGATAAAGGAAGTTATGCTGCAGCCTTCCGTACGATTGCAACAACAGCACCTCAACTGGAAGAACTGGGAATGCCACCAATTGTTACAACTATTGCTGAAAAACCGAGAGGTCTTATTCTGGTAACAGGTCCTACAGGTTCTGGTAAATCTACAACACTTGCTGCAATGATTGACTACATCAACAGAACTCGTGCAGAACACATTTTGACAATTGAAGACCCTGTCGAATTTGTACACACTTCTAAAAATTCAATCATTCACCAAAGAGAATTGGGTATGGATACAAGGTCATTTGCAAATGCCTTAAAATCAGCACTTCGTGAAGACCCTGATATTATTCTGGTAGGTGAGATGCGTGACCACGAAACCATTGCATTAGCGTTAACAGCCGCTGAAACAGGTCACTTGGTGTTCGGAACACTTCACACCTCATCAGCAGCACAAACCATTGACCGTATTATTGACGTATTCCCTGAAGGTCAACAACAACAAATCAGAGTTCAGCTGGCAAACTCTTTGGTTGCGGTATTTTCACAAACACTACTTCCAAAACGTCAACCGGACGGATCTAAAAAAGGTCGTGTAATGGCTCAGGAAATCATGGTTGTAACTCCTGCGATTGCAAACTTAATCAGAGAAGCAAAAGCTGCACAAATTTACTCAACAATCCAAACAAGTTCTGGTTCGGGTATGCAAACCCTAGAATCAGCCTTAGCGGAATTGTTCAAAAAAGGACTTATCACTCTTGATGATGCGGTTTTGAAATCTTCAAAACCTGCCGAATTAAAACGATTAATTCAAGGTTAATTCACAGTAATTAAAGTATATAAGGAGAAATTTGTATGGCTTCAATGATAGATGCTTTTCGTGACGCATTCAGCGAGAATTTAGCATATTTAAAATTCGTAATATTTGCTATTCCCGTATATTTTGTTGTTCACTTTTTCATGGTCGGACAGACTGAAATGTTTCGATTTTGTGCTCCGCTACTCGGAGTGCTGATATTCGGACTTTTCACTCAGGCTATTTATAACGTGCGAACAAACAGAAAAGAAGTTTTGACACTTAATCCGATAGAATTTTTGCTTGGTTTATTAAAAACTTTGGTGGTATTAATTCCAAACGGATTGGTTTTCGGAACTATCGGAATTTATTTAACAAAATATAATTTCCCTGTTGATAATGTTCCACACTTCAATGAAATTTACCACATTATAGTTTGGTTATTATGCGGTTCTATCATTTTAACTTCATATTTATCATTTGCGAAATTCCAATCATTGAAAGCAGGATTTAACTACAAAGTAATCTTTGAATCTTGTCCGGACGTGTTGTTACACATGATATTTTTAATCCCGCAAATTGCAATAGTAAATTTGTTATTGGTCGGACCAGTGGCTTACTTGTTCTTCTTTTTCAAGGTTCCGTTTGACCATTGGACATTTGTAGCATATTGCTCAGCGGTCGGAGTAATCAACGTATCAATTTTAGCAAATTATATGGCACAGGCATCAACTGAATTTGTTAAGGGTGATGACTCCGAATACAATGACCAATCCTCATTGAATGACTTTACCGGTGATTCGGTAAAAATTGACCCTTCAAAGATAAAATAGAGGAAGAAATAAAAGAATTTTAAGAAGCGGGTTTAAAAGCCCGCTTTTTTGTTTGCTATAATTAAAATTCATTCAAATATTGAATACAATTTCCAATATCAAAAGAAAGGCAGACATTGTCTGACACATAAAAATTTTACTGCTTCATTTCTCGAAGTTTTTTCAACTGGTCACGAATTTGTGCAGCACGTTCAAAATCAAGAACTTTTGCAGCCTTGTGCATATCTTTTTCAAGTTTATCAATAAGTTTAGGCAAGTCTTTTTGTTCAATACCCAAATCTACCATTTCCTCAGCCACAATATCTTCCAAATCCCGATAACTAGCCACCAAAGACAACAAGTTATTTTCGATAGGCTTTTTAATGGTTTGCGGAACAATTCCATATTTTTGGTTATGAGCAATTTGAATTTTTCGGCGGCGTTCGGTTTCATTTATTGCTCGTTCCATTGAGTCAGTAATCTTATCCGCATACATAATAACTTCCCCGCAAGCGTTACGGGCAGCACGCCCAATAGTTTGGATTAAACTTGTATCAGAACGTAAAAAACCTTCTTTATCCGCATCCATAATCGCAACAAGTGAAACTTCAGGAATATCAAGCCCTTCTCTCAACAAGTTTACCCCGATAAGAACATCAAATTCGCCCAACCTCAAATCTCGCAATATTTCAACACGTTCAATAGATTTAATTTCACTGTGCAAATAACGAACCCTAATACCTTCCTGCAAGAAGAAGTCTGTCAAATCCTCAGCCATTCGTTTGGTTAAAGTTGTAATCAAAATTCGCTCGTCTTTTTCAGCACGTTTTTTGATTTCTGATTTCAAATCGTCAATCTGTGTATCAATAGGGCGAACAGAAATTTTAGGGTCTAACAAACCTGTAGGTCTGATAATTTGTTCCACCATTTGTTCTGAAGTTTCTCGCTCAAACTCGGCAGGGGTTGCAGAAATATAAATTTTTTGCCCTACTTTTGCGTAAAACTCTTCATTTGTCAAAGGTCTGTTATCCTTTGCACAAGGCAATCTGAACCCATAATCCACAAGTACCTGTTTTCTTGCGGCATCTCCGTGACTCATACCTTTAATTTGTGGTAAAGTTACATGGGATTCATCAACAACCGTCAAAAAATCGTCAGGGAAATAGTCCAGCAAAGTCGCAGGAGCAGAACCTTGCGGACGACGTTCTATTATTCGTGAATAATTCTCAATTCCCGTACAGTAGCCCATTTCCTTAATCATTTCAATATCATATTTAACACGCTGTTCCAGTCGTTGAGCCTCAATCAGTTTATTTTCGTTATTCAACACAACAAGTCTGTCTTGAAGCTCTTTTCTAATCAAATCAATAGTTTCCTCGACATCATCATCATCTGACAAATAGTGTACTGCAGGATAAATCACGACAGAATTAGGTGTTTCAAGAATTTCACCCGAAACATTATCAATTTTTACGATTTTTTCAATCTCATCTCCCCAAAAGTAAAATCTTGTCACGATTTTTTCATAAGCAGGCATGAGCTCGACAATATCCCCACGCACCCTAAAAGTCGAACATTTCAATTCCAAGTCATTACGTTCATAACGAACACTTACAAAATACTTGAGCAAATCATCTCTGTCAACGCAGTCTCCGACCTTGATTTCGGTTGAACCTTTAAAATAGTTTTCAGGCAAGCCCAAACCGTAAATACAACTGACCGAAGAGATTACGATTACATCGTTTCGCTCATACAAACTTCTCGTTGTATTGTGTCGCAATCGGTCAATTTCTTCATTTATGGAAGAGGATTTTTCTATATAAGTATCCGTTCTCGGAATATACGCCTCAGGTTGATAATAATCGTAATAACTGATAAAATACTCAACCGCATTGTCAGGAAACAACTCCTTAAACTCGTTATAAAGTTGTGCTGCAAGGGTTTTGTTATGTGCGATAATCAAGGTAGGTTTCTGCACCTGCTCAATGACATTTGCAATTGTAAAGGTCTTCCCCGACCCCGTAATTCCGAGCAAGGTCTGCGTATCATACCCCTTTATTATGCCGTCCGTCAACTGTTTTATGGCTTTTGGCTGGTCACCCGAAGGTTTATATTTTGAAGAAATTTTAAACTTTTTGTATTCCATATACCAATATTTTAGTACAAAATTCAAAAATTGTATTTTCCTCCCCTTCGAAATCAAAGATTTCGGTTCCAGCCATACGGCATACAGTCTCACACAATTCGCTTCGCTCATTGGTTCGAACTAGCACTGCCAACGGAGAACATTAGTTTCTTCAAAATTTTCCTTTTGTAACCTTTTGTTAAAATTCTTCGCTGAAAACTAAAGTTCTTCTATCCTAAACCGATATAAAAAATATATAATAAATACGAGGTGTAGTACGCTTAATTCTGATACACAAAGTATCAGGGAAATTTATTTTAGTAAAAACAGTCGATTATTCAAATATATTAAGAAAGGACGTGTAATTTGAAAGAAATTTTGGAAAAGTTAAAAGACTTATTCAAAGGTGAAGATGTCGTAAAGCGGCACTGTATGTTACTTTTGCTACTTCTCTTGCCTTCTTTTATGGGAAGTCTTCGTTTTATTATAGATAAAGATACCCCGAAAGATATTTTAATGCCCGCACTGTGCGTATTTGCGGTCTTGTTATTACTTTGCATTGTACCGCTCATCACGTTTTCGGGTTTTGCCGCAGATTTTTACAACAGAAAAATCAAAAACAAATCAGGTTTGCCCGAACTAAATTTCGGCACTTTAGTTAACGGAATAAAATTGCTTCCACTCCAAATAGTTTGGGGCTTTTACGGCTTGATACTTTTTGGTGTAATCTTTTTGACGCCGTTATTTGCTGGAATTCTCACCCTATTTAAGAGTTCGAACACCGAACCGTTTATTATCGTGGGCTTTTTTATCGGTATAATCTTTTTATACATCCTGACATTGATTATTTTTGTACTGCTTGCACCGTTTTACGGCTACGCCTATTTTACTTTCATTGAAGACTATGTTTATCGTGCAGAATACTTCAATCCGTTCTTATTTGTAAAATACATGAAAATGGTATTTAAAGAAACAATGTTAGTATTTTTGAAATTCTTTGTTGTCGGACTTGTCGTAAGTACGGTTGTAAGCATTATAAGCGGAGTTGTCGGAATGTTTGGCGGAGTTTTCGCTGTTTCACTCGGAATGATAGCCGAACCGAACGCTCAAAACCCAATGTTCACACCTGTTGCGATGGCAATAATTATACCGATGGCAACAATTCTCACAATGATTTCCACATACTCTGGAACTTTGGTCGGGTTTGCTGCAGGACATTCTTATATTGATATTTACAAAAAAGAAATCAGACTACCTGACCCGTTGGAAAATACAGAAAAAGAACAGGAAAACCAAGAAGAAACTCCTAATCAGGAACCACCGAGAAACAATGACGATTGGGTTGAGTAAAAAACTCAAAATACAATAAGAAAAACGGAAGCCTCAATGACTTCCGTTTTTGTTTGTTATCTGTTATTTGATAATACTAAAACCGTTTGAACAAAATTGTCTTTTTTTGATTGCGAAAACTTAAAACATTTATTCTTTTTCAATTTATTATCAAAATAATTCGCAATCATGCCAGTTTTTCGTTCGTTTGAGAAATCATCCCAGTAAGGAGTTTTTCTGATTTTATTAATCAATTCGTTTTCCAAATCCTCTAAAAATAATTTATCAGGACTTAACATTTTTTCTTCTTGATTTTCCGATACGTTTAAATCGGTATTGACAATAATCGGAGTTTGAATTGTGGAATTTTTCAAATCAATCATTTCAGGTTTTGAAATAAATTTGATATCATTTTCTTCAAGTTTTTGTTCAATTATATCTTTTTCAAAAATATTCTTCTTTTCAAGTTTTGTTTTAAATCTCTCCGCAAGTCCCATTGTTACCCCTTATTTACTGTTCAATATATTTTCAAACTTTTCAATCATATTTTGCTTGTACAAATTATCCGAAATATTTTGAGCAAGCCCTTTATAACTTTGAGCAACATTAGTCGCCCCATTCATAATACTTACAGGCACTCCTTTATTTATTGCGGACATAATCGCAAAATAATTGTTCGGAATTTTCCAATAAATATTCTTTGTCAAAACCTTCTCCACATCGGGTTCTTTGATTTCGTCATTTTCCATATAACGATTTACAACAATTTGAGTTTTTTCTCTGTCATAACCGAGTTTTTCAAACAATTCCAAACATCTTTGCGTATTGCGTAAGGCAGGAAGATTTGCAATCGTAACCAACAAAATCATATCAGAATTGTCTAGCGTTGCAATACTTTTACCGCTAAATCCCGATTCCGCATCAACAACAATATATGAAAAAGTTTCTTTTAAAATGTTAAACAATTTCGTAATTTGTTTAGGCTGAATATTGTCTGCCTGCTTGAAGTACGGCGGGTCTGCAAGAATGTATAAATTTGTATTTTTATAACGTTCCAAAGTGCTTAACAAAAAAGTTTCGTTGATTTTGTCAATATTTTCAAGCATATACGAAATATTAAAGGACGGCTTCAAGTCCAAAAACGTTGTAATATCGCCCATTTGGAAATTCATATCAATAAGAGCAACATTTTCTTTGGTAATTTTTGACAATTCCAACGCTAAATTTGTAGCAAGCGAAGTCTTACCTATTCCGCCTTTGTTTGAAAATACGGAAATAATTTTGCATTTATTCGAAACTTTAGTTTGCTCAAACTGAGCAATAGTTTTATTCAACGCTTCAAAAAATTCACTTTTTATTACGGGAATAGGTACAAATTCTCTCGCACCTGCCCTCATGATTTGAATAATCAAATCCACGGAAGGATTATCGGCAAGCGCTAAGACCTTGCAGTTTTGACATTGTGAAGAAATTTTCTGCATCAAATCAAGTTTACTTTGTCTGTTTGTTGACAAATCCACGATAAAAACGGTTTTATTCGGCGAATTTGCAAGAACTTCAAGAATTTCAGAATAATTATTTGAGACTTCCAAAAGTTCAGTATTGTCAAATTCTCCGACAAAAAGCTTCAAAACTTCTGTCGTTGAAAATTCATCTGATAGTATCATTGCCGAAATTTTTTGCATAAAACACCTGCCTATACTCCGTATTGTAGCATATTTGTCAAGGTTAGGCAATCGTAAAAAAATAAAAAGCCCGATACAGGTGGATTTTGTTACCTGCTGAACTCGCAGGTGGGTGAGCACCCTGACTAATCCGTTTCCCGCTGGCGATAAAATATCGGCGGGTGTACTTCAATGCCATGGAGTTAACTCTCCCTATTTATATAAATGTAGGAACAAAATTAACACCCATACGGACTTAATTGAAGTTTAACATACTTTTTATAAGTTTGCAATTACCTTATTGGTTCAAAGATGCCAAAGTTTCGTGAATTTGTTTTTCCGCTAATGCTGCTTCTGCCAACGCTTGATTTGCCGCCGTCATATCAGGACCTTGAATCACTACTCCTTGCGGGTTTGGAATGTATGATCTTGCGGGAGCCATTTGTTTTTTGTTCTTTTCAGCCCCCGGAATACCGCATTCAGGAGACGGAACATAAGTTCTTGTTACAGGCTTTTTGCCGTTAGCCGCCATTTTTATTAAGTTTGAATCAGGATAATCTTGAGGATTTTTCGGTTGTTGTGTTACTTTTTGTTCAGGTTGGTTTACGTTCGGATTTTGACCACCTTTGAACACCTGTTGATTTTGTCCGTTTACCTGATTTGCCTGCTCTTGTTTTTCTTCAGGTTTTTCTTCGTCTTCATCAAGTACGGAATGAGTAGGACGACCAAAGATTTTATGTGCGGTTGTAGTTGTCAATTTTACCAAGAACGGAGTAACCATCATCATTGGAATTGCAAATCTCATCGGAACACCAAGAATGTTTCCGTTAGCCATTTTTCTCAACCAGTTCAAATTATGTTTGCTGGTTGAAACATAAGCCAATTTGCGTTCATTACCCATATTGATAAATTTACCCAACTTGAACATTGTCTTGTTAAATAAGCCTTTAATATTTTTCTTGCCTAACAATACATCAAGTCTTTTTTCAGCAAATTTATATGCCTTTTTATTATTTAGCAAGCCTGCTTTTACTTTTTGGTTAAAGGCTTTCAAGCCTTCTCTATACGCATTCAAATCTGCTTGATTATTCAAGCCGATATATTTACCTGCACCTGCTAATTTGTGCATACCCAAAATACCGACAGCCATTCCGACAAAGTATGTAAAGTCATTTACTGTACGCTCTGCAAAGGTTTTGATATGTTCACCTTTTGGTGCAGTAATTGTGTTATACAAAATATCAGCCAAGATTGTTGCCTGCATAATAACACCGAGTTTACCACCGCCAAATCTGTTAGTACCGCCTTCAAACAGCCATGCCAAACCTTTCGGAAGTGCTCGCCCTAGTGTTGATTTGTTTATTTTACCTTTTACAACATATAATTTGTTTCTCATTTCAGAGAAGGAAACAAATCTACCCACCGCATGTGATTTACCCTTGCCTACAGCTGTAGTTTCATCACGCCAAATTGAAACACCTTTTAATTTTGAATCTTTTGAAGCAGTTTCCATCATATTTAATACCTTGTCAGGATTATCAATGAAACTACCCTTCAAAGCCTCAAATTCGGCAAAGTTTTTAAAGCCAAACTTTTTAGACTTGAGTTCTTTTGCCATATCTGTCAATTTTGACAAGTCTTTTTCGGATTTTATCGCATTTAATGTCTTTTTATCAGCACCCAACATCTCAATTTCTTTACGTTGAAGAGCCAAAATTTGTTCCTCATCCGATAATGTTTTTACACTATCTTTAAACGCATTGATATCCTTTTGAGACATTCCGTACTGCTCAAGTTTTTGGAAGGATTTTTCTTTAGGTCCGAACCCAAAACTAAAGATATGAAATTTATGTTCACCCGCAATAGGGCTCATAAAGGATTCCATAACACTTTCAATGTCTGTTAATAGGAAACTTTCCGGACCTTTAGATGCCCCTTTTACTAAACTCCATTCAGGACTTGTTGAGAAATGAGTTAAGGAATTAACAAATCTGCTTTTCTTAGAAAGTCTTTCTAATAAACTTTTAGAACCATCAACCGCTTTTTGGAAATATTTACCGACAAGAGTTTTTTCGGTGAATTTGTCACCTGCATTACCCAATTTGCCGTAAATAGTCTTAGCATAATCACCAGAACTCAATTTATTATTGACATATTCCATGCCTTGAGATATGCCGTACCAAGAACCAACACCAAGTGCTGCGGTTGCTAAAGGATTGTTTTCTTGAGAAGCGTTTACTCTTTTTGCAAGATATGAATTATCAACAGCCTGATTAATTTGTTGTTGTCTTTCAGCAGGTGTACCTTGACCTTGCATTGAGGTTTGTTGTTGATTTTCTTGTGGCGGAACAGGGTTTTGCTTAAATGCAACCTGTTTTTTATTTTCTAATACCGGAATATTTAGACCATTGATTTGACTAGACATTTAATACTTTCCTTTTTCCCTACATTATTATAAAAACATGAATTAAAAAAAAGTTGCTCTTTGTGAATAAATGTTACCAAAACACCTTTACATTTCGCAATATTTTCCGAAAAAGAGAGCAAAAATTTTCTTAAGAGGTTTTAAAACGGACATGTAATTTTATAAAAAGGGGTATAATATATGAATTCTATTTCAAACAACAATGTAAATTTTACTGCAAGACTTGATACAACCTTTGTTGCGAACAAAAAACGCTGGAGCAAGATAGGAAAAGAATTTGAAAAGCTAACGGCAGACTACCCAGATGATATTGTACTGATTAACGGAAGTATGAAAAACGGTGACAAAATCGGTATAAATTTGATTTATGATGATTATAGATCGTTTCAAGTGGAATTAAGTTCAGGAGCTACTTGGTTTTTATCAAAATATCAGGATTCTGTTATTGCTCAAAAAATAAAAAGTGCATTTACAGTGCTCAAAAAAAGTCAAATAATGTACGATTGCAACACCAAAATAATGGAGCTTTTGAACACCTCAAAAGAAGTTCCAGACGAAATTGCACAAAATTATATTTACTCATTCAGAAATCTGCAAAAAGCGATACTTGAAGAAGAAAGAGGGAAAGACCCGCTAATAGAATACGGAATGATGGCAAAGGAGTAATGGCAAAATTATTCTTTAAGTAATTTAATAAAACAACAGGCAAAAACATAACGAAAGGATTAAAAATGAACCCAATTTCAAACAACAACGTAAATTTTACTGCAAGACTTAATATTACAAATGTTGCAAACAAGGAACGTTGGAACAAAATTGGAAAAGAATTTGAAAAACAGACTGCAAATTCGCCGAACGATACAGTCTCAATCAGCGGAAGTTTTAAACACGGCGACAATATCGGTTTTGATTTGCTTGACGAGAACTTTAACAGCGAATACGAAGCAGCTCTTACTTCTGATGCGACAAAGAAATTATCAAAACTTCCTGACTGCGAAATTGCTCAAAAAATTACAAAAGTATTCAAGGCACTAAAAGCCGAAAAAGCAATACTTGAAATGGAATTGGGAATTTCAAAGAAATTGGGATTTTCAAAGAAACTTTCAACAGAAACTGAAGACAAATTTGTTGAGGCTTGCTCAGAGGTGGTTGAAGAACTTAAAAACAGAGAAATCAAGAGTGACTCTTTATTAAAAGATGGCATGTTGTATATCTAAACCAAGTGAGCAACAAACTTGACCAGCATCCAATATAGTGTCATAATCAGTTTATGTTCAAATATTATGGAAAATTTGCACCATATTTATTCCTGCTTCCCGCAGGAATAATTTTGCTTGTTTTCTTCTTTATTCCGTTTTTTCAGACAGTAATATTGAGTTTCCAAGATTACTCAAACAACATCTACAATGCGGATTGGGTCGGACTTGCAAATTATTGGCAAATTTTCAAAAACCCGATATTTTACAAGGTTATGCTAAACACCTTTATTTATTTGATTGTGGCGGTTCCGATTTTGGCAATAATTCCACTGTTTTTGGCGATTTTAATAAATCAAAAAATACGAGGAATTACTTTATATAAAATTTTAATCTATCTTCCCGTTATCGTGTCCATTGTAGTAGCAGCGATTGCTTTCAAGTGGATCTACGCAGAACAAGGAGTTTTGAATTATTTGCTGAGCGTATTTCACATACCTGCGATAGGTTGGCTGACAGACCCGAAATATGCGATTTATTCGGTAATTTTACTAACAATTTGGAAAGGTATCGGATATTATATGATGATTTATCTTGCCGCTTTGATGAGTGTCCCGAAAGACTTGTACGAAGCGTGTGACATTGACGGAGCAGGATTTTTAAGGAAACACTTGACGGTAACAGTACCGCACATTATGCCGACAATCGCACTTGTTACCACAATAAGTTCAATTTCCGCAATGAAAATTTTTGCCGAAATTTACGTTATGACAAAAGGTGGTCCACTAAATTCAACAAAAACAATCGTTTATTATATCTATGAAAAAGCATTTGAGAACCTTGATTTGGGCTACGCTTCAGCTATGTCGGTAGTCCTTTTGGCAGTGGTTATGGTGTTTTCTCTGATAAATATTTGCTGTTTTGAAAGGAATAAATATCAAATATGATAAAAAAAATCTTACAAAAATTTTCAATACATTCAGTCTTGATATTTACTTCACTACTATCAATTTTTCCTTTTATTTGGCTGCTTTCCACCTCTTTAAAAGGCAACAGTGAAAATATTTTTGCATACCCGCCAACAATTATTCCAAAAGATTTCACCTTTGCTAACTATGTGGGCGTATGGCACAGGGTGGATTTGATGAGATATTTCGTAAACAGTATGGTCGTTGCGGGCGGAACTGTTTTGTTAAATTTAATTTTGTCTTCCCTTGCCGGCTATCCGCTTGCAAGAATGGAATTTAAAGGCAAAAAAATCGCATTTTTCTCAATCTTGTCAACAATTATGATACCTTTCCAAGCAATTATGCTGCCGGTTTATTTAATCACTTTGAAATTACATTTGGTTGATAGTGTGAATAATACAGCAGGTTTTATCGGGTTGATAATGCCGTTTGCGGTTAGTGCCTTCGGGATATTCCTTATGCGACAAGCGTTTTTAGCAATCCCGAGAGAAATGGAAGAAGCCGCAATCGTTGACGGATGCAATGTTTTTCAAGTTTTTTGGAAGGTGCTTTTACCAATGGTAAAACCTTCACTTGCTGTACTTGCAATCTTTACATTTATCGGCTCTTGGGGTGAATTTTTATGGCCAAGTATTATTTTGACAAAAGAATCAATGTACACATTGCCTGTCGGAGTAAACAATTTGCAAGGAATGTTCTCCTCAAACTGGAGATTTATCGCAGCCGGTTCAATAATTTCAACAATCCCGATTTTAATCTTCTTCCTTGCTATGCAAAAATATTTCATCTCTGGTGAAAACGAAGGTGCAGTAAAGGGCTAATTTTCAAAGGGAAAATCAAGGCAATGCGGGAACGTCCAATAACACTTGATGCTTTGACTGTTCGTAAATTGTATTTCTAAAATCTCTGATATATCTCGGACTTAAACCTATTTTGTAAAATACCCCCTGACGATAGAGTTCTACAAGTCTATCTACCTGCTTTTGGCAGTATAAAGGAGTATTCGGACGGCGTTGAATTTGACTTAGAAAATCAATACTTTTTCTTTCCGAATTTTCACGGGTCGAAGCTGCTCCAAAATTCTTCATTAAATCAGGTCCGCCGCAAGACCTCGGCAAAATATGTTCAACTGATGCCAAAGACGGCCAAACAAGAGCATGTCCGATTTTGTCAGGTGTTGCAGGCATCAATTTCATCATAAAAGCCGAAAAACTTTCTTTTGATGTCGGAAGCTTTTGTGCAGTACTTATAACTTTTACCTGAATATCGTCATCTTTTATATCTTCAATAATTTTTACCAAATCGTACATAAAATTTTTTCTTGAAAAAGATACGACAATTTCATTTTTATCAAGTCTTGCCTTAGCCTCAGCCATTAATTCGTTCAAGCCTTCATGATTTTTCAAAACAGATTTTCGCAAAATGACCTTTAAAAATTTCAAAACCTCTTTTTGTTGTTCCAACGTACTGTTGCTTGTCGTATTAGCAAAACGTTTTGCTTCTTTGTTCAATTTACGCATAACCTTTTTTGCTTTCAGGTCGGTTCCGTTATCAATTAAATTTGTAATTTTTGTTAATTTATACTTAAATTCATAAGATGAAAACGGTATATACACGGGTTTTTCGTCCAATTTTTTATGAGTATCCACCATTAACGCTTTGAATTTTGAATAATATTTATCAGGTAACTGTTTAAAAATCTCATTCAATTCATAAAAAACGGGAGTCTGTTTTTTACGCAATCTGCGACAATAAACAGGCTTCAATTCGTCCAAAATAAGTTTAATCGGCTTGTCGGGAGTAACACTTGCACGTTCTTTCAGGATTTTAAAAAATCTTCCCTCAAACCCTATAAAACTGTCCTCGTAAGAGTCCAACGTTTTCATAACTTCACTAATCGGTTTAGCGAACAAATTAGATTTTTGCCACCTGCTGTATTGTTTCGGGTCAATCAAAGTTATCCCGCTATACATACACGGTAATTTGTAGGCAAACAATGCCCTCAATTTTGAAGAATTTTGAATACCGCCAAACGAAACAGGTCGATAAGCGGGAATATTATTCAGATTAGTAACGGTTTTTGCGAATTGAATATTGCTCCCCGTTGAACTCAAAGGCTCAAACTGTGAGTTTTGGGTAACTGTTCTGAATGTTATAGGTTGAATCTTCATTTCTCTATTAATATTTTAAACTATTTTTCAAAAATATTAAAGTGGGTAATGAGATTAAAATGGAAATTAGTATTCTTCTGTATATTCAAAATCTTTTTGAGTAGGGTCAAAATATTTGATAGACGGACATGTTCCGAAGGTTTCAATCATCGTTTTATCCATGTCTTGCTCTCTTACTACTCTTCCGTCAATTATGTTTGAACCCTCATCTTTTTGGGAGTTTTTATCTTTATCTTTTTTCTTCTTGCCGAATTTCCATGAAGATTTCGGTTTTTCGTTGCTAACTTTTACTCTTGAGTCCTTCAAAACTTTTTGCATTTTTTCACGGTTTTCTTTTGACCTATAGACACTTCGGGTAATATCGTTCATTACAACGGCAACATAAGCCTGAACGGAAGAGTTTTCATCAAGTGCGGTAATCAAAGTTATAGCCTTATCTATTTCCTCATAGGCATCATCATAATGTCCAAGTCTTTTCAATAAAACCGCCAAATTATAATGAGCATCATAGTTCATCGGTTGCAGATTTATTGATTTGCAATAACATTTGCCCGCTCTTCGGTAATCACCGAAAGCATGGTATGCCAACCCGAGGTTAAATTGAGCATCGTAATTATTTGGGTCAATCTTAACTGCATGTTCGTAAGATTCAATCGCCTTACTGTAATATTTTCTTTTGAGGACTTTATCAGTTGTGTAAAGAGCCTTCATTTTGTAAGTTACACCACGGTTGTAATATGCAATCGCATAATTTTCTTTTGAACTCAATTTGTTATCATAAACATAAGGAATAGTCAGTAGTCTTCGTTTTGTATTAATTACATTATCATACTGTTCTATCGCTTCATCAAACGAGCCGAGTTTTTCCGAAGCAATTAGCCCGTAATTTATTCTTGCAACCATCATTTTAGGATTATACTTAAACGCCTGCGAATACGCATACATTGCAGACTGATAATCTTCGTAAACAACGTATAAATTTCCCAAATTATACCAAGCATCATAGTGGTTAGGAAAGAGAGACAAACCTTTGCTATAATAACGTATTGCCTGATTTAACTCGGATTCCTGATAAGCCTGATCACCTTTTTCAATAAAATACATACCTTTCAACTTGTTGACCTGTGTCATTACAAATTGCTGATTAAAGTATGCAAACACACAAATCACGCCGATTACAAATATTGAAAATAATGCCGATAGTATTTTTTTCAAAGCCTATAGTCCTAATTATACGTCTATATTTATAATAAATACTTTGCTTAATAATAACATCAACCAAATAATGTAACAAATTTGTAACAAAAAACTCACCTCACGCAATTTTACAAACTCAAAATTGTTTATATAAGTAAGGTAGGTTAGAAAATTTATTTTTGGAGGTTAGAATGTACGATTACAACTGTGGATTTAGTCCTGCAGGAAGCTTAAACGGAGCTCCGTTTGGAGTATATAGCGATGCAGACTTGGATATGGATTTTACAACAAGCTCATACCCCGGAATGGCAACAGGCAGCGTTTTCGGTGACGGCTTTTCGATGATGCCTATGGCTGGCGGATACGGCGGCGGATTTGATATGCAAAGCATGTACAACAACATGCAACAGCAACAACAATTCCAAACAGATTACTCAATCAAACAACAACAATTAAATCGTAATGCAGACCTTCAAGTTAATGCTCCGATGGAAGCAATAAAAGGTGCGGCTACAGCATTAAAAGATAAAATCACAAGCAACGAACAAGACCAAATTCGTGATGCTTACGAAAGATATGTAAACGCAGTAGCGGCTGCTTACGGAACAACTCCTGACGATAGCGTAATCAAAGCAAGAGCAAATTCCTTGTATGCAAACATGAATAATGGAGTAACCTTAGTTCAAGACTTAAGACAGTACGGTCACGGCTCAATGACTCAAGGTTTAATTCAAGGTATGACCTTCGGTTTGTATGACAAACGCAGTGCAGAAGATAACATTTCTACAATTACGGGTTCTCCTGTCGGTACAACCGAAAAAACAAAACACAATCTCGGCAGATTAGCAGGTGCAGCAACCTTGGGCGGTATCGCAGGCGGTATTGCAAAGGCTTGCAAATCAGGCAAAGCAGGCAAAATCGGCTTGATTGTGGCAGGTATTGCAACAGCAATTTCCTTTATTACAGGCAAAGTTACAACATAACTGAAAAAATAACTAATATTCCTAAAATTTCTTCCTATGTAAAAAACCGCCGAATCTGAATAAGGTTCGGCATTTTTATCAAAAAAAAGCCTGCTAAAAGGAGTAAATAGCAGGACTAAGTTCAGTAAAAGAGACATCAATCACTAAATATTATTATGCGTTTTTAAAAATCGTCAAATATTTTTGTGGAAAATTTTTAAAATTTATTTTATACTACTGATATGAAAAGATTTTTAACTATAATTATTTTGGGTTGTGTGTTAATTTGTTCAACAGGAACAGCAAATTCTATCGACTTACCGTGGAAAAAAGAAAAGGCTCAAGTTGAACTTGACGAAACCTCTCAACAAGCAAGAATTTTATACGCACAAAATGACATTGATGCCGCTTTGAAACTTTTAAAAAGCAAAGGCGAATTAACAAGAACCGCTGAGGATTGGCTTTTAATCGGTAACATTTTGCAAGACAAAGACAGAATTGACGAAGCAATTTACATGTTCAAAAAATCAATCGAGGTTGCCCCCAAATACTACAAAGCACACTACAATTTGGGTTATATCTACTTGTCACAGGACAAACCAAACATGGCTCTTGCAGAATTTAAACAAGCAGTCAAATATAAAGACAATTTTGCCTACGGATATTACAATATGGGCTGTGCGTATTTAGCACTAAAACAGTATCGAAACGCACGATATAATTTTTACAAAGCCTTAGATATTAAAGGTGATGAACCGTCAATATATTACAATTTGGCATACACATATAAAATGCTGAATAACGAAAAACAGGCAAAAACTTACTACGATTTATACAACAAACTAATAGAAAGACAGTAAAATGAAATATCAGGGAATAATTTTTGACTTTAACGGAACGTTGTTTTGGGATTCCGCCAAGCACAAACAGGCATGGCGGGAATTTTCCAAAAGATTGCGTGGCACATCTTTTTCGGATGAAGAAATGATTAAGTACATGTTCGGAAGAACAAATGAAGCAATTATTACTTATGCGATTTCTAAAAAGCCGACACCGCAAATGGTCGAAGATTTAGGACAAGAAAAAGAAGCACTATATCGACAAATGTGTCTTGAAGATAAAGAAAACTTCAAATTAGCGGACGGCGTACCTGAATTTTTGGATTTTTTGAAAAAAAATAGTATTCCACGAACAATCGCAACTATGGCGGATAAACCAAATGTTGATTTTTATATTGAACATTTTCTCCTTGAAAAATGGTTTGACTTAGACAAAATCGTATATTCAAACGGACTTATTCCGGGTAAACCTGCTCCCGATATTTATCAAATTGCGGCAAAAAACTTGCATCTTGACCCAAAAGATTGTATTGTAGTAGAAGACGCTGTTTCGGGAATTGACTCGGCTCAAGCGGCGGGTATCGGCAAAATTATAGCAATTTGCTCGGAAGAACCACCCGAATTTTACAAATCAATCCCTGCGGTTAGTGAAATTATTACAAGCTTTAGAAATTTTGACAAAGATTTATTTGAAAAACAAAAAATTGCAATGTAAAACCAAACTAAAAGGTGCGACTCCGCACCTTTTCTTTATTTGATAAATCTTAAAACTTTACCTAATTTTTTACCTAACGGCTTTAATGTATCAAAAAATTTCTCCAAAAGAGATTTATTTAAAGAAGCCATATCTACATCTTTTCTTATAAGACTTGGTGTACTTCGATAATACGAAGCAGGAAAAGTTTTCTTACAAATATTTTTATTTAACGGATGCAATCCGAGTGTTGATTTATAGCCAGGGTCTTTTTTCTCAGGTATTACTCTTAAAATATAAGAAGGCTTCTTTGCCCCTGACGAAATACTTTCTAATAACATTTTTCCTCACTTTCTTTTTTAATAGATTAATTTCCCATACTTCTATATAAAGAATTTTTGTGCGTGGAAATTGCCCATACCATGCCATACAACACCATACAACAAGTGCATTATATCAAGGGTTTCAGCAATTTTAGATTCAGCTTAATATTTTGTAACACTGTTAAGTTTATGAAGAAAAACAGTCCAAAGCGACTCAGACCAATGTAGGTTTGGATTGCTATCCAAACAATTAAAATTACTATGCAAAAAACAAACAAAACGGTCACACTGAACTAGTTTCAGGGTCTCTTCATATCAAGGGTTAACAGGATTTTAGTGGCTTAATTTTTTGTTTTATTTTGATTATTAAAGAGATTCTGAATCAAGTTCAGAATGACTATTTTGATAGCCTACAAAGAGATTCGTCATTTTGAAAACGTAGAAAATTTTTGCGATTAAAAAGAGTAAATTAATTTTCTTGTTATTCAGAATCTGTTTAGCACTCAAAGAATTAAAAAGTCACTCGTCAGATAATCATCTTGTATATTTCGTACCGACTAATTCGTCAGGTAAAAACTGTTGTTCAACATCAGGTGCATCGTGAGAATAAACATACCCAACCCCAAAGCCGTATTTGGCGGCATCTTTATAATGAGCATCACGCAAGTGCATCGGCGGGGCATAATCTTTTCCGTTAGAAATATCTGAAAGTGCAGCATCGATTGCACAACAAGCCTCATTCGATTTTTTCGCCCTGGCGACATAAATTACTGCCTGAGCTAGCGGAATACGACCTTCTGGGAGTCCCAAAAGTTCCACCGCTTTGTACGCATCAACCGCAATTTTTAAAGCATTTATATCTGCATTTCCGACATCTTCCGCCGCACAAACAATCAATCTGCGAGCAATAAATCTCGGATCTTCGCCAGCAATAATCATTTTTGCCAAATAATAAATCGCCGCATCAGGGTCACTACCCCTCAAACTTTTCTGAAACGCCGAAGCACAGTCATAATGTTCCTGTCTTGAATATCTTGTATTCCTTTGTTGACAAATCTCTTCAATCGTTTTTACGGTCAAATACCTTTTATTTTCTTTCAAATCACTTGCGAAATATGCATTTTCCGTAATATTCAACGCATATCTTGCGTCCCCTCGTGCCAAATTGATAATAAAATCCAGCACGCCAGTTTCGCATTCCATTGGTGCATAATTGTTCGCAAGATAAGAAAAACCTCGTTTGATAATTTTCGACATGCTCTCATCATCTATAGAATTTAGCCGGATAACCTGCAAGCGTGATAACAATGCAGGAACGACCTGAAAAGAAGGATTTTCCGTTGTCGAACCTATTAAAAACAAAGTTCCGTTTTCCAAATGTGGCAAAAGTGCATCTTGTTGAGTTTTTGAATATCTGTGAATTTCGTCAATAAACAGGATAGTTTTTTGTCCTGCTCTCAAATTTTCTTTTGCCTTTTCAACGGCATCTTTAATGTCTTTAACACCTGATGTTACGGCAGAAATTTCAATAAACGCAGCCTGAGTTTTTGTTGCGATAAGTCTTGCCAATGTTGTCTTTCCACAACCGGGAGTTCCCCACAAAATAAGCGAAAACAAGCGATTTGTCTTTAATAAATTCAACAAAGGACTGCGAGGTGAAATTACATTACTCTGTCCCATAAATTCATCAAGTGTTTTCGGTCGCAAAATTTCCGCCAATGGAATTTGTTTATTTATATTTTCAAGTTCCGTAAATAAATTATTCATAGTATAATTATAACACAGGGATATTAATCAACAAAAACGGAGAGACTCGTGACAAAAAAACTGTTAATAATTCTTATCACAACGTTTGTTTTGATTACAGGTTCATTTTTTATTTTTAGAAAAAAAACACCTCAGAAAAACGTGGTCGTATTTTGGACGCTTCAAATGTCTGATTTCGCCCCATACATCACAAGTGTGATAAAAGAATTTGAACTCAAAAACCCTAATATAAAAATCAAATGGGTAGATGTGCCGTTTTCGGAAGGCGAAAAAAGAACTTTAGCCTCAGTTTTGAGCGACAATCCGCCTGATTTGGTAAATCTTAACCCTGATTTTTCGGCAACTCTTGCTCAAAAAGGAGCACTTTTTGAAATTCCGAAAAATAAGACAACTCAATTCAACAAGTCCATTATGGAAAGTTTAAACTATAAGGGCAAATTTTATTCTATTCCTTGGTATGCGACAAGTGCAATAACTATTTACAACAAAGATTTATTAAAAAAAGGAAATATCACCCTACCTGAAACTTATAACCAAATTGCACTTGCTGCCCCGACAGTAAAAGCAAAAACGGGAGTCTTTATAATGCTTCCGAACATAACAGAAAATGACACTTTTTTAAAAATATTAAACAAATACGGTTGTGCCGATAAAAACACGATTAATTCAAAAAAATCAGAACAAGTTTTCGGGTTATTCAAAACTCTTTACGATAAAAACTTAATTCCGAAAGAAACCATCACTACAACACTACAAGAAGCCTTAGAAAAATACATGTCTGAAAACATTGTGCTAATCGGAGCAGGGGCAAACTTTTTAAACATGATAAAAGAAAATGCTCCCGAAACCTACGCTAAAACTGATGTAGCACCTCAAATTACTGGAGAGCTCGGACAATATGATTTTTCTTTGATGAATTTTGTAATTCCGCTAAGGTCAAGACACCAAAAAGAAGCTTTAGATTTTGCCCTGTTTTTGACAAACGACAAAAATCAATACGAATTAGCAAAATTAACCAACGTTTTGGCGGTGAATGAAAAGACCTTAAATAGTGACTTTTACACAAAATATAACCCAAAAGATTTGAGTGCAAAGGCTCGTGTAATCAGTGCTTCTCAGATTAACAAAATTGAGCCGGTCTATAAAACAAAACGAAATCAAAAAGAAATAAATAACATCATAAATGCGGCAATTCAAGAGATTTTACTTGGTAAAACCAATATCAAACAAAGTCTTGATAAGGTCGTAAAAAACTGGAATAATATCGAAGAATAGGAGAGAATTTATGAAAGCAGTTGTTTTTGATAACGAATTAAAATTAGTCAACGACTATGAAAAACCTGTTCCACAAAAGAGTGAAGCTCTTGTTCGTGTAACTTTGGCAGGCATTTGCAACACTGACTACGAAATCACAAAAGGCTATATGGGTTATGTTGGAATATTAGGTCACGAAGCTGTCGGAATTGTTGAAGACGTAAATTCCGATGACAAATCACTTATCGGGAAAAGAGTTGTGCCTGAAATCAGTTACGGCTGCAAAAAACCTGATTGCCCTTGGTGTGCGGAAAAATTATACAGACATTGTCCTGACCGTCACACCTTGGGAATTTTCCACAAAGACGGCGTATTTGCTCAATATTTCACAATGCCTACAGAAGTTTTGTTTGAAGTTCCCGAGAATGTTCCTGACACACAAGCTGTATTTGTAGAACCTCTTGCGGCAGCCCTTGAAATCACCGAACAACACCACATCAAACCGTTTGAAAAAGTTGTAGTTTTGGGTGACGGAAAATTAGGATTGATTACCGCACTAGCACTAAATGCTCAAAATATTGACGTGACCTTAGTCGGCAAGCACCAAAACAAACTTGATATTGCAAAGGCTCAAGGCTGCGACACTTCATTACTAAACGATTTTAAATTTGAGAAAAAATATGACGTTGTAGTCGAAGCAACAGGTTCAATTTCAGGATTTGAAACAGCCTTAGCACTAACTAAACCTCGTGGCGTTTTGGTATTAAAAAGCACGGTTGCAGCCTCAAAAGAATTTAACCTTGCACCAATCGTAATTGACGAAATCACCGTATTAGGTTCAAGGTGCGGACAATTCCCTGCTGCATTAAGACTTCTGAAATCAGGAAAAGTTGACTTTTCACCGCTTATTTCGGCAACCTACAACATTGATGATGCGATTGAAGCCTTTGAAAAAAATAAAGAAAAAGAAACTCTAAAAGTTCTGTTAAAATTCTAAAAGTAAACTAAAAATTTGAAAACGTCCTGAAAAATTAGCAAAAAAAATTTTTCAGGAGTTTTTTATATACATAAGCTTGGCATGGAGTAAAAAATGAACATTAACCCGACACGACAAAACCCGAATTTCACAGGTAAATTAATACTTAGCGACAGTATTTATCCTCGAAAAAAGTATGAAGTTGTGCCAAAATATTTAAAAACCATTGTTGATGAATTTGAAAAACGTACAGCAGGAGAAGACGGCACAATGTTTGTTGCGGGACTGACAAAAAATCCGTATAAAATCAGCTATAAAGAACTCCAAATGAATACCTATTTCAGCAATAAGGGTTATAAAGATGCCATTGCTGTACGAGATAACGGATTGTTCGCTTCAAACTGGACGCATGAAGGATTTTATGATGTAAACGGTGCAATAAATAAATTCGTAAAACTTTTTGAAATTTTTAAACATAGAGAAACCTATGTGACCCAAACAGTTAATCCGACAAAAAGAAGATGGGCAAAGCCTAAAAGACTCCTTGATATTTTGAAATACGACTACGAAATTTTGTTAAAACAAAAACTCGGCAAATTGGACATTATGGCAGAAGCTCAGCAAACAATAAACGGTAAAGACAAACTCGCACTTGGCAGTTCATTTGACAGTCACCCGATAAAAATGTTTCAACGAGAACAAAATACCATTATTAACGGAGTTTAATCAGGAAAATCCGCTTTTGGCTCTTCAAACTCTTTGATTATGTTGAAAATATCTTTAACTTCTTTTTCAGACATACCATTTTCGCAACGTGCAGAATAGCAACCCGATTCGGCACAAAAATACATTACGTTAATTTTGTCACCGTTTCCACGAGTATTAACCATAACACCCTGTCCAACATCAAGTTGTGAGTTATTGGAATATTTTGTATAATCTCCGCTACTGTCGCCATTGTTGTATTCTGTGATAGTTTTGCGAACGGTAACCTCACGAGTTTCATCTAGCGGATATGTAACCTCAATAGTGTCTGGCATTGCCCGAACCGTATAGTTTGAAAGGTTCAACGGGAAATTGAAGCCTGTTATGTTCTTCGCACATTCATAACTTTGCAAACAATCCGTCCACGGATTAGGCATGCCAATCATTTTGTCCTTCGTGCAACCGGAAGTCAAAACGCCAAAAGATAAAATTGTTAAAATTAAAACAGTAAATCTATTTTTCATAAAATGAATTTAGCACAAATTTCACCAAAAATAAATATAAACCTAAACCGTTAATTTTTTTAAATAAGTGGTATAATAGTTATGACTAGGTGTTAAAAAGTTAAGAATCAGGTGTTTTATGAATATTGAGTCTAAAAAAAAATTGGCAGCAAGTTTATCAATTACTTCCAACGGGTTAATAATTATTTTCAAATTATTAGCAGGAATTTTTATGGGAAGTATAAGTATTATATCTGAAGCTATTCATTCAATGAGCGACTTTTTAGCATCAGTTTTGACCTTTTTCGCCGTTATTCGGTCTTCAAAACCCGCAGATAAGGACCACCCGTTTGGTCACGGGAAATACGAAGATGTGGCAGGATTTCTCGAAGGTCTTTTAATCATATTGGCATCATTTTATATTATATGGGAAGCCTGCAAAAAAATTCTTCACGGCAATGCACTTGAATTTGACTCAACATGGGGCATCGTGGTTATGAGTATCGCCATTGTGGCAAATTTATTCGTAAGTCACTATTTGGACTATGTGGCAAAAAAGACCGATTCCATAGCATTAAGAGCTGATGCAAAACATTTAAGCACAGATGTATATTCATCACTCGGGGTTCTAATCGGTTTAGTTTTAATCAAAATTACGGGAATTGCACTACTTGACCCGCTAATCGCAATATTTGTTGCACTAATAATTCTAAAAGCGGGAATTACCATTACCAAAGAAACATTAAATAATCTTTTGGACGGAACATTGCCTGATTGCGATATTAAAATTATCAAAAATATACTAAAAGATAACAATAAAATTTCAGGCTTTAAAAACCTAAAATGTCGAAAAAGCGGGTCTTATCGAGATGTTGACATAACAATTTTGTGTGACGAAAATATGCCGATAAAAGACTGCCATGCAATTTGTGATATTTTGGAAAGCAAAATCCAAAACTCCTTACCACACACCCTAATCACAATCCACTGCGAACCGTATAAAAAAGAACAAGTGAAAAAAACTGATTACTAAAACGTATCGGTACAACTAAAACGGATACTGGCAAATCGAAATCTAAATTACGAAAAAAATAATACAGGACAAGATTTATTCTTATCCTGTATTATTTACCCTGGATGCGATTCGAACGCATGACCTACCGCTTAGAAGGCGGTTGCTCTATCCAGCTGAGCTACCAAGGCTTAACACAATTATAATAACATAAAAAATTTTGTATTCAAGGGGTTAAAAAAGGAGTCCATAAATTTGAACTCCTTTTGATGATGATTACTAACATTAAACCAAGATTACTTGATTGCTTTTTTTGCTCTGTACAAAGAGGTTTCTTTGCCCAAGATTTCCAAAATTCCAACCATATCAGCACCACGAGTTCTACCCGTAATTGCTGCTCTAATTGCCCACATTGTAACTTTTGGTTTAATACCTTTTTCTTTCCAAACACCTCTAAATACTTCCAATTCGTGGTGTAAAGTTTCTTCGTCCCATTTCCAATCAGCCGCTTTTTCAACAAAGTCTTTCAAAACTTCTTGAGAAGTTTCGGTATCCAAAGTTCCTGTTTGAGTTTCAGGGTCAATTTCAACATCTTTTCCGAAGAAATACGGAACAGCATCTGTAATATCAGACAACAAAGTCAACGGTTCTCTTGTAATTTCAACCATTTTTGTGTATTGTTCGTCTGTCAATTCGTTCAAATTGTACTGTGTCAAATATGGTTTTAACATTTCCTTCAATTTTTCAATAGGAAGCATTTTGATATAATGGCTGTTCATCCATTTCAACTTGTCGTATTCAAAAATTGAGTTAGAAGATGAAATTTCGTGAATTCTGAAATCATTTGCAATTTCATCAACATTCTTGATTTCTTCACCGTCAGAAGGTGACCAACCAAGCAATGCTACAAAGTTTATCAACGCTTCTGTCAAATAACCTTGTTTAACAAAGTCTGAAACGGCTGTCGCACCATGACGTTTTGATAATTTACTTCTATCAGGGGCCAAAATCATACCCAAGTGACCGAATTTAGGAGGTTCAAAGCCCAAAGCCTCAAATATCAAAATTTGTTTATATGTATTTGAAATGTGATCTTCCCCTCTGATTACATGAGAAATCTTCATCAAAGCATCATCAATTACAACCGCAAAGTTATAAGTCGGTGCACCGTTTGATTTTTGGATTACAAAGTCACCCAAAAGGTTTGTATCCATGTGTAATTCACCTTTTACAATATCATCAAATTTCAAAATTGATGTATCGTGGAACGCTTTTTGAGCCTTTGCTATATTAAATCTGATTGCAGGTTTTCTGCCTTCTGCTCTAAGTTTTGCTTTTTCTTCTTCTGTCAAATGTTCACATTTTTTAGAATATACATAAGGTTTTTTAGCGGCAGTTGCAGCCTCTTTTTCTTGTTCCAATTCTTCAGGAGTACAGAAACATTCGTACGCAAAGCCTGAATCAAGAAGTTTTTGAACATATTTCGGATAAATATCAAATCTTTCAGATTGAGTATAAGGACCGTAAGGACCGCCTACATCAGGACCTTCATCCCAGTTCAACCCCAAAGCCTTCAAACTGTCAAAAATATTGTCAATATATTCTTGAGAAGTTCTATCAGCATCGGTATCCTCAATTCTCAAAACAAATTTTCCGTTATTTTTCTTTGCGAACAAATAGTTAAATAACGCTGTTCTTGCTGTACCAATGTGTAAATTACCGCTTGGTGACGGTGCTATTCTTACTCTGACTTCTGACATATTAATATCCTTCTTTCTTTATTTTTTCAGCAAAATAAGAGTATCACAAGAAGAGTACGTTTTCAAGGCTTGAACCATATTTTTAGATTTTCAGTAGATTAAAAATAATTCTAAAATATTTTATAAGGGTTCAAAATATTGTTCGGGTCAAAAATCTTTTTAATTTGTCGCATATACGAAATAGCCCCGCTATCGACCACCTTTGACAAATACGGTTTCTTTGTCAAACCTATTCCGTGTTCTCCGGAAATTATCCCGCCGAGTTTTGCAGTTAAATCATAAATTTCAGCCTTTGCTTTTTTATAATTTTCATACTCTTTTTTATCGTTAAAATCTATCGGTATTTGTGGGTGCAAACTTCCGTCCCCGACATGACCGATTAAACAAATTAACAAATCGTATTTTTCACAAATTTTTTGAATACCTTTTGCCAAAATTGCAAGATTTTCACGAGGCACAACAACATCATCTGTCGTAACATTAGGTCTTAATCTAGTACACGCAGCCATTGAAGAACGCCTTGCCGTCCAAATTTTGTCCGCTTCTTCTTTTGTTGAAGAACATTTCACATACGCAGCCTTATTTTGGTTTAAAACAGAAGTAATCAAACTGATTTGGTCATTAATAACTTTTTCAAACCCGTCCACTTCAATAATCAATGCTGCTTCTTTATCTGTCAAAAGTCCGAGCGGTTTGAATTCTTCGATAGTTTTTAGCGAATTTTTATCCATAAAATCTATTGTTGTCGGACAAATTTGTTTTTTTATAATTTGATTAACCGCAGTAATCGCACTGTCAACACTATCAAAATAAGCCATCAAAACCCTGTCCGCCTCAGGTTTTGTAATAAGTTTTACGGTAATCTCAACAACGATACCAAGAGTTCCTTCAGAACCAACAAAAACACTGCCCAAATTATATCCTGTCGCATTTTTGATAGTGTTAGCACCTGTTCTGATAAGTTCACCGTTTGCCATAACAACCGCCAACTCAACGACATAATCTTTTGTCGTTCCGTATTTAAAACTTCTTGCCCCTGCGGAATTTTGAGCAACACTTCCGCCCATTGTGGAAATTTTCAAATTTGAAGGGTCAGGCGGATAGTAAAGTCCGACTTTCTCAACTTCTTTTTGTAAATCACCGACTATTACACCGGGTTGAACTCTCGCCGTCATATTAACAGAATTTATTTCCAAAATTTTATTCATTTTAGAAAAATTCAAAATTATTCCGCCATTAGTAGGAACGCACGCACCGACAGTATTTGTACCCGCACCACGACAAATTATAGGAGTTTTATGTTTATTAGCAATTTTTACAATCGACTGAACCTGCTCTACCGATTCTACAAAAACAACCGCTTCGGGCAATTTTTCAACGTTTTGCACATCGGAAGAGTCAAAAGAATATACATACCGCTCCTCTAGTGAAGATAGCACATTTTCTTTGGGTATTTTTTTGTATATATCAGTTATTATATTCCTAGTCAACATAAGAAGCCAATTTTTCTATATTGACACTAAGTTTAGATAATTGCTTGTCAATTTTATCAATTTTTCTTGTAACTTTTGTGTCATCTATATCTTCTACCGCTGAAAGTATTTTTTCAATAGACATTTCAAGTCTGTCTATTCTTTCCTGTTGTTCTTCAAACTTATCTTCTATTGTAAGAAGTTTTGTAATTTGACGTTCAAAGAAGCCTAATCTTTCTTGCTGTTCGTCAAATTTTTCTTCCAAAGAATTTAAAATATCTGTTTGCTCAGGTAAAGATTTTTTCAACGTTTCAATCGCAGATTTAACCTCAACGATTTCTTCTGAATTTGTTGAAATTTTATTCATACTATCACTGGCTGAATCAATCCATTCACCTACATAAATCAACGCCTGACGCATAACGGCATCTGATGCGTTTGAATGTTCCAGCATCTTAGTAACCTTATCAACTCTTGTTGTTAATTGTTCGGTTATAGTCTTGCCAAAGGCTTCAAAATTGCTGTTCAATGTGTTGTAGGTTTCATCAGAAGTCACTAACAAGTGATTTGATAATTTCGTCAAACTTTCAATATCAGAATTAATTTGGTCAAACTTTAACTGTAAGCCAAGTAACTCATCTTTCGGGATTGAACTTTGTAATTCGGTAACTGTTGAACCGATTTGGCTGATATTGTCAAGAATTGAGGTCAATCTTACCGATTGATTTTCTTGTTCGTGAACCTGCAAATCCTTCAACGCAAGTCTTAATTTTGCCAAATCTGACTCGATATCCTGCATTGAATAAGTATAATCCGCCTCATCCTCAGCACTTGTAATTTGTTTCAACTGATTAGTAACAAGTGCAAGATTTTGATTAATCTCATCGGTTTTTTCTTCAACAAAATCTTTGATATCCTCAGATTCTTCCGTAAATGAAACCTGTTCAAAAACAGTAACAACGGCAGCCATAATTGATTCTTTCATATCTCTTATGGTTTTCTGAATTTGTTTTGTATTTTGAACGGTGTTCAAATTGTTGACTTCAACTGTCAACTCTTTCAAACATTTTTTAACGGCATCGGTTTTCTGATTGCTTTCAAGACTGTCAATATAGTCCATTTGAGCCATAATCAAATCTTTTACGTCACGAAATTCTTTTTGATTATATTCGTTACCACCTTTTGCCAAAGAATCGATTTTATGATTAATAATTTCCAAAATCTCGGTAATCTCAGAATCTGTCCCCGTCCCTGCAATACGTTTAACTTTTGCAAGATTTTCTTCAACATTTTCCAAAGTTACCTTGATATCTTCAATATCATTATAAGTATCGGTCGATGCAACAATATCAACTTTTGCATCTATCAAATCAATTTTTTTATTCAACTCTTCAACGACACTTGTCACCTCATAGTCATCTTCAGGATTTGACATGGCAAGTACGTCAATCTTATTTTCAATAAGACCGAGTTTTTCTTTCACTTCATCAGATAATGCAACACCAGAAAGTTTCGCAAATTCATCAAGTTTTTTGCCTAAATTTTCAAGTTTTGTCTTGATTTCTTCATCCAACATTTCATTATAAGAAACCGACCCGTCTTCGTGTACAACGGTTTTACCTGTGAATTTGTCGATTTTTTCCTCCAAATTCATCAAGGTGTACATCATATCGTCAACAAATCCAGGAGCCTCAGCACCTTCTGAAGTCGCCAAGAAATCAATTTTTTCTTCAATCGCACTCAAGCGTTCGGACAAATCGTCTAAATTAATATCTTCATCTGAACTTGCCAATACATCTAACTTTTGATTAATCAATGTCAACAAATTAGAAGTCTCGGCATTTTGTTCAAAGTTAGTTGTTTGAAGAATTTCTCTCAATTCTTCAAACAATTCATAATCATCAGACTGAGCCAAAATATCGACTTTATCGTTCAACAACTTTAACATTGAACTGATTTGCGGGTCAAATGAGGTTGACAAAGCACCGTCTTTCAGTTGATTAACAAGGGTTTTAACATCTTGCACCCAATCACAACTGTCAGTCAAAGCCAAAATATCTAACTTGCCCAAAATCAACTCTAAAGTCGTGCCGATTTTGCCGTTATTGATATATCCTTTAATTTCTTCAAGCCATTCACCGCTTGTAATTCGTTTTTGAATTTTGTCTAATTTTTGAAGTAGTACGTTATAGGCTTCTGTGTCAATTTCTGTCTGGGACGAATGTTCCAAAACAACTTCTTTACATTCTGACGGGGTTAAAACACTTTCAACATTTTGAGTAATATTTTTAACATCAGATTTAAAACAATCCAAAGCCTGAATAAAGTTAAAATTATCCTTACCGACAATCACATTTTTATTTTTATCATCTTGTTTGGTCGGCTCTTGTGTTGCTTGTTCCTCCGGAGTTTCACCCTCTTCAATAATCGTAAGGTCTTCGTCAACACGTTGAACCACAAGGTTATTCATTTTTTCCTGCATAACCTTCAAGATTTCCTTGATTTGAGCACTTTCACCTGTTAAAGTTTTGACATCTTCAGCAAATTTGCCGTAATCATTACGAACTTCTGCCAAAATTTGTCTTGTTTTGTAGGCTTCATCCTCTTGTTGATATTTCAAATCATTAAAAGTAACTGATTTCTGGCTCTCGCTGCCATCTTCTTCAACAATTTCAATATTATCTTCAGATGCAACCTCTTCTGTCGGTTCTTCATTTTCCAAAGATTTCCTGATAGCAAAGGCTTTGTCTAAAATATTTAATTTCAACTTGTCAATCGCTTCAATAATTTTGTCATTATTCATTGAAACGGTAATCAAAGATTTCAACTCCTCGTGCTGAGTGTCCATTTTTGCTTTGATATCGTCTGCGACCTCAGTCAACATCTCTTTTTGAGAGTTTTTGAAGTCTTGCAAAGATTCGACAAACACCTTCATTTCTTCCATTTGAGAAGCCTCAGGCGGTGTAATCTTACTAATCGCTTGCTCTACGGAAGTTTGCAAATCAATCATCTGACGCATCACTGAATCAACATCAGACATGACAATATCTTTAATATTGGCTTCAATTTCATCAAGTTGAGAACAAATTTGATTATAAGTAAAATCTAAACGGCTCAAAGTTGCTTGAGATACGGCATTGTCATTATTTGTAAAATCTTGATTTACTGCAGAATGCAACTCTTCCACATCGTTTGACAAGGATTTTGTAAGACTTGCATTATTGCTGATACTAATAAGAAATTCCTTGATTGGGGCAAATTCTTCAATCAACTTGTCAGTTTTGGAATTTATTGCATTAACAACATCCGTATTAATTAATTCAAGCTCCTGCTTGTAATCCGTCAATTTACTATCAGCAACCGTTAAATTTTCATACAATTCAGGGCTTTGAGAGTTGGAGTGTCGCAAATCCTGTATAAATTCAAGCAACATGCCTGTCTTTTCTTCAATCAAAGCGGCATTATAGGTAAATCCTTGTTGCATACGAGTTTCAAGGCTGTTTGTCAATGCCTCAAGACCTTGACACAAGTCGTCCATTTTGCCTGTCACAAAATCCGCAACCGATTTTTCTCTTGATTCTTCGTCATATTTCAAATTACGGAAGGTTTCACCAAGAGTTAAAATCATTTCTTTGATTTCCGAAATTTCCTGCATTGAGGATTTCAAATCCTGATTTGAATACGGTTGGTCAAGTGTTTTTGTAAACTCTAAATATTCATCCAATCTTGAAATAATGTCTGTTATTGCATTTTCGTTCTGTCCGTGATATAAACCTAAATCTTCTTCAATTTTTATAAGTTTGTTTTTGACATTTTCGGCAACAGCAAAATCTGACAAATCCATAATTCGCTTGATTTCGCCCAAATAGTTTTCCAAAATGTCAATGGTTTCTTGACTGTTGCTTTCAAACTCATCAAATTCAGACTGTTTTGCTTCCAAAATCTCTTTAATTTGATTAACCGTATTTTTGATTTCGTTAGTATCAATTTTGTTTACGGACGTCAAATACTCAGAAATATTTGTCAAAGTATCTTCAACAATGGTTGAACGCTTTTCAAAAATTTCTCTAATCGCTGCGGTATCAATGTTATCAAGCTTGTCTAAAATCGCAACCTGATACTCTTTTATCGCAATATAATCAGAATTAATTTTGTCTGTATTTGAAACAATAACTTCTAAAAGTTGTTTTACTTCATCAGAAAAGCCTTCAAAATCTTCACCTTTGACAATATTTTCGACAGATTCCTGAATTTCTGATAAGTGTTCAACTACAGAAACATTTTGTTTTTCTGAAGTTGAAATAAATTCAGACTTCAAGTCGTCTAATTTTTGGAAGACATCAGAAATCTTCGCATTAACTGAATCAGAAGAATCTTTTTGAGAAATTTCGCTCAAATCACCGACTATGGCTTCAACGACTTTCAAAACCTTTAAAACGTCTTCTCTATCTGATTTTCCTTGCATTTGAACAAGTAATTCATCGGTATTTTCTTTAATTTTAGAATTAGTCAACCACTCTTGAAGAGAAGAAACTTTTTGCTGAACATCATCAACCTGAGTTTTTACCTCTTGCCCCTGAGCCTTAAGTCCCGCACTGATGACATCAAGTTTTGCCAATACGGCTTGTTTATATTCTTCAATAGTCTTGTCTTTTTCAGCAGATTTTTCTTGAAATTCCGTAATTTTATTAAGAAATTCTCTCAACTCCTCAATAAAATCATTAAATTCATCACCTGTTACAATATTATCAACAGAACGCTGTAACTCGGATAAATTAACGATTACGGAGTCATTGTGCATTTCTTCGGTATTGATGAAGTCATTTTTCAAATCCTCAATCATCTGATAAACTTCGGACAAGGTATTTTTAACCTTTTTCGCATCAGTATTTTGAGAAAGCTCTTCTACGCAATTTGAAACATTTTCCATTGCTTCAAGAATTTTCAAAACTTCATCTCGGTTTGGTTTTTCCTTAATTTGATCCGCAATTTCCTGAGCGTTTTCTTTAACGTTTGAATTTGTCAGCCAATTTTCTATTGAAGAAGTTTTGTCGTAAATACTTTCAAATTCTTTATCAAAATTAAGGTTTTTAACCTCGTTTTCAACATTATCAATTTTTGCCGAAATATTTGCGGCATCGTCTTTTCCTGCAACCTCTTGCAGATTTTCTACCAAACTCAACTGGTTACTGTTCAAGGTTTCCATATCGGCATGGGTCGGCAAATTATCGACCTTATCCATAATTTTGTCGGAATGTTTTACAAGAGTTTCAAGAATTTTTTGTTCCGCTGAATGTGCATCTAAAATTCTGTCTATATCTTCCTTTTGCGGCAAGGCTTTTACAATTTCCGAAACGGTATTTTTGATATCGTAACTTTCTTTTTCAAAAGAAATCTCATTAATAGAAGTCAAAACCTTGTTTGTAACGATTTCCATAATATCGGAAATTATTTTTTTGCCGGTTGTTAACTCTGTTGACACATTTTGAAGACTTGAAACAACCTCGTCAAGAATATCTTTAGCGTCAACTTGTTGAACTTCTTTTTCCAAAAGGTTTAATTTCGCGGCAATAGTTCCGATTGTATCTTCAATAAATTTTGTATTCGGGATATTTTCAATATGTTGAGTAATCAGTCCTAACTGACTTTTCAGATTATCGGTAGTTTCCACCAAATCTTCCGCCGTTTCTGATAAGGTTGAAAACATATCTTTTGTTGCGGATTTTTCAAGTTGTTGTTTTAGAAAATCTGCAGCTGAGGTAATTTCCTTAACGTCAGATTTTGTAGCCGTTTCCGACAACTTATCACTGATTGAAGTCGCCTTTTGAACAAGTGCATCAATTACACTTTGTGCATATTTCAGACTTTCTTCGGTTGCAACCGTTGACAAAACCGTTTCCAGTTGTGCGTTTTTCTTGTCTAAGCCTGCCAAATAGCCGATAATATCAGACACTGCTTTTTGAATACTGTCGATTTGCTCAAGAATTTGAGCATCGTTGTTTGATTGATTGATTTGCGTAATCCCGCTAATTATATTTTTGAGGGTTGAACTAACGCTGTCTATGGTATATTTGTAACTTTGGTTAATATTTTCAAAATCATTTCTCAATAGAGAAATTGTGCGTAGGATATCTTCTTTGTCGGATTTGTTTGAAGAAATTTCGGAAATTTTGTTTTCAATACCCGCAATCAATGCTTTTTGTTGGCGAATTTCAGAATATACGGTGTTCATATTGTTTGAAAAAATTTCAAACAATTCTTTCATTTCCTTTGTTTTGACATGCTCATCTTGTTCGTTGAAAATTGCCTTTAGGGCTTTTTCAATATCAGAAAACTTGTCTAAAGTCGTTTTATACTTATCATCGGACATTTTAGCCAAATCAGAAAGATATGACTTGATAAGTTCTGCCGATGCAGAATTTTTATCAAGTATTTCCAACTTGTTTGCAACACTGACCAAAAGTCTTTCAAAACTCTCACTGTTTGCTGAATTTGCCCGTTTTATCTCCCTCAACGATTCAAAGATTAAGTCTATTTCTTGAGCCATTCTCCCACCTTTACAAATATATCCCTACATTTTACATATTACCAACATCAATTCTCTATGTAAAATTATTTTCATATATTTATTACAAATGTTAAGAATAGTGCTACAAAAATATTATTAGTGTTATTATGGTATTGGAGAAGATTAGAAAGAGGGATATTATGAGTCACATAGTAATTGATGACACGAGATGTAAGGCATGCTATTTGTGCATCAAAGAGTGTCCTAAAAAGTTGATTAAGGTCAGCGAAAAGACTAACAATTTAGGTAACAGAATTGTTGAATTTGACGACAAAAACAATGAATGTTTGGGCTGTGCAATGTGTGCAATGAGATGTCCCGATTTAGCGATAAAAGAAGTTTATAGAGGTTAGAAAATATGTCAGTTGAAGTTACAACCGGTAAAAAAGTTTTGATGAAAGGTAATTATGCAATAGCAAATGCAGCCGTTATGGCAGGCTGTCAGTGCTATTTCGGTTATCCTATTACTCCGCAAAGTGAAATCGGAGAATTTATGAGCGGAAAGATGCAAGAACTTCACAGAGCCTACGTTTCGGCAGAAAGTGAGCTTGCTGCAATTAACATGACACTCGGGGCATGCTCAACGGGTGTTAAGGCAATGTCATCATCTTCTTCATGTGCAGTTTCACTTATGCAGGAAGCGTTGTCTTATGCAACGGCAGATGAACTTCCGGTAGTATTGGTAAGCGTTATGAGAGGCGGACCGGGATTAGGGAATATTTACCCGTCACAAGGTGATTATAATCAATCTACAAAAGGTGGCGGAAACGGAGATTACCACCTAATCGTGCTCGCCCCTGCAACGGTTCAGGAATGTTTTGATTTGACTTACAAAGCTTTCTACCTTGCTCACAAGTACAAAAATCCGACCGTATTGCTTGCTGACGGACTATTAGGGCAAATGATGGAGCCTTTGGAATTTAAAGAATATCCATACCCTGAATTTGACCACTCGGATTGGGCTTTGACTGGTGCAAAAGGCAGAGATGCCCGTATTATTCGTTCTTACGCTCCAATCGCTGATGAACATTGCGTATTTATGGACAATCTTTATAAGAACAAATACAAAGTTATCGAAGAAAACGAAACAGAATGGGAAGAAGTCGGAACAGAAGATGCGGACGTACTTTTGGTAAGTTTCGGTTCAACCTCGAGAAACGTTAAAACTGCCGCTAAAATGTGCAGAGAAAAAGGCATCAAGGCAGGTATTTTAAGACCGATTACCTTGTATCCGTTCCCAACAAAGAGAATTAGCCAATTAGCGAACAAAGTAAAAAAAGTTATCACAGTTGAAGTTAATATGGGACAAATGGTTAACGATGTAAAACTGGCAGTTGACGGAAAATGTCCTGTCGAGTTGATAAATAAGGCAGTCGGAACGCCACCGGCACCGGAAGAGATAGTTGAAAGAATTGAGGAGTTAGTATAATGGAAACACAAGTATTTAAAGTTCCGGAATCGTTCAAAAAAGATTTCAAATATACCTTCTGTCCGGGTTGTGACCACGGTGTTGCAATAAGACTTGTCGGGGAATGCCTTGACGAATTGGGAATTAGAGATAATGCAATCATTGCTGCATCAATCGGTTGTTCGGTTACGATTTACGATTTTCTAAACATTGATGCGTTAGAATCTCCTCACGGAAGAGCAATGGCAGAAGCAACAGGTATTAAACGTGCAAGACCTGACAAATTCGTATTCACATATCAAGGGGACGGTGATTTTGCCTCAATCGGACTTGCCGAAGGTATCCATGCCGCACTTCGAGGTGAAAAGCTTTCAGCAATTTGTATAAATAATACAACATACGGTATGACAGGCGGTCAACTCGGACCTACAACAATGATGGGACAAGTTACGACAACTTCTCCGACCGGAAGAAACGCCGAATACTACGGTTATCCGATTAGAATAGCCGAACATATTGCCTTATGTGAAGGTACTGCTTTCAGTGCAAGAGTTTCACTTGACAGTGTTGCAAATATCAGAAAAGCAAAACAGGCAATCAAAAAGGCTTTTGAAGTTCAACTTCAAGGACTCGGACTCGGATTTGTTGAAATTCTTTCAGGCTGCCCGACAAACTGGAGAATGACACCTGAACAATCTCACGAAAGAGTTAAAAACGAAATGCAAAAAACCTTCCCGTTAGGAATTTATAAAGACGTTACAGCAGAAACTAAATAAGGATACATTATGGAAAAAGATTTTATTATAGCAGGATTTGGCGGACAAGGCGTATTACTTGCCGGAGAGGTATTGGCTAACGGATTTATGCTTGATGATAAAAAAGTTACCTGGTATCCTTCTTACGGGGCTGAAATGAGAGGTGGAACGGTTAATTGTACCGTTGTTATGTCTGATGATGAAGTCGGTGCTGTTCAAAAATCAAAGGCTGATTTTATTGTCGTGCTAAACCAAGCATCATTTGACAAGTACATTTCTTGGGTTAAAAAAGACGGTACAATCATTGTAAACTCTTCACTTGCAAAAATTAACAAAATCAGAGAAGACATTAACTATGCGGTTGCTCCGATTACCGAATTGGCTCAAGAAAAACTCGGCAATATCAAAATGTCTAATATATTAGCATTAGGAATTGTGGCAAAAGTTTGCAATTCTGTTAATCTGAAAACTTTGGAAAAAGCGTTGTATAACGTAATTCCACCACACAGAAAACAACTTATTCCGAAAAATATTGAAGCGTTAAAACTCGGTTATGAGTATGATTTATTGCCTGTTTAGTGTTAAAATCACCTAAAAAGTTGATTTTAAATTTGAAGGGACAGTTTATTCTTATCATGTGATATATAAGAGGTTTAAATAACGTGAAACGTGAAATCATAATTTCATCAATCAAAGAAAAGGAAATTCAACTGTCTAAACTTAAAGAGCATACTGATAAAAGTGAAGTGTGTTTGGATTTGTACAACAAAATTCTCATTGAAAAAGCTGTTTTGATTAAACAACTTGAAGATTTACAAAACAAATCAATTATTAATAGAATTAAACATCTGCTTCCTCGTCAAGAGAAATTAATTTGTGATTATTTTAAAGGCAGATAATCATTCTGTCAAAGATAGAATAATTTTATAAAAATCTTGTAAACGCTCCCTGTTTACGGATTTTGTTCTGTTGATAATTTCAGAATACAAGTCTATGTCATCTTTTTGGTGTTCAAAATCGAACAAATCTTTAATTTTCACCTTGAGAACATTGGCGATTTTTTCAAGATTTTCAGGTGATGGAAAGGTTCTGCCCGTTTCGATGTTGCTCAAATTTCTCGGAGCAATACCGATTAACTCCGCCAGTTTTTCCTGTTTTATATTTTGAGATTTGCGAAGTTCTTGAACTCTTCGCCCTAAAAGCTTCTTTACCTCTGACATAACTACCTCTATTTAAAAATACAATCATTTTGCAATTTAATAAAGGATATAATTTTGCATATTTTTAACACTTATGATACGATACATCATATAAATAAGATGTAATATATCAGGAAAATTAAAAATATAGACGAGGTGCGTAATGAAAAAGAGATTCGGATTTACTTTGGCTGAAGTTTTAATCACTTTAGGGATTATAGGAGTAGTTGCGGCGATGACAATGCCTATTCTTTACACAAATATTCAAAAGAAAACCACCGTTGCAAAATTACAAAAAGCCTACTCGGAAATTGCTAATGCGGCAAAACTTGCCGAAGACACAAGCGGCGGAGCAATGTTGACAGTTAGCAACGAAAAAGGCAGGGAACGTTTTGAAAAATATATGGCACCTCATTTAAAAATTGACTCCTCAGAAACCGTTCCAAATCAAAAAATTTACTACTCACCAAACGGAAACAGAGAAACAGGGTTGGCAATTATCAGAAGCTCGGGTAAACAATACACGCTTATGTCAGGAACTTCAATCCTGCTGGGTAACGGAGAGGTTACGGGAACTGCTAACCAAAACGGGAGTGTTTCTCTAGATATGATTGTCGATTTGAACGGATACAAAAATCCGCCAAACAGGTTCGGAAGAGATACCTTTTATATAACAATAGATTCAGTACTTGGAACATATTTAGCATATGATGATGACGGAGAAGCGGGAACTGTACAACGAACAAGAGAAGAACTAAAAGACGGACCTTCAGCTTATAATTACCAATGCAACAAAAAAGGTCGAGGACTGTGGTGCGGAGCATTAATTCAAAAAGACGGCTGGAAAATCAGCAAAGACTACCCTTGGTAAGAATTAAAAATTTTTCAAATCCGTACTTGCAATTTTGTGTAAATTAGTGTAACATATTGTTATAAAACTATAGAAAAATATATAAAATGTAATATTTTCAATAGTTTACCAATTTTGTATAGGATTATTAAAAATAAAAGTAAGGAAAAGAATATGACGGAGAATTTGGAAATGTCAGCAGAAACGGAAGATCGTCAAAGAATTTTATTGGCAGATGATGAAGCCAGCATAAGACGTATTTTAGAAACTCGTTTAAAAATGGCAGGTTACGATGTTTACACTGCACAAGACGGTGAAGAAGCTGTTGCAGCCTTCAATAAATACAACCCTGATTTGGTTGTACTTGATGTTATGATGCCAAAAATGGACGGTTACGGAGTTACAAGAGAAATCCGCAGATCTTCTGATGTTCCGATTATTATCTTGACAGCTTTAGGTGATGTTTCAGAAAGAATCACAGGTTTGGAATTGGGTGCAGATGACTATGTTATCAAACCTTTCAGCCCGAAAGAACTTGAAGCAAGAGTTAAAGCAGTATTAAGAAGAACTAATAACAGAGAAATGGTTACACCGTCAGGTAAAGTAACTAAAAACGTTATTACAACAGGCAACATCAAAATTGATACCGCTCGCCGTCAAGTATATAGAAAGAACGAACGTATCAGATTGACAGGAATGGAATTTAGCTTGTTAGAATTGTTAGTAAACAATTCAGGTCAAGCTTTCTCAAGAAACGAAATCTTGCAACACGTTTGGGCTTATCCGCCAGATCATCGCATTGATACAAGAGTTGTTGACGTACATATTTCAAGATTACGTTCAAAACTCGAAACCGACCCTGCTAACCCTGAGCTAATCTTGACAGCTCGTGGCATCGGTTATATGTTCCAAAGAATTAACTAATTATAAAAAAAAGAGCAGCCACAACGGTTGCTCTTTTTTATAAATTAACACTTGATTTTAAGACTGTTTTTGATAAAATAAAAGAGTAACAGATATGGCGGAAGTCGTCAAGCGGTTAAGACCTCGGATTGTGGTTCCGA